>Ga0209526_10001050_pt1 | contig 18275 bp, 18 predicted proteins | sample JacPinW_OM2H0_M1_FD_188566 | JGI IMG/M metagenome (GOLD analysis project Ga0209526, IMG submission 188566) | Forest soil microbial communities from Algoma, Ontario, Canada - Jack Pine, Ontario site 1_JW_OM2H0_M1 (SPAdes) (version 2) | ecosystem: Environmental > Terrestrial > Soil > Boreal... | reverse complement strand
TTCGACGACATCCTCGGTCAGGGCAAGCTCGGGCTGAGCGGTGCTATGCAGCCGTTGCCCGAGGGGTTCTGGGGCATGCCGCCCGACCTGCTCAAGTCGTTGCCCGGGTACAGCGACGACATGGAAAACAGGCTGGCGGAAGCGCAAGCCATCATGCGCGAGCTGGGATACGGGCCGGACAAGCCGCTGCGAGTGAAGGTCTCCACCCGGGACATTGGAGATTACCGCGATCCCGCAGTCATCCTCATCGACCACCTCAAGAAAATCTATGTCGAAGGCGAGCTGGAGGTTGTCGACACGACGCTCTGGCACCGCAAGGTCACGCGGGGTGACTATTCAGTGGGGATGAACGTCACGGGGATCGGGGTAGACGATCCCGACGTTAATCTCGGCGAAAATTACACTTGCCATTCCGAGAGAAACTACAACCATTACTGCAACCCCGAGGTCGACAACCTTATCGCCATCCAATCCAGAGAGCCCGATATCGACAAGCGAAAACAGGTGGTCTGGCAGATCGAGCGTAAGCTGGCGGAAGATGTCGCGCGCCCCGTCATTCACTTCCTGCGTCAAGCCAATTGCTGGTACCCCCACGTCAAGGGGCTCGTGCTGCATCAGAACAGCATCTACAACGATGCGCGATATGAAGACGTCTGGCTCGACAAGTGATGGGGAGTTACCTGATCCGCCGATTGCTGCTCATGGTAGTCACGCTATTCGGCATTTCGGTAATCATCTTCGTTCTGTTGCGCATCGTTCCAGGCAACATCGCCGATATCCTGTTCGATGCCGCCGGGATGGTCAGCGCGGCGGAGAAGCACAAGCTTGAAGTCGAGCTTGGTCTCGACCAGCCCATCGCCATTCAATACATCCATTGGATCGGCAATCTCGCGCGCGGCGATTTTGGATATACCTACATATCCGAGCAGCCTGCGCTGCAAGAGATCCTACCGCGCATTCCCGTCACAGCCAAGCTCGCCGGGCTGGCGCTGCTGTTCTCGATTCTGTTCGGAGTGCCGCTCGGGATCGTGAGCGCGGTACGCCAGAACACCGCGCTCGATTACGTGCTGCGCGTGCTGAGCTTGAGTGGATTGTCGCTGCCGTCGTTCTGGCTCGGACTTCTGATACTCATGGGATTCGTGCACTATCTCGGCTGGATCCCGATCTACACCGAGAAGCCCGCGAGCTTGCTGCATGAGCTGCTGCTTCTTTGCATTCCGGCAGCCGCGGTTGGCTTTCGTTCATCCGCTCTCGTCATGCGGCTGACACGCTCGTCGATGCTGGAAGTGCTGCGGCAGGACTACATTCGGACCGCGCGCGCGAAAGGCGTTTCACGGGCCATGGTCAACTATGATCACGCCCTGCGCAACGCGATGCTGCCGATCATTACAATCATCGGGATCGAGGCCGCCTTTCTGGTCGGTGGCCTCATCGTCACCGAGACTGTCTTCAACATTCCAGGCGTCGCCCGCTTCCTGGTCGAGGCGATCCGATGGCGCGATTATCCGGTGGTGCAAAGCCTGGTGATGTTCATTGCGGTCGTGGTGGTGAGCGTGAACTTTCTCATCGATATGGCATATGCAATGCTCGACCCACGTATCAGATACGACAATTGACCGCGGGATCGGAGCAGCCGTTGACGGCATTGGATCAGCAGGCGGAACTTGATATCCCGGTTGGGCGCGCCGGGTTCTGGCGGGCGCTCGCCCATTTTGTGCGCCGTTATCCACTCGGCGCAGCCGGGGCCGCGATCGTGCTCGCGATCGTGCTGATGGCAATTTTTGCCGGTTGGATCACCGCATTCGATCCGACCAGCACCAGCGCACGCGATTCGCTGGCCAAGCCCGGGGCGGTGCACCTGCTGGGAGCCGATTTCATGGGCCGTGACATGTGGAGCCGCATTGTTTTCGGCGCGCGGATCTCGCTTGCGGTTGGCATTGGATCGACCACGCTCGGCTGCCTGCTCGGAGTTTCCGCCGGGTTGAGCTCCGGCTATTTCGGCGGATGGCTCGACCTGATCACGCAACGCCTGATGGACATGTTGCAATCGCTGCCGCTGCTCGTCCTCGCGCTGGTGATGGCGGCCGCGCTTGGTCCTTCTATTCAAAATACCATCATCGCGATCTCGATTCCCCTCGTTCCTACCGTTGCGCGCGTGATTCGCTCCAACACGCTGATGTTGCGCGAGATGCCTTTTGTGGAGGCCGCACGCGCAATTGGAATGAGCGAAGTCGCGATTGCCGTGCGCCACGTGCTCCCGAACACGCTGGCGCCACTGATCGTATTGGCCACGGCTCAGCTCGGCTCCGCCATTCTCGTCGAGGCGGCGTTGTCGTTTCTGGGTCTCGGGATTCCAGAGCCGTACCCCTCCTGGGGCCGGATGCTGTCGGAATCTGCGGCCGAGTATGTGCGCACCGCCCCCTGGCTGGTGGTCTATCCAGGGCTCGCCATCAGCCTCGCCGTGTTCGGCACGAATTTGCTGGGCGACGCGCTGCGCGATGTCTTGGACCCGCGGCTGCGTTACTGAGCGCGCGCGTTGCAATGACCCAAACGGCGGCAGATCGAACTGCGAGCAGGAACGAGCCCCTTGCATCGGCGATCAGCGACAAAGCTCCCGTACTCGAAGTCGAGCGCCTGCAGACATTCTTCTTTACACGACAAGGCGTGCTCAGGGCGGTGGACAGCGTCGGCTTTTCCGTTGGTCCTGGGGAAACGCTCGCCATCGTGGGCGAGTCAGGTTGCGGAAAGAGCGTCACTGCACTCTCGCTCATGCGGCTCGTCCCGGATCCGCCCGGCCGGATCGTCGGGGGTAGCGTGAAGCTTGCCGGCAGAGAGCTGCTGACTCTCGACGAAGAAGCGATGCGGCGGGTTCGCGGAAAAAATATTTCCATGATTTTTCAGGAACCGATGACATCACTCAATCCGGTGATGACCATCGGCCGCCAGATCACGGAAGCCCTGCTGCTGCACGAGAAGCTGAGCCGCCCGGCCGCCCGCCGCAAAGCCATCGAGATGCTCCGGCTTGTGCGTATATCGGACCCGGAGCATCGAGTCCGGGAATATCCGCATCAACTGTCCGGGGGCATGCGTCAACGCGCCATGATTGCCATGGCGCTCGCCTGTACCCCGCAAGTACTGATCGCCGACGAACCGACGACAGCGCTCGACGTCACCATTCAGGCCCAGATTCTCGATATCATTCTTGATCTGCAATCCCGGCTCGGGACTGCGGTGATTCTGATCACCCACGATCTCGGCGTCGTCGCCGAGATGGCCCAGCGGGTGATCGTGATGTATGCGGGGCGCAAGGTGGAGGAAGCGCCTGTCGGCGCCCTGTTCACGCGTCCGCTACATCCCTATACCCGCGGCCTCTTGGCGTCGGTTCCTCGCCTTACCCTCAGGCGGGACGGTCTCGCTTCCCCGCAGGGATCTCTGCAGGAGATCCCCGGAATGGTTCCCGCGCTCATCAACCTGCCGCCGGGCTGCGTCTTCGCGCCGCGCTGTGCATTGGCCGACGACAGGTGCCGCCGGGAATACCCGCCGTATGAGCAAAAGCGGCAAGGCCACTCGGTCGCCTGCTGGCACTCGGACGCATCTGATGGAACGGCGAATGTCTGACCGACCGCACGCCGGGCCCATGCCGTCAGCCTGCGCCGATCCTGCCATCCTGGAAGTGAACGAGCTTAAGAAATATTTCAGCACACGCAGAGGCTTCCTCCGTCGCAATGCCGGGAATGTCTTCGCGGTCGACGGGGTGAGCTTCTCCATCCGGCGAGGGGAGACCCTTGGTCTGGTCGGGGAATCAGGCTGCGGCAAATCGACCGTAGGCCGGACGGCGCTGCGCCTCATCGAGCCGACCGCCGGAAGCATCAAGCTCGACGGGGACGACATCACCCATCTCCGCAAAAAGGAGCTGCGGCGTCATCGCGCGCAGATGCAGATCATTTTTCAGGACCCGTTCTCCTCGCTTGATCCCCGCATGTCCGTGGGCGGCATCGTGGGCGAACCCCTGCGCATCCACCGCCTCGGCTCGGCCAAGGACAGAACCGCGCGGGTGGCGGAGCTGTTCGAGCGCGTGGGGTTGCGCAAAACGCACATGCCCCATTACCCGCACCAGTTCTCCGGCGGCCAGCGCCAGCGTATCGGGATCGCGCGCGCGCTCGCGCTCTCGCCGAAGCTCATCGTCGCCGACGAACCGGTTTCGTCCCTCGATGTCTCCATTCAGGCGCAGATCCTCAACTTGATGATGGACCTGCAGCGCGAGCTCGGCTTGGCCTATCTCTTCATTTCCCACAACCTGGCCGTGGTCGAGCACATAAGCCATTGGGTCGCCGTGATGTATCTCGGCCGGATCGTGGAATACGCCGACAAGGCCTCCCTCTTCACCTCACCCACTCATCCCTATACCGAGTTGCTTCTCTCGGCCGTGCCGGTCCCGGACCCTTCGGTGAGACGCAGCAAACGCATCCTTCAGGGTGATGTACCGAGCCCGCTGAACCCGCCTCCAGGCTGTCATTTTCACACGCGCTGTCCCTATGCAGTCGAGCGCTGCCGAGTGGAAACGCCCATGCTGCGCGAAATCAGGCCGGGTCACAGGGTGGCTTGCCACCTGCGATAGAGATCATGGCCGGCTCGTTCCGCTGAAGGGCACGATAATCGCGCGGGAAAGCAGCAAGCCCCGCAATACCTCCCCCTGAAATGACCCTGAAAGGGGGAGGTCGGCGACCCCCGACTTGTTCGGGGGAAGCCAGGTGGGGGCCAACTCACAGGCCGCGATGATCAGCCAAAGCGCACGCCAAGGGCCGAACCCCCACCCGACAGCATTTGCTTCAAGCGAAGCAAATGCTGTCGACCTTCCCCTTTCAGGCCCTTTCAGGGGAGGTATCGGACGCGCTCCCTTGGATTTATATGACCAGGCCGTGCTAGGGTGATTGCCACGGCGCCCATTTGGGTTCTCGGCGCGGCGAGCCGCTCGAGGACGCGATCCGCGAGGAGACTCCATGCAGCTCATCGTCTATTACGTTGTGTTCATGATTGCAGGCGATATCGCTGCCTACCTGATCGGACTCGTCGTGGAGCGCGAGTTCGGCTCTCACGTCAGTCTCATTGTCTTCCTTGCGCTCTATTTCCTATTCCTGTGGATTTCCTGGCTGTTCGCGGTGCGAGTTACCCGGCCGAGGGATATCCAGGCGGCGGGTGCCGCATGAGCCGTGCTCATTCGCAGGACTAAGGCAACTCAGCTCCGTTCGCGACGGTTTGGTCGTTCTTTTGCGGAGCAGGTGGCAGCATCGCCGGGCTCTCGCTCTTCAGGCCCGGGGTCACCGGAAGCCGGACCGCGAATTTGGATCCCTCCCCCTCATGGCTCTCGACCGCAATCTCTCCGCCGTGTGCTTCCACTACCATCTTGGCAAGATACAGCCCGACCCCGGTGCCGACGATCCCGGAGACATTGCTCCCTCTGTAGTAGCGCTCGAACACTTGATCGATGTCCTTCGCCGGAATCCCGATTCCATGGTCCCGCACGGTGACCAGCACTGCTCCTGCATCCTGTTTGGCGCCGACCTCGATCAGGTGGCCGCTTGACGAATACTTGACGGCGTTCGACAGAAGATTGCTGAACATCTGAAACAGCAGCTTCTGGTCGCCCACGATCTGCAACGGCACCTTCCCCAAACGCTCGTCGATCTGTAGTGCGGGCGCGACTTCGCGATGCAGCTGGCAGACCTCTCGCAAGAGCTTGCAGAGATCGATCTCTTCCGTGTGGAAGGACAGCCCGCCATCGATAATGCGCGAGGAATTGAGCAGGTTCTCAATCAGGTATGTGAGCCGCAGGACTGCAGCACGCACCTTCCCCGCGCGCTCATTGATCTCCTCCGACGCCAGACGGTCCTTCAGCTTGATAAGCCGCTGGGCGTGGCCGTCGATGATACTCAATGGGGTACGAAATTCATGCGACGCCATCGACACGAAATTGCGTTGTAATAAAGCGAGCCGTTGCTCCTGGGCGAGTTTCTCCTCCAGCACCGCAGTCTGCTGGATCAACCGGCGCTGGCTGTGCATCAGCTCGATGGCATTGTTGCGAAATACGACCGCGGCGCGCGCCATCTCTCCGATCTCGTCGCGCCGCTTTGTACCCTGGATCTCGATGGCGGTATTGTTGCCGGCAAGGCGGTGCATGCAATCCGCAAGATGCAGGAGCGGCGCCGAAATCGAGCGCCGGATATAAAACAGCACGGCGGCGACCATCACTCCCGCGAGCCCCATGGCAACCCCCACCAGCCAGAATGCCTGCCGGTAGGCGGCAGCAATTCTCCCGCTTGCCTCGTGCGCCTGCGCCACCGTGCGTTCGGTAAGCTGTCCCAGCGCATCGCTTGCGGCATTGTACGCGGCGTGCGAGCTGGACAGATACATGGCGATCGCCTCCGATTTATGGCCCGTACGCGAGAGAATCAGTATCTGGTTGACCACTTTTCTGTAGGCGTTCCATGTCTCCTTGAATTTTTCGTATAGCGTATTCTCCACGGCATCATGGCGGATCTGCTCATAGGAGCGCTCGGACTGCGCGATCGAGCGGTCTAGCTCCTCCAACTCCTTCTCCGTCGCGGTGATCTCGGAATTATCGGATGCCAGGAGATTGCTGCCCTCGACAGCTCGGAAATCGGAGGTGAAATTGTTGAGGTCGCCCAAAACCCGTGTTTTGGGCAGCCACAAATCGGCAATGTCCTCGGAGACACGATTAAAACTGCTAAGACGTGAGATACTGAACAGCCCAAGCACAATGACCAGCAAAAAGAAAAACAGGAAGACAATCGTCAGATGGAATCTGATTGAGCTGGGTTGCCGCATGCTAGGCCGTCATCTTGGCAAACAGATCTGGGCCAAGTATTGAGATGGATCGCTACGCGTATATAGAGCGCTCGATCGGCCGGTCAAATCACCGTTTTCGTGTGCTGCAGGCGCATTTATTTCCGACCTTTGAATCTCCTGGATGCGAGCATGGCAGAACTCCGGAAAAAGAAGATACTTTGCATCGAAGACGACCCGGAGGCCGCTGCCTTGATTGCAGAGGAGCTGGTCGAGCGGGGCTACGAAGTCCTTGTCGCCCGGGACGGGAGGGAAGGCTTTGCGGCAATCCTCAAGAACATGCCCGACCTGGTGTTGTCGGACATCAGCATGCCGGGCATGTCCGGTTTCGAATTGCTGGAGCGATTGACCGCGCTTGCCCCCCGCTTTCGGCACATGCCTTTCGTGTTCCTGACCGCCCTCTCGGACCGCGACAACGAGCTGCGAGGCCGACAGCTCGGAGCCGACGACTATGTGACCAAGCCGATCGATTTCGACGTCCTGGCCACCATCATTACGGCTCGCCTGGCTGGGGTGGCGCGCATGGAGGTGTGGCCGAAGCTGGTGGACCTCAGCGACCGTGAAGTGGAAGCACTGACCTGGGTTGCACGCGGCAAGACGTCTGCCGAAATCGCGCAAATTCTCGGGCTCTCGAAGCGAACCGTAGACTTTCACATTGACAACGCGCGAGAGAAGCTCGGTGCGGCTACCCGCACGCAGGCGGTAATGAAGGCGGCCGATGGTGGCTTGATCGAACCGTAAGTACCGTCGCCTCACCAAACCGCAACGGCGCATGCCAGCGCCAACGGCGCGAGCGCCACACCGAGATATACCCAGGTGCGGTACCCTTCAGCATCTTTGGGAAGCATGAATAAGTGCGCTATTATCCAGATGCAGACGACGAGCCCCAGGACCAGGCGAATGGCGTCGCCGAGCGAGTCGAACACCGTCCATATTGTCTCGTTCTGCGGCGTGCTTACCCGCACCGTGATGACGAGCAGGGCGCAGACGAAAATCGACCGCAGAACAATCGCCGCCACCCGCAAACGGAGGGGAACGTCGTAACGCGGCAGCGTCGCGTCAGGGGGGGCCTCCGGGAGCGCCATGCGGATCACCGGGTTTCATTGGTTGCCTCTCGTTCCGATGGCTTGCTGCTAACCCTGCATTCAGGCAGCAGCGCCAAGCAACGGTACAAAGAATCTGGGTTCCATGTAAGCAGCAGGAGCCCGGATTTAAGGAGTAGCCAGCTTCATTCCCTACATGGGGGATTGTGCGGTGCACAAAACCGCGGGGAATCGGTTCGTCATTACCGGGATGCAGTAGCCAGCGCGTTGCTCAGGAACAACGCTCCTTCCGTGGCCACCAGCTCTCCGGGCTGCAGCCCCTCCATGATCTGACGGTAGCCGTCCTGTTGCAAGCCGATCCTGACGGTCCGCTTGGTGAAGCGCCGGCGATCGGCGGTGACCCACACCGTCATGCTACCGTCGCCTTCTCTCACGACCCCATCCAGCGGGATCGCGACGGCGCGGATTGGATCGGCGGTGCGAATGACGAATGTGGCAAACATTCCCGCGCGCAGTTCGTGCTGCGGATCGGCAACCTCGGAGCGTACCCAGACCCGATGCGTGTTGGGGTCCACCGTGGAGGAGATGGTGGAGATCTTTCCGTCGAATACCCGGCCTGGGAACGCCATGATCCGGACCTTGACCTCCTGGCCTGCCTTGAAGTCAGGGCTGTCGGATTCGGCGACGTTTGCCAGCATCCACATGGTCGAGGTGTCCGCCACAGAGAACGGCGCGGGCGCATTGCCGGGCTGAACGTACAGTCCAGGCGCAGCATTGCGCTCGGTGATCCGGCCGGAGATCGGGCTCGGCACGACCAGGATCGGGTCGGCCATGCGCTTGGCGATGATGCTGTTGATGTCGGCCTCGTTTTTTCCGAACAGGCGCACCGCATCCCGCCCCGCCCGCACATTGCCTTCGGCCGTCTGCTGGTCGGAGACCGCCTGTTCCAGATCCTTCTGCGAAATGGCCTTGGTCGTGTAGAGCTGCTTGAGTCGCGCCAGGTTCCTGGTGGTGAACTCCAGCACGCCCGCTGCGGCGATCAAGGTTGATTCCGCCTGCAGGAGATCCGGGCTGTCGATGGTGAACAAGGTCTGGCCCTTCTTCACCTCGTCACCCACCGTAGCGAACAGGCCGACGATACGGCCCTGGTACGGGGTGAAGACCTGCACCGCCATTTCCTGGTTGAAATCAATGCTGCCGACCGCGCTCTTCTCGATGGCGAAGACACGCTCGCCGGCGGGCTCCACCTTGACTGATGCCAGCTGCGTGGTCGGGAGTTCTATGCTGTCGCGTGGGGCGGGTTCGCCAGCCCCGCTTGTCGAAGTTGAATCCGCGCCCTTGGCGTAAGCATTTTTCATTGCATCGCCACGGTCCGGTCTGAGCTGGCTCATCGAGAAATAGGCGCCGGTCGCAATGATTAGTACCGCGGCTATAACCGCTGCGGTAAGCAACCTGGTTTGTCGCTGTCTGGATGTCATTAGTTTTTCATTGAAACATTCGAAACGCCGAACGGTTGACCCGCAAAGCCTACTGTGACATATCACAGTTGTCGTCTTTTGGGCACTCCAAAGCTGCAGCTGGGAGAGGACATTCGACAAGAACGCGAGTGTCCTGCATTCATTCACCCGAGTTAGCAACATCTACTGTGCTCAAGCGCGCGGGGTTGTGGAGCTTGGAAAGCACAAAGCCGGCGCGAAAGCGCGCTGCACCGCCGAAATAGGGGATCCGCCAACGTTCGGTGGTATGTGACTAATCACAGCGTACCGCGAGATTTATCGCAGTTTATACTTGGCCGGAGTGCGCTACTCTGACGCTGCAAGCTGGACCGTAATGGGTTGGCCATCCGGCGACGGGGAGCCGCATGGCAAAGCCGCGCAAGAGAATTTTGTGCATCGAGGACGACCGCGAAACGGCTGCGCTGATCGCTGAGGAGCTGGCCGACCGGGAGTTCGAAGTCAGCACTGCATGCGACGGTCAGGAGGGTTTTGTTGCAATCCTGAAGGATAAGCCCGACCTCGTGTTGTGCGACATCGGCGTGCCGATCATCTCAGGGTTCGCAGTGCTGGAGCGCCTCACCGAGCTAGCGCCCCGCCTCGGGCGAGTGCCTTTTGTGTTCCTCACAGCCTTGGCCGATCGAAACAGCGAGCTAAGAGGGCGGCGGCTCGGGGCGGACGATTACGTCACCAAGCCGATCGATTTCGATATTCTTGCCATCATCAACGCTCGGCTGGCAGGAGTCGCGCGCACCAAGCTGAGCCCCAAGCTTCCAAAGTTGAATGAACGTGAGATCGAAGCGTTGACTTGGGTGGCGCGCGGAAAGACATCGACCCAGATCGCTGGCAAACTCGGAATGGTGAAGCGTACCGTAGATTTTCGCATCGATAACGCCAAGATCAAGTTGGCCGCGGCCACGCGCACCGAGGCCGTCATCAAGGCAGTAGCCGCCGGCCTGATCGAGCCATAGTTGATACTGAATTCGTCGCCCAAATTGCTGGCGACGCGGGTCGCACGGCATCCTCCAGCGCTTATGGATTCAGGGTTGCTTGGACTGGATCCCGGTCCCGTTAATCACGCCACCACCGTTTTTAGCTGCCCCACCAACGGCGCTGGCACCGCTACCTGGGCGGATCATGCGTGTTCCGTTGATGCTCGCATGTGGCACCGTCGTGCCGACAGCGGAGATCACAGCGGTACCTTGATGGCCGATGCTCGCTCCGGCAACGCCCGGACGATTCATTGCGGTGGCGCCAATAGCATTCTTCGTGGGGCCAGCAACGGCAGCATTCGGTACGGGACTACCGACAGCGCTCGTTGCGGCACCACCTATAGCAGCCTTTGGTGTGACGCCGATGGCATTCGGGTGGATACCGATGGCATTCCTCTCAATGTCTAGAGCCGCGCCGGGATTACGCGCCGGCTGACGCTCGCCGGAATTCGCCTGGCGGCTGATAACGGCTTTCTTCCGATTGTTTGTTTTGATGGCTTTCTTGGGATGGCGATCCGGCTCAGCAATGCGCGTGTCTATAGGGTTGACCTCAATTCCGCTGTCCTTTGCTCCCGAACGGGCCGCGCCGCCAGTCACGCCTTTGATACCCGCCGAGGGCGTGGATGCCGACGGCGCAGCCACGAGAGGAGGCTCCTCGATCTGTTTCGGCCCCCCCTTCTCCTCGCCCTTTTCCGCAGGCTTCTCCTTAGTTGTTTCCTCGAATCTTTCGATCGGCTTGTCGGACAGAGGATTAGGTACGACCTGCTCAAGGGTCGGTGGAAGCGCAGCGTGCTGCGAAGCGGGTGCGGCCGGCCCTGGCGCAAGCTCGATCACGACGGGGCCGAAAGGCTCCGGCTGCTTGATCAGTACGCGCCAAGTCGCAAGCGCGGCGGCAATTCCGACATGCACGACCACCACCAGAACAGCGCTGATTACCCAGCGGCGCCGGTAGCCGTCGGCCTCGACCGCGAAAATCGTCATGGCCCGGACACTCTTCTCAAGCCCACCAGCACGATCATAAGATAGCCTGCCATGCGAAACAGTCTTATAACAGCAGCAGCATCACGCAGGAACAACGCAAGGGGACGTCACCGCGTTCCACGGTGTACTTGCCATGGTCGAGGCGCGCGTTCAAGATGCCGCTCTGATCCACGCCGGATACTCTAGCTCACTCGGCCGCGGGCAACGGTACCGCCGCAACCGCAGATGAAGCGGCGGTGGGGCGATCGAGATCGCGGCTCACGAGTCTCAGCACCTCCGCCGATGCGTCGCCAAGCTGCGCGCGGTAGCCTGCTATCATTCGGGCAAACACATTATAGATAACCACTGCCGGAATGGCTGCGACAAGCCCGAACGCGGTCGCCAGGAGTGCTTGGGCAATCCCGGGCGACACTATCGCCAGATTGGTAGCGGCCGATTTCGAGATGCCGATGAAGCTGTTCATGATGCCCCAGACTGTTCCAAACAGGCCGACAAAAGGGGCAGTTGCGCCGATGGTGGCGAGGATGCCCGTTCCGCGCAGGATCTGTCGTCCGTAAGCCGCCTCGATACGCTCCAGCCGCGAGGCGACCCGGCCTTCAATGCGGTCAGGTTGCGTGGTACCGGCAGATAGTTCCTGCTCCGCCACAGCCGCCTCCAGGAACTGCCGCACCTCACCTCCAACGGACGTGAGACGCTCCAGCCCTTCGGCCGTCGATCGCGCGCCCGCGAGCCCGCTCAAGGCCGCGCTCACGTCCCGTTTTGCAAGCCATATCTCTATGGCCTTCGTCAGGCACACCGTCCAGGTGATGACCGACGCAACGGCCAAGCCAATCAACACTCCTTTCACCACCGGGTCTGCGTCGAGATACATGCCCCATGGGCTGAGATCGCGTGGCAGGGCCGCGGTGCCGACGATGGCATCCTGCGCGAGCGCCATATCGGGCAAGGCGGCGCAGCTCATCGCAATCGCTGCCAGCAGCGCGGCGGTCGTACCACAATTACGCATTAACCGGTCGCGCCGGGCTTCAACCGATCGCTTCTCAGCTTTGTGCCATTTCACCGCAACAGAAATCATTTCCCCATATCACGCTTGCGCTGGGCTGGGTCGGCCCGCCTCTGTGGTTGCTTGCGAATCACCTTCCCTGCCCAGGAACATCATCCGAAGCGCGGGCACGACCACGAGCAACATGACCGGTCCGACCAGCATGCCGCCGACGACCACCGTGGCGAGCGGCCGCTGCACCTGGCTGCCGATGCCGGTCGAGACTGCCGCCGGCAATAGCCCGATGCACGCCGACAGCGTGGTCATCAGCATCGGCCGCATCCGCTGGGTCGCGGCGTGGAACATTGTTTCGGTGGCATCCATGCCGGTTGCCCTGACCTGATTGTAATAGGTGATCATCAGAATGCCGTCCATGACCGACACCCCGAACAGCGATACGAAGCCGATGGCCGATGAGATGCTGAAATCCAATCCAGTGAAATACAATGCCAGCACGCCGCCACTACAAATGGTATGCCGGCGAGGGCCAAGAAGCTGTCGCGCAGCGAATTGAACAGCCCGTAGAGCAGAACCATGATGAGAACCAAGCTGATCGGGCGGTGATTTCCAGGATTACGGGTGCGGGTTGGGATAGGCCTCGATATTCAGCTTCGCAAACGCAATAAGCCATCCGCCGATGAAGGCCAGCAGGCCCAACAGGATGATCGCGCGCCGCGTCAACCCAAATGCAAGGATGGTCTTGAGCACGGCCCCTCCCCTCTTTCTGTTTTTTCTGTTTCTTCAGTCGGGCATAGACAGATCGGCTCATTGAGAGCTTGCGATCGTCAGCATATTGCTCAAGAAGATCGCCCCTTCGGTGGCGACGAGCTCTCCGGGTTGCAAGCCCTCGAGGATCTGCCGGTAGCCCTCGTGCTGCAGGCCGATCTTGACCGTCCGCTTGGTAAAACGGCGGCGATCCGCGGTCACCCATACCGTCATGGTGCCATCGCCTTCCCGCACAACCCCGTCGAGCGGAACCGCAGCGGAGCGCACCGGATCGCCGGTGCGGATGACGAAGGTCGCAAACATACCCGACAGCAATTTATGTTGCGGATCCTTGACCTCGGAGCGGATCAGGACGCGACGGGTGTTCGGGTCGACCATTGAGACGATAACGACGATCTTGCCGTCGTATACGCGGTCCGGATGCGCGGTGACTTTGACCTTTACCTGCTGCCCGATCCGTAAAGCCGGACTGTCGGTCTCGGGGACGTTGGCCAGCATCCACATGGTATCGATGTCGGCCACCGAGTAAGGCGCGGGCGCGCTGCCCGGCTGCACGAACAGCCCAGGTGCCGCATTGCGCGCGGTGATCCGGCCGGTGATCGGGCTTGGAATGACCAGGGTCGGGTCTGCCAGGCGCTTGGCGATGATGGCATCGATCTCGACGTCGGTCTTACCGAAAATCCGCACCGCATCGCGCCCAGCCCGCAAGGCGCCTTCGGCGGTCTGCTGGTCGGAGACCGCCTGCTCCAAATCTTTCTGCGACACCGCCCGCGTCGTATAGAGTTGCTTGAGGCGCGCCAGGTTGCGGGTGGTCAGCTCCAACACGCCCGCCGCTGCGATCAAGTTCGACTCGGCCGCCAGCAGGTCGGGGCTGTCGATGGTGTACAGGGTCTGGCCCTTCTTCACGTCATCGCCGACCTTGGCCAACAAGCTGATGATCCTGCCCTGATAGGGCGTGAACACCTGCAGCGTCATGTCCTCATTGAAGTCGATGCTGCCGACGGACTCCTTCTCGATCGGAAACTCGTGCTCTCCGACCGGCTCGACCTTCACCGCAGCCAGCTGCGAATCCGACAGGTTCAGGGTGGGCGGATCACCGACGCCCGTGGTGGCTCGTCTGTCCGCGGCCCCTTGTGCACTGGCATTGGTCGCTGAGCCAAGCTCAGATTTCGGCCCATTACCGGAATTTGCAAAGAAATAGGCACCGACCGCGATTGCCAGTATCGCAGCGGCAATAGTCGCCCTCGCGGTAATCGCTCCTCTGTTGATGGCCATCGATAGACCTGCGCAGGTGCTGGCTTCGACCAACCAGAGTGATGATGGCCGATGTTGCCCTGCAATCTACTGTGAGAAAATTCGAGTTCCTACTGTCAAAGATCACAGCAAGGTTTCAGGAATAATTACCAGTGTGGCCGGGCTACCACATTCAAGACCCCGGTTCGTAACTATGATCGGGATGCTCCCATTTTGACGTTTCGGGAGAGGGTGCCGCAGTTTGAGTGTCGAGGCGTCGCGGTATGCGTCGAAGTATGCGTCCAAGTGTCAGGCGTTGTTTCTGCGCCGCCGCCTCGGTGGCAACGTCGGCGCTTGTGTCGAGCTGTATCGCCGTCGGCCCTGATTTTCTCAATCCTGCTCCGCCAAATAATGCTGCCTACACGCGGGAGCCCCTCGCGGGGACGCGCGCAATTCCGGGTGCGACCGGGGAGGCCCAGCATTTCGCCTATGGCGGCGATCTCCCGCAGCAGTGGTGGAGGCTGTTCCGATCGCATGCGCTCAACAAGCTCGTCGAAGAGGCCTTACGGAATAATCAAAATTTACAGGCGACCATGTCGACGCTGCGCGCGGCAAAGGAGGTCGTCTACGCGCAGCAGACCAAGTACTTCCCAACCGCGCAGGCCAATTTCGATGCTACGCGCCAGCAGATTTCGGGAGCGACCCCTGGATTTGCGCCCGTACCCGTACCCGCCAATGGCCCATTCAATTTCGATCTCTACACCGGGCAGGTCCTTGTCTCCTATGCGATGGATGTGTGGGGCCTCAATCGCAGAGCCGTGGAATCACAGCAGGCGCTGGCCGGTGCGCAGCGATTCACGGTTGAAGCCGCTTATCTGACGCTCACGTCCAGCGTGGTGGTCGCCGCCATCCAGGAGGCTTCGCTGCGCGACCAGATCAGTGCCATCCGACAAATTATCGTCCTGAACAGGAAGGCGCTCGACATCCTGCGCCAGCAGTTGAACGCAGGTTTCGCCAACCGCCTCGATGTAGCGGCGCAGGAGGCCGCCCTGGCGCAGCAGGAGGCAACGCTGCCGCCGTTGCTGAAGCAACTTGCCATCACGCGCGACCTGCTGACTGCCCTCCTCGGCCGTTACCCGAACGAGCAGCCCTACGAGACATTCACCCTCGCTTCCCTGCAATTGCCACAGGACGTACCGGTGAGCCTGCCGTCGCAGCTGATCATGCAACGCCCGGATGTGCGGCTGGCCGAAGAGCAGATGCACTCGGCCAGCGCTCTTGTTGGGGTCGCTACCGCCAATATGCTTCCAAATTTCACCATCAGCGCCAACGGCGGGTATACCGCGCTCGCGCTCGCCGGTCTCCTGCACCCCTTCAACGCGTTTTGGCTCCTGTCCGGCAACGTGACCCAGACGGTCTTCGACGCCGGCAACTTGCTGCATCTGCGGCGCCAGGCAGAGGCCAACTACGATCAAACGGGGTGGACCTATCGCTCGGTGCTCATCGGTGCCTTGCAGAACGTGGCCGACTCGTTGCACGCGGCACAATACGACGCGGAGGCGCTGAAAGCGGCGAGGGACTTTGAGCGCGCCGCCAAGATCAGCCTGGATCTCTCCCGGCAACAGCTGGAGACCGGCCAGGCCAATATCCTCTTCCTGCTTCTGGCGCAACAAACCTATCTGACCGCCACGATCGGGGTGGTGCAGGCAAGGGCTGCCCGCCTATCCGATACCGCGGCACTGTTTCAGGCGCTCGGTGGCGGCTGGTGGAACCGGGTCGCGCCCCCGACCGAGAAAATCCTGGAAGTCGGTTCGAGTACGGCGTTCACGCTGATCGACCCGCATGGTTTGTACTGAGCGTGACGTGCGCATGGACGGGGGCGTATGATGAGTAGTTTCCGGGTCGCAGTTGCCGCGCTGCTTGTTGCCGCATCGGTAATTCCTGCGTGTGCAGCCGAAATCTATGGTGGGCCAATCCCGCCGGATGTCTTCACTGCGCCTCCCGCCTTCGCCCCACCCCGGGTCTACAACTGGACTGGCGTCTACATTGGCATCAATGCCGGGGGCGCCTTCAGTCGTGCACCGTGGGCAGTCTCCTCCCCTTGGGTCTCCATTCCTCCCGGGGGCAGTTACAGTTTGTCCGGTGGGCTCATTGGGGGAACCCTCGGCTACAATCTGCAGCCTGGCACCAGCTCATTTGTCATAGGCGAAGAGGTCGATCTCGCTTTCAGCACCGTCAAAGGGACGATCTCCCCGTTCGTTTCGCAGGTCATCACCTTCGATGCCGCGGGCAACCAAATAGTCGCTCCGACACCGGGGTGTTCGCCGAATTGCGAGGTCATCAGCCCCTGGCTCGCGACGGCGCGCCTGCGCTTCGGATACTCCTTCGATTGGATCTTGCCCTACGTGACCGCGGGCGTGGCGATCGCGCGGCTGGAGGCGGATACCGCCGGCCTGCCGTTCGGGCGACAAAGCTCCAACAACCTTGGTTGGACGGTGGGAGGAGGCGTCGAGATCGTGATCGACGGGCCGTGGACTGCGAAGTTCGAATACTTGCATGCGAACCTCAACGGTTTCAGCTGCGACGTACATCCGGTTAATGCGGCCTTGGGAATTACAGTGCCGGGCGCATGCGGCCCCAATTCCGTTTCCATCAATGCGAACGAGAACATCATTCGAGCAGGACTCAACCTGAAGATCTGGAACAAGTGAGGGGAGGGTCACGGCGAGAAAGTTGCCACGCCGTGGGGAGGGGTACGATGAAGAAACTCAGTCTCGGGGGTGCCATGCTCGCGGTCGTGATGGCCGCTCCTGCCGTGGCTGCAGACTTGCCGATCGAGGCACCGGCATACGTGGAGCGGCCCCCCGCGATCGGCCTGTGGAATTGGACCGGATTCTATATTGGCGGTAATGCCGGCTACGTACGCAGCTCGGGGAGCGTCGACATCTCTGCATTCTCCGTGCCCAACACGGGCGGGGCGCCTCTGCTGAGTCTGTCCGAGACCATGGGCGGCTTGGCAGGGGGTGTGCAGGCCGGCGCGAATTGGCAAACGGGCAACGCGGTCTTCGGGATCGAAGCGGACTTCCAGGGGACCAGCCAATCCGTCTCCGATTCAATGACCGTCGTTGATGTCAGCGGGGCCATCAATCCCAACATGCCGGGCGCCCTTATCACCGCGTCCAATACTGACAGGATTACCTCATTCGGGACGGTGCGTGGCCGTCTTGGCGTCGCGTCGGGTCGCTGGCTGTTCTATGCGACCGGCGGCTGGGCGTACTGGACCTGGTCGTCCACCTTGACCGTGAGCGGGCTGGGTACCGCGAGTTTTTCGAATTTTCAGGGCGGCAGCACTCTCGGTGGCGGCGTCGAGTTCGCACTTGCAGATGCCTGGACCGTCAAGGCCGAATACCTTTTCCTGCAATCCACCACGATTTCCAACACGCCCTTTGTTGCGCGGCCCGATGTTCTCGTGAACACAAAGATTCGAGAAAATCTGTTTCGCGTGGGGGTGAACTACGCCTTCTTTACGGGATCAGTGGGTTGCAGGCCGCATGATTGCTAGTTCCGCAGCCAGACTGGCAGTGATGCTGGCACCCAATCGGCCTGCCCAGGCAATGCGCCTTGCACGCATTTTTTGCTGCGGGATCCTCTCGAAAAAAGCTGCAGCGGCCTTCTTTCTTGTGGTGCTTGCGCTCGGAACTGGAATTTCCTCCAGCGGGGCTGGCGAGCCAATCTACTCACCAATTCGCCGACTCTTGGATTATGGGCACGAGCCGAATGACCTGCCCCCAAGATTTCGTACCAACTGCAGCATACAGAACGGTCGCTTCTATTGTGCCTACCGTTGCGGCTTCGGCTATGAATTTTTCTATTGCTCGGCGGCTTCGTTCGGCTGCTGTCA
>Ga0209526_10001048_pt1 | contig 18285 bp, 16 predicted proteins | sample JacPinW_OM2H0_M1_FD_188566 | JGI IMG/M metagenome (GOLD analysis project Ga0209526, IMG submission 188566) | Forest soil microbial communities from Algoma, Ontario, Canada - Jack Pine, Ontario site 1_JW_OM2H0_M1 (SPAdes) (version 2) | ecosystem: Environmental > Terrestrial > Soil > Boreal... | reverse complement strand
ACTCTGTAAACGCCTTCCCAGCCTGCACCGTCAACAAAACCACCGTGAACCAGAACGATGTTGTTCATGACTCGTCGCCTCCCTCTCAAGATTTATTTGGTTGGGTTCCCCGCGTTGATACACAGACAACAAAGGCTTTCCCGGATGGGAGTGCAGTCTACGGCGCGTAGCGCAGTCTGTCAATGTTGTTAGCACATGTTGTTAGCACATCCTTGCACATCCTCACATCCTGTGTCGTTAGCACATCCTTTGCGACCTTTGCGACCGCACAATGCACGAGACTAGACTAAGCGCACGAACTCGGCGATCTGGGCGCCCATTTCTTCGGTGGAGACGGTTCGCTCACCGGGGCGCGCCAGATCGCGGGTGCGGAAGCCTCCCATCAAAGTCGAGATGACGCCAGCCTCCACGCACTCCGCTTCTTTCGGTAGATGAAAGGTGTGGCGGAGCATCAGGGCTACTGAGAGAATAGCGCCTAATGGATTGGCGATGCCCTGACCTGCGATGTCGGGCGCCGATCCATGAACAGGTTCGTAGAGGCCGACCGGGCCTCCGATGCTGGCCGAAGCGAGCAGGCCGAGCGATCCCACGACTCCGCCTGCTTGATCGGACAGGATGTCGCCGAACATGTTTTCGGTGAGGATGACGTCGAACTCGGCGGGCTTGAGGACGAGCGACATGGCGGCCGAGTCCACGTACATGTGAGAGAGCTGGACATCGGAAAAATCAGTGGCGATGCGAGTGACGACTTCGCGCCAGAGACGCGAGCACTCCAGAACATTCGCCTTGTCGACGGAGAGCAGATGCAGGCGGCGGGTGCGAGCAAGTTGAAATGCGACGCGGGCGATGCGCTCGATCTCCGGCTCACTGTAGCGCATGGTGTTGAGCGCGTGGCGCGCGCCGCCCGCGCCATCAATGGAGCGTGGCTCGCCGAAATACAATCCGCCGAGCAGCTCGCGCACGATGAGGATGTCGGTGCCTTTGACGACTTCTTCGCGCAGAGGCGAGGAGGAAGCCAGTGCCGGATAAAAGACTGCGGGCCGAAGATTTGCGAAGGCTCCGAGTTCCTGGCGGAGGCGCAACAATCCAGCTTCGGGGCGAAGTTCGCGAGGATTGTGATCGAAGGCTGGACTGCCGACTGCTCCGAGCAGTACCGCTTGGGAGGCGAGGCAAGCTTGAATGGTCGAGTCCGGCATGGGATTTCCGAACTTTTCGAGGGCCACTCCCCCGATCTCTTTTTCGTCGAGTTCGAGATCGTGGTCAAAGGCGGTGGCCACTTCTTCCAGAACGCAAATGGCTTGGGAGGTAACTTCAGGACCAATTCCGTCGCCGGGGAGGGAAGTGACACGGAGTTGCATGGGCTCTCTTTCGTTTCCGAAAGAATAAAAGGATAGATAATAAATGAGGACGGGACCGCCGTGGTAGCCTGGTTCAACAGGATGCGGAAAATTTACTCCAGCCCCTAAAGGGGCTCTTCGATCGGCGTGATGGCATCGCTAAAGCGATGCCCGGATGCGAAGCCTCAAAAGCGTGCCCGGATATGAAACCCTAAAACCGACGCCCTGATAGGACGCCTTGCACACCCCAGACTTACACACCCCAAAGATAATCTTCCTGCTCGCTGTGATGATCGGTGAAGGGGATCGACACCGACGCCTGTCCGGCGCTGCCGGATACTTGCGCCGGATGCGAGTCACTGGCATTGGCTCCGGCGGCAGCGGAGACGGCACGCGGAAACTGCAAAGTGGCCGCGGCGGGCGGAAACTTCTTGCCCTTGCTGCCGGTGACATCGCTGCTGCTGACGTTGCCGCTTGCGACGTCCTGGATCAATTCCAGCAAATGGCTGTCCTGCACCTTTTTAATGCGGTCGGCAAGAACCACAAACCTGCGATAGATCTCATCGAGTTCGCGGCGCTCAAATTGATGTCCGAGTTGTTCGCAGCGCAGAGCCAGCGCGTGGCGGCCGGAGTGCTTGCCCAGCACCAGTCGCGAATCGGGCACGCCCACCGATTGTGGGGTCATGATTTCGTAGGTCAGCGGATTCTTGAGCATGCCATCCTGGTGAATTCCAGCCTCGTGCGCAAACGCATTGCGGCCGATGATGGCTTTGTTCGGCTGCACGGGAACCCGCGTGATCTCCGCCAACATCTGGCTGGAAGGATACAGGTGTTCGCCGGCGATTGCGGTTTCGTAAGGATAGCGGTCGGGCCGCACCCGCATGGCCATGACGATTTCTTCGAGCGACGCATTGCCGGCGCGCTCGCCAATCCCGTTGATGGCGCACTCCACCTGGCGCGCCCCTGCTTGCACTCCAGCGAGTGAGTTCGCGACCGCCAGACCGAGGTCGTTGTGGCAGTGCGTCGAGATCGTTACTTTGTCGATGCCCGCGACTCTCTCCTGCAGCGTGCGGATGAGATTGCCGTATTCCTCGGGCATGCTGTAACCGACGGTATCGGGAATATTGACCGTTGTTGCGCCGGCGGCGATCGCCGCTTCGACCACCTGGCAGAGAAACGCGACGTCGGTACGAGTGGCATCTTCGGGCGAGAATTCAACGTCCGGACACAATGACTTCGCGTGCCTAACCGCGTCCCGCGCCTGCTCCAGGCACTTCTCACGCGTGATGCGCAGCTTGTATTTCAGATGGATGTCAGAGGTTGCGAGAAAAACATGGACGCGCGGGCGCGCGGCTCCCTGCAACGCCTGCCAGGCGCGGTCAACGTCGCCGGTACAGGCACGAGCCAGGCCAGCGATGATGGGACGCCGCAGCGATGCGGCGATACTTTGCACGGCTTCGAAGTCGCCATCGGAGGCGATGGGGAATCCGGCCTCGATCACGTCCACGCCGAGGCGGTCGAGTTGCTGGGCCAGGCGCAGCTTTTCCTGCACATTCATACTGCAGCCCGGCGACTGCTCGCCGTCACGAAGCGTGGTGTCGAAAATGGTGATGCGCGGCCGATCCATTGATTCCATACCTCCAAAAAGATTGCCTGTCTAGTTTATCGGCGGACGGGGTTGAAACAGAAGGTTATTATCTTTACAGAAGCATTAGTATAAATGATAGTATTAGAGCCTCTTATGCTATCTGCGATTTAGAAAGGACGTCGGATCTTAGTTCCTCCGGGTTCCCCTGTGTTGCCCTGTGTACCTCTGCGTCCTCTGTGGTAAAGACCCTTTTTCACCACAGACGATACAGAGAGTACACATCAAGAGTAGCCAACTTCCGGCACCCAAGCGCTTAAGGCGTCAGACCCAAACGTGAGACTTGATCCCATGGACCTGTCCCAACTAGAAGTCTTCCTAACGGTAGCCCGCGAACGCCGCTTTTCCCGCGCGGCCGAAAAGTTGTTTCGCACGCAATCGGCGGTCAGCCAGACGATCCGCAAACTTGAGCTGGAGATCGGCGAGCCGCTGTTCGACCGTTCCTCCCGTGAGGGCGTGCTCACTGACGCCGGACGGGTTTTGCAGGAATACGCCGAGAAGTTGCTCAACCTCCGGCAGGATGCACAGGCGGCGCTGGTCGAGATGCGCGAATTGCAGAAAGGCAAGCTCGCGATCGCCGCCAACGAATTTACCGCGCTCTACCTGTTGCCCGTGCTGGGTGAGTTTCGCCGCCTGCATCCCACGATCAAGATCACCGTGCGGCGTTCTTTGGGCAGTCACATTCCGGACGATGTGCTCAAGCACAACGTGGAACTCGGAGTACTTTCTTTCGATCCGCAGGAGCCGCAGCTGCGCTCGGCGGTGGTCTATCTGGACGAGTTGGTATTTGTTGTTCCTCCGGGCCATCCGCTGGCCACGGCGGGCGAAGTCAGCATTAAGCAACTGGGTGCGGAATCGTTCGTGGCCCACATCGTCGCGTCTCCTTATAGAGATAAGGTGATCGAAGCCTTCCGCCGCCACAAGACTCCGCTACACATGGACGTGGAGCTGCCCACGCTGCAAGCCATCAAGCGTTTTGTGTGCATGGGGAACGGGGTGGCGCTGGTGCCCGAGATCAGCGTGGAAAACGAGATCAGCCGGGGAGACCTGGTGCGCGTTCCAGTGCGCGATCTGCATTTCGAGCGCAAGCTGCGGCTGGTGTATCGGCAGGAATCCACTCTATCGCACGCAGGAAGAGCGTTTTTGAAAGTGGCGGAGCAGGTGGCAAAAGACAGAGGCGGCCGCTATCGCTTTCAGAGAGAAAAGTAGCAGATTAGCGGGGCGGCTCCTGTGGCCTTTCCCTGTGTACCTTCGTGACCTCTGTGGTGAAGGGTTCAAGCTCTCAAATCGAGCAAGAAAAGTAGCACCTATGCCGAAGGCACTTCTTCCGGATACATAGCCGCCATCGCCTCTGGAACGCTGGCGTACACATCGAAAACCGATACAAGGTTGGTGATTTCGAAGAGATGTCGAACCGATTTTTTGGGGCAGGCAAACTTCAACGCATATCCGGCCGCTTCTGCCCACATGTGAGTGAGCACAAGTTCGCCCAAGCCGCCGCTGTCGACGGAATCGACTCCCGCTAAATCCACTACCATCCGGCGCGCGGAAGGCAGCACCTCGGTCACAATGGTCGAGAGAGCGCAGGCCTCGTTACGGAAGATGATCCGGCCCTGACAGTGCAGCACGACAGCGCTGCCGGGATGTTCGCTTTCCAGTGTGAGTTTAAGCTTCTTGTTATTTGTCTTGTAGTTTCCCTGTCCTGTTGCAGATGGCGCGGGTGCAATCGCAGGGTCCGGCGTACCGGTTGGGTTTTGAGACTTCATGGCTATACGTTAGTGGCTGATAGAAGACGGTTGGTTGCTCGGAGATGAAAGTTCGGTGAATTCCGTGGGCAGTATTCTCTGTGGAATTCCCCCTGTGGCCCTCGGTGACCTCTGTGGTTCAGGGGTAAAGTTCTTCACCACAGAGGTCACCGAGGGCCACAGGGGAAAACAGCGGCTTACTTTGACGAGTCTTTGCGCTTTGATGAATCGGCGGCGGGGACGAGGGTTCGCCGCAATGGCACGATCGCGCCTTTGGACGGATCGGCGGCGGCCGAGGCCCGGGTCAGTACCTCGTGCTGGATGTACTGCACGAACTCCTGGATCTGGCGCTGCATTTCTTCCATGCGCTCACGCATTTGCAAAATGATGGCGATGCCGCTGATGTTGACGCCCAGATCGCGCGCGAGCGATAGGATGAACTCAAGCCGCTGCAAATCTTCGTCGGTATAGAGCCGGGTATTGCCTTCGGTGCGGCTCGGCTTTAAGAGACCTTCGCGTTCATAGAGGCGCAAGGTCTGGGGATGGATCTCATACATCTCGGCGACGGCCGAGATCATGTACGCGCCCTTGGATTTACGCTTGGTCATCGCTGCTGCTCATTAATGTAAATGTACAACAGCAATGTACAACAGCCCGTTGTGATGGCGCGACAAAGTTGGGAAGAAGGTTGTGAGGTGGCGGGGCTTGGCCCCGCTAAGACGGGGCGGAGCCCCGTCACCACACGAGCCTAGCTCGCAAGTTCCGGCTTGGGCTCGGCCGGTGCCCAGCCCGTCGGCTTCAGCGCATGGCTGATCAAGTAAGCGACTACGCCGGCACCGATCGCAATCAGTCCAAACAAGAGCGAGCTCATGCCGAGCACAACTTCGTGTTCGCTGCGGACGATGGCAAATCCCAGCAGCAAAATCGGAGGAATGCCAACCGCAATCGCTCCAAGCAGGCCACCCGGCACGCGGAACGGGCGTTTCAATTCCGGTTCGCGAATGCGCAGGAAGACTAAGGCCACAAATTCGAGCGTCAGGCTGGCGCCGTAGATCATAATGTCGAGCGTGACCAGTCGTTCGAATCCGAGATTCAGGGCGAGACCCCAACCCACCGCCAGCGCCAGAATCGCGACCCAGGGCGCACGCGATTTTGGATGCAGCTTGCCAAAAACTTTCGGCAGCATGCCATCCTGCGCCATCGCCAGCGGCAGCCGCGAGTAGCTCATGACGAGCGCATTGAACATGCCAAAGCCGCTCATCATGCCGCCCGCCACCAGGGCGATCCGAAGCACCGGCCCACCCATCAACTGGGCGATATCGGCCCACGCGCCGGTTTCCCAGGCGCTCGCCGGAAGGCCGGTGATCCACATAGCGGCAAACGGAAGAACGTAAGTGATGCAGACAATGACCACCGCCGCCAGCATGGCGCGAGGATAAGTTCGCTGCGGACGCTCCACTTCGGTGGCGATGGTGGAGGCGTTGTCCCATCCCATGTAATTCCACATGCAGATGAGCAAGCCGCCGAGAATGTCGACGTTTGAGGTAGTCGGCTTGGTCACCGCATTCGCCAGTGCGTGAATCTTGAACGGCGCCAGCACAAAAATTGCCGCGAACGGCGCTGACAGGGCAAAGAACAGCCACAACGAAGTCGTCGAAACGACCTTCACGCCCATGATATTAAGGATCGCGCAGACAATCACCACGCCGAGCGCAACGGCCACGCCGCGATGGTTCTCCTGGAACCACGGAAACATGCGGGTGAGATAGGCGACAAACAGCGTGGGATAAATCGCCATATCGAAAATGGACGCTACCAGCGACAGCCAGGCTTCTTGAAATCCCCAGAAATTTCCCATGGCGCGCCGCACCCAGGCGTAGTAGCCGCCTTCAAAGGGCAGAGCGCTCGAGAGCTCTCCGATCATGAATGCGGTGGGCAGGCTCCAGAGAAGCGGGGTCAGAAGCAGGATGAGAATCCCTTTGCCATACCCGGCGCCGTGCACGATGTCTTCGGTGCCATAGGTTCCGCCCGAGACCATAAAGAAAGTTGCGGCGACCAGGGGCCAAAGGGTGAGGCGAATAGATTTCTTCCGGGGGGTGACGCTGAGCGAAGGCTGCGAAAGGTTAGAGGTTGCGGTAGCTGTTGCCAATTTCTATGGCTTCCTCCTCAGGCGACTCACTCTCACCACCGCGTCTCCCTTGACTTTCTTTACGCGGCTCCCAGGGTGGGCAGCGATTCCCGGGCATTTCGGCGAAGTTAGTTCGCATGTGTGAGATTACGGGAAATTTCCACAGATGCAACAGTTTTTTTGAAAAGTTTTGTCAGGAAGGGCGGTACGGAGGTAATGGCGTCAAAAGCTCTTCACCGTCGGGACGCCGAGAGCGCCCAGGAAGGTGATAGCATACTCGTCCTATGGGGATGCAGGAGCTCGAAAGCCAGTATCAAGCCAAGACTGACGAAGAGCTCTTGCGATTGGTGGTGGAATTAGAGCAACTAACGCCGGAGGCCCAAGTTCAACTCCACACCGAATTGGCAAAGCGCGGAATCAGTGAGGCACGTCGGGAGGATTTCCGGTCCGAGAAGAATCAAACGAGAACCGAGACGACTGAAGGCTCTAAGATAACTCTCCTTTTCCCGAGCCTGCGGCGGCTAGCTGAAACCCTAAGAGGATTGGAAACGGTACAAGGGCCAAACAGGTGAATGGCCGGCTCTTTCCATTATCGCCTATGCGGTTCACGGGATCATGTTGTTTAGTTGTGCGGCGTTCTTCGTTTGGTTCGGTTTTCAGCACAATTGGTCCAAGACGAGATTTCTGGTGATCGTGCTGCTGCTAGCCTTGCCGGAAGTTATTTTGTGGGACTGGGTCCAAAAAAGGATTCGGTTGAGAGAGATCCGGAAGCACAGAAAGACTGCTGGCCTGCAGCGGGACTCAGGTACCGTCAGAACCCCTGAAGCTGAGAGCTTCTTAGACCTTACTCCAGAGTTCTTCCCGCGGATCCTCAGGATTGAGCTTGGCGAGTTCCCGCAGCAGTTCTTTCGTCTTTTCATCACGCGGCATCGGTACGGTGATCTTCACTTCGACAATCTCGTCGCCCCGCACGCCGTCTTGAGTAGCCGAAGGCACGCCCTTCTCCCGCAGCCGCAGCTTCTGCCCGGACTGCGTCCCCGGAGGAATCTTCAGCACGCTCCGCCCATCAATCGTGGGCACTTCAATCTTTGCTCCCAGCGCCGCTTCCGGCACCGTCACCGGCACCGTGATGTAGATGTCGTCGCCCTCGCGCCGAAACAGTGGGTGCTGATCTATGCGGATGATCACGTAGAGATCGCCGACCGCACCGCCCCGCAACCCGGCATTGCCTTTTCCCGCAATCCGAATGCGCTGCCCGTCGCGGGTTCCGGCCTTGATGCGGATCTCCAGCGGAGCCGTGCGCTCGACGCTGCCTTCGCCGTGGCAGACCGGGCAGGTCGAAATATTCTTACCCGTACCATGGCACCGCGGGCAGGTCACATTGAACTTCATCCGGCCGCCGGTCTGTTCGATCGTCCCCTTGCCATGACACTGCGGACATTGTCCCGGAGCTTCGATGTACCCGTTGCCGTGGCAGTTCCCGCAGACATCACGCCGGGCGATATTCAGCTTCATCACTCCGCCGCGGATCGCCGTCCAGAACGGCACGTTGACCTGGTACTCGAGATCGCTGCCCGGTTCCGGACCTTCGTCGACCGCCTCACCGCGTCCGCCGCCAGTGAAAAGGTTGGAGAAGATATCGCGGAACCCTCCGCTGCTTGACCCTTTGCGCCCGCCGCCGCGGGCGCCCTCGAACAGATCCGAAAAGTCGAAGCCGCCGAAATCGACATTGCCCTGTCCCCCCGGCCGGCCTCCGGGGGAGCCTCCGGAAAAGTCGCCGGGACCGGCCCCAGGCTGTCCGCCGCCGCGCGCGTAGGCCTCCGCCGTGGCCGCATCGATATTGTCGGAATAGAACCCGAGCTGGTCGTAGATCTTCCGCTTCTTGGGATCGCTGAGGACGTCGTTGGCCTCGGAAAGCGTCTTGAACTTTTCTTCAGCGGCTTTGTCGCCAGGATTGACGTCAGGATGATACTTGCGGGCAAGTTTGCGGAAGGCCTTGCGGATATCGTCGGTGGAGGCGGACTTCTTTACGCCCAGAACGCCGTAATAGTCTTTGTCTTTGGTTTGGGTGGCCATGGTCAGCGGTCAGCAGTTTTCAACTCTGTCATCCTGAGCGGAACTCTGTCATTGGCGAAGCCGATGACAAAGTGGAGTCGAAGGACCCCATGCCCGTCAATACTACCAGCGGCAATGCAAGGCGTTCTCACCGCGCTGTAATTGACTGTCCCGCAAACGCCATTTCCGCGCCCCACTTCTCCGCCAAATCTGCCCAGCGGGGGTTTATGGACTCGATCAGAACAATCTTCTTCGCCCGCCGCCAACCCTTCAGCTGCTTTTCCTGATTGATCGCCTTGAGGACGTCGTCGAAGCGTTCCCAGTACACCAGGCGATTGCATTTGTAATCGCTGGAAAAGCCCTCGATCTCGCCCCTCTTATGCTGCGCGACGCGGACGTACAGATTGTTCGTCATTCCGATGGAGAGAGCGCCCGTGGGGCTGGCAACGATGTACACCCAATACTTCTTGTGGTCCTCCACGCTTCAACCTTTGCCCTCTAAACTCTGTCATCTGGAGCAGTCGAAAGACCCCAACCCCGTAATTTCTGCCAATGGAGCGTCATGGAGTTCGCCCTGTGACGTTGACGCTTCCGACCGCATCGAGAGAACGCCTTGCCGGGTTCATCGCAGCTCACGCGGGTATGGGGTCCTTCGACTCCGCGAGACCTTCACTTCGAAGGTCTTGCTCCGCTCAGAATGACACTGCTAAGAGGCACAATTCAGTTCACCACTTCCTTCTCTTGCTCATCCACCGACACGGTGAACGCCTCAAAGGGCGAGGCATCTATCGATACGGGAATCCGCTGCACTCCGGTCGCCGTGGGAGCGGAGCAGTACCAGCGTCCCTCTTCCGGGACGAAATGCACGAAAAACATTTGTCCATTGACTTCGAATCTCAATTTGCTTTCCTCTCTCATGGGCCCGACTGCTGATCCCAATCTCGCTCTCATGACAAGCCCTTACTTAGTTTGATGCAAAGTGGGGGCGCCCTTAGACGCCCCCACCCGAGTGCCACGCCCGAACCGAGCTTCGCTCGGCGGACAGCCGAGAGCCTGCCCTGAGCCTGCCGCAAGGGCGGCTGTCCCTACGCGTTACTTTTTGTCTTCGACATCCACGTACTCGGCGTCAATCACGCCTTCGTCTTTCTTCTTGCTCTCGCCGTTGCTGCCGGAGGCCCCGTCTGGCCCGTCGACTGGGCCCGCGCCATTCGCTCCCGAGGCCGCTGCGGAGGTGGCCTGCGTTGCCTTGTACATTTGCTCCGCCAGTTTGTGCGATGCCGTGGTTAGCCGCTCGCGCGCCGAGTCCATCTGCGACTTGTCGCCGCTTTCGATGGCCTTCTTCGCGTCCGCCAGCGCGTTCTCCACGTCTCCGCGCTCCGTGCCCGAGATCTTGTCGCCATGTTCCTTCAGCATTTTCTCGATGTTGTAGACCATCGAGTCGAGCTGATTCTTGGCTTCGATCTCTTCGCGCCGAGCCTTGTCTTCGGCCGAGTGCGCGTCGGCTTCCTTCGCCATTCGCTCCACTTCTTCCTTCGACAAGCCCGAAGACGACGTGATCGTGATCTTCTGATCCTTGCTCGTAGCCATATCTTTCGCGGTCACGTTCAGGATGCCGTTTGCGTCAATGTCGAATGTCACTTCGATCTGTGGCACGCCCCGAGGCGCCGGTGGCAGTCCGGTCAAATGGAACTTGCCCAGCGTCCGGTTCTGCGCCGCCAAGGGACGCTCGCCCTGCAGCACATGGACTTCAACCGAAGTCTGACTGTCGGCTGCGGTCGAAAACGTCTCCGTCTTCTTCGTCGGAATCGTAGTGTTCCGCGGGATCATCGGCGTCGCAACCCCACCCAGGGTTTCGATCGACAGTGTCAACGGAGTGACGTCCAGGAGCAGCAGGTCTTTCACCTCGCCCCCAAGCACGCCGCCCTGAATTGCCGCGCCCACTGCCACGACTTCATCCGGGTTCACGCCCTTGTGGCCTTCGCGTCCAAACAGTTCTTTTACGATCTGCTGAATGCGTGGCATGCGCGTCTGTCCGCCGACCAGCACCACCTCGTTAATTTTGCTGGCATCGACGCCGGCATCCTTCATGCACTGCTTCGACGGGCCAACCGACCGCTGCAGAATGTCTTCGACCATCGATTCGAGCTTGGCCCGTGTGAGCTTAATGACCAGGTGCTTCGGACCGGAAGCATCCGCCGTGATGAACGGCAGATTGATCTCGTGCTCCATGGTGGTCGAAAGCTCAATCTTCGCCCGCTCCGCCGCGTCGCGCAGACGCTGCAAGGCCATCTCATTGCCCTTGCCGCGCAAGTCGAGGCCTTCGTTTTTCTTGAACTCGTCAATCAGCCAATCCACCAGCCGCTGATCGATGTTGTCACCGCCGAGGTGGGTGTCGCCGTTCGTGGCCTTCACCTCGATGACGCCCTCGCCGACTTCCAGCACCGAAATATCGAACGTGCCGCCGCCAAAGTCGTACACGGCGATGGTCTCGTCCTTACCTTTGTCGAGCCCGTAGGCCAGCGCGGCCGCGGTCGGCTCGTTGATGATTCGCTTTACGTCAAGCCCGGCAATCTTGCCCGCATCTTTAGTAGCCTGCCGCTGGGCGTCATTAAAATAGGCGGGCACGGTGATGACCGCTTCGGTAACTTTCTCGCCGAGATAGTCTTCCGCCGCCTTCTTCAGTTTCTGCAGGATCATCGCGGAGATCTCGGGCGGAGTGTACTTCTTGCCCTGCGCCACGATCACCACGTTGTCGCCGTCGCGCTCGACTTTATAGGGGACCATCTTCAGTTCTTCGCTGACCTCGTCGTAGCGGCGTCCCATGAACCGCTTGATCGAGTACACGGTGTTCTCAGGATTGGTAATAGCCTGCCGCTTGGCGACCTGCCCTACCAACCGTTCCCCGGTTTTTGTGAATCCGACGACCGAAGGCGTGGTCCGGCCACCTTCTTCGTTCGGTATAACCTTTGGCTCGCCGCCCTCCATGACAGCTACGCAGGAGTTGGTTGTGCCGAGGTCAATTCCAATAATCTTTCCCATAACGCGTCCTCCAAAATAGATAAGTGCTTTAAAATCAATGCGATGATGATTACGCTCTGGGCCATGCTATAACCTGAGCGAATCGTTGTCAATGTTTAGATGCGGCGGATTGAGCTAGAGATGCTGATTGTGATCCGCGATGGCGCCCGATTCTGGGAAGCCTTGCGATAAAGGGGTCGATATATTGCTCTGGCGAGAACATAACGGGATGAATATGCCCGCCTCAGTTTAGATCGAGGGCAGAAGATTCCAGCCTCCGACGAATGAGATCGACGAGATCCCAATCTTGAGTGCACCGTTCAGAGAGCTTTCAATCCACGCTGGTTTTCACGGTCACACTGTTATTCTTGGTATTGGGATCAGGCGTAGCCGATGACGCACTCCCTCTGGTGGGATTCCATGGCAGCGTGAAGTGTTGGGATTTCCGCCGGCCATATCGGCATTGCGCAAAAACTCTCACTCCCGCGCCTTCTTTCTCTCTTCGATCATCACCTTCCGCAGAGCCCGGTTGATCCGCGTCTGGTAGCCCCGCCCCGCTCGTTGGAACCACGCCAGCACGTCGGCGTCCAGCCGCAGTGTCACCGGCCTCTTCACCGGCTTGTACATGCCGGCCCACTCCTCCGGCAGGTACCGCGGACGCCTTCTCGACCCCGCAGAAGCTTCAATTCTGGCCACTTTTCGGGGGGCTTTCGTTCGTTTCGTAACTCGTTTGCGGGGTTTCATTTTACTCTCGTTGTACGTACATAAACATGTTAACACATATACACGTACAACGTTCCACGCGGAACATTCCGCACTTCTGGCGAGTGGCCTACATCTTCGGCGAGCCGCCCATCCCAATGATCTTCCGTAGCCATTCCGGTGACTCGCGTACGGTTGCCTTTCTTGCCTCGTACAAGGCAGCGTCCCCTTCCTCCAGAGACGTGCCGATCCCGAATGAAAAATCCGTCCCTTCGATGGTCTGGATGCGACCCTCGGCGTAAACCTGAAAAGACTCCCTAAAAATCTGCCGAGCTTGAGAAAGTTTAGCGTTCAATTCTTCGCGGGACTCTCCCTTGCACAGAAATTCATCCCCCTGGTGGTGGTATGCGTCCAACCCAACGCCGATGAGTATCTGGGCAAGTCTGCGTAAGAGCGCATCACCGGCGATTTGACCGTAACAGTCATTGAAAACCCGCATGAGGTCAACGTCGGCGATGGCTACGAAGGGACTTGCTTTGCCTGCGTCAAAGGCCTGACGGTTAGGCAATCCAGTGAGCGCGGAGATTAACACGACGCGCCGGACAGGTTCCACAATCAGCGTAGCCGGCTGAACGGCGCGATGAACCGAGATCGCAGCTTTCGCCTCTTCCAGGCTCGAAGAGATACCGCTCTCCACCATGAACGCGGCGAGGAAGGCTGGGGAGCGGGAGATGCCGTACTTGCAGTGGATCAATATCCGTTCGCGTTTGTCCGTCTGTTCCTGCAGCCAGACTAAAGCTTCCTTCACATGCTCGGGATAGACGACTCCTGTGTCGGGAGCCGGAATCCACTTGTACGCCTTGCCGGGATGTTCCGAAGCTTGGTCTCGACCCGGTGGCTTGTAAGCGTCAGCGCCGCGAACGTTGAGGATGGCCGTGATCTTCTCTGGATTGTTGCGGACGAGTTCGTCTGCGTCTTGCTGACTGCCGAGCCACAGATTGTTAACGATGTGGTCCATCTTGATGGTCTTAGTTCGCCCTGTGCTGAAATCGGAATTCTCACTTAGTGTAAAGGCCCGGCGGTGCCCCAAGTCCCGCGTTTTTCGAGGCCTGGGATTCCACGGTCGCGTCAACCCTTGGGATCTTGTAGGACATCATTCACTTGCTACAAGCGAGGTTTTTTCGTACCCTGAAGGCGATGGAAGTACACTCACCCCCGAGCAGCAAGCGCAGATTGCGCAGGTCGCCACTAAAGCAGGGACCGTCCCCGAGCGATTGGTGACCAATGTTGTTGTCCGTTATCTCGCCGAAGAAGCCCGCTTCCTGGCTGCTGTGGAAAAAGGATTGGTCGCAGCCGAGCGCGGCGAGTTTATCGAAGAAGAAGAAATGGACGCCCGCCTTGAAGCCATGTTCAAGGCCTGATGCGCATCCGTTGGACCGTCCCCGCCGCCGATGATCTGCTGAATATCAAGAACTATCTACAACAGAACTACCCGCATTTCGCAGAACCGACTGTGCGGGCAAACTACCAGCGTATCCGCCTTCTGAAAACCTCACCTAACCGAGGCAGGCCCGGCCACCGGAGCGGCACCAAAGAACTAGCGCTTACACCGCTCCTTCACCTCGTGGTCTATTGCGTGAAAGCTGAAGCTGTCGAAATCCTGCATATCTATCATGGAGCGCTGGACTGGCGCTGATATTTGCGTTTCACCAAGGAATGCGCCCGCCCTTTGTATGGCGCCTGAGGCGGTGGGGATTTACTGTCCCAACGGCCCGCTCACGGTGCCGATAAAGCCGGTTTTGTTATCCAGCACGGCCAGGCGGAGTTCCTTGCCGCCGGCAGGAATGTCCATGTCGATCGGCACCATCATGCCGTGATCGACAATTTGCTGATAGGTTGCGGCGTCGAAGGTTTTATCCACCTTAATCGTGTGGGCCCCCAGACTCTTGCCGTTGCCCCACACCGTTGCGTAGAGGCTCACATTCATCTTCTTGCCACCGCCGGAGTCTTCCGCCGTCAGGGTGTGGGCATCCACCAGGAAAACGACCCGAATTTTGCCGGGGTCGGTGGGCTTGGCCTGCGCCATGAAGGAGATCTGGGTGGCGGGCGCATCGACCTCAAGCGCGGCAGCTACATCCTGTTCGTAGTTATGGTCTTTTACCGGACCGGGCTCGATCGCAAAGTATCCCTTGCGATAGCGGAGCTGGGTATCGCCCTGTGCCACTTTCACTTTGATGTTGCGCATCTTTCCATCCCACTTCTTATTCTCGGGATAGTAGCCGAGAGAGTAGGAGGCCTTTTCGTCGGATGCCGCGAGCGCAATGCCCTCCTTGATCTCGTTTTGATTGATGTAGGCCTTGCCACCGGTCTCTGCGGCCACCTCTTCCATTGTGCCCTGACTGGCTTGCAGGGAGGAGACTTGAAGTATGGCTCTGTTGTTCAGTGCACTGTCGCTGTATACAGAGCCTCCACTGGAAGAGGAGCCTTCCATACCGCTGACCAGGCCACGGAGATCCACGGGGTAGATCGCGATGCTGGCGCTCGCTAACTCCGCTTCTGCTTCGCGGATTGCCTGGCCATGCAGGTTGCGCTGCTCACCGGCCATGGCGCCCGCGGCATTGACACTTACCGACCGCTGGCGGCCCTGGCCGGGAAGATCTGCCATCAGTTCCGCATCGGTCATGCTGCGGTCTTCCGGGATCAGGTCGAACGGAAGGTCCGCGGTGAGCCACACCACATTCTTCCGGCCCGGCAGACCGCCCAGCATCCGGGAGAGCGCGCGCATGGCATCGAGCGTGATCATGGTGCGGCGCTCGATGTTATAGCCGATCTGGAGATCGGCAAATGCCTGCAACGCCAGCCCAGCCTGGGCAATATTGTCTGATATGGCCGACCCTCTCGGTGAGTCCGCCACGCCATGGGATTCCGGCGCTGACGCTCCGGGCCCGAGAATCTGTTCCTGGGGCCTGAAATTCTTGATGGCGGTGAGGAGCACCTGAGGATCGCTCGTGAACTGCTGCAGCACACGCAAATGATCCGTCAGCGTCACCACGGCCATCGGACGGCCAGATTGTCCCTGCTCCAACACATACTTCAGCATCTGGGAACGTCCGTAGGACTGATCCTTAAAAGGAGAATTCGCGGCGTCGATGAGCAATACAGTCGGAATGCCACCCGGGGTCAGATTCTCGGGATGGTTGGAAAGAACTCCAGCTGGCGCGGGTGTCGTGGTGGTGCGATTCGTAATGCCCGGTGGAACAAAAACGGAAACCTTCTGCTTTTTGCCATTTTCTTCGACCGTGAAGTCTTCGGGCTTCAAGCCCGCGAACGGTTGGCCGTTCTTGTGGGTTACGACCACATCCACGACGACGAGCCGCGTATTCGCGCGAATCGTGATGGTCGGAACATCGGCTGGCGCCTGCTGGGCACTTAGAATCGTCGGGCCAGTTGCCAGGTTCAAAATTAGTGCTGAAATGGTTACGATCCGAAAGGGTAGGTTACGCAACATGGAGCCTCCAGCGGGCGCATCGGAACTCGGGGGAATACCCGGAATGTATCGCGTTTCAGACCCTTTGGCAAACCACGTTTTGGGAGGCAGCGAGTCGTTGGGGCGGCGGAAAACTTTCGTCCGCTTTACTTCATACCGAATCAACATTTGCCTGATGTCTGCCTGCTCCCTACAATAGAAGTTCATTCCAAAATCCTATGATCCATTTTCCAGTCCCCGAGGCTCTCACATTCGATGACGTGTTGCTCATGCCGGCGCATTCCGGAGTCGTGCCCGCTAACACGAACACGCAGACCCAGATTTCGCGCAACATCCGGCTGAACATTCCGATCGTCAGCGCCGCCATGGACACGGTAACCGAGTCGCACATGGCGATTGCCCTGGCGCAGCAGGGAGGCCTCGGGATTATTCATCGCAACCTGACGATCGACCAGCAGGCCAATGAAGTGGACAAGGTGAAACGGTCGGAGAGCGGCATGATCGTGGATCCGGTTACTATGTCGCCCGATGCGAAGGTTTCCGACGCTCTGGACGTCATGCAAAAATACAAGATTTCAGGTGTGCCGATCACGCTGAAAGACGGGAAACTGGTCGGCATTCTGACCAATCGCGATCTGCGCTTCGAGACGCGCTTCGATATTCCGATCAGCAGGGTGATGACCCAGAAGAACCTGATCACGGTGCCGGTGGGAACGACGCTGGAACAGGCCGAAGAGATTCTGCACGAGCACCGCGTGGAAAAGCTTCTCGTCGTCGACGACAAGTACAACCTGAAGGGCTTAATCACGGTTAAGGACATCCAGAAGAAACTGAAATATCCCGGCGCCGCCAAGGACAACCAGGGACGGTTGCGGGTAAGTGCGGCGCTCGGAGCGACGGGAGATTTCCTGGAGCGTGCCCAGGAACTGGCGAGAGCGAAAGTCGACGTATTGGCAATCGACAGTGCGCACGGGCATTCCACGCTGGTGATCGAAGCGGTCAAGAATGTGAAGGCGAAGTTGCCGGAGGTCGAACTGATTGCCGGTAACGTGGCGACATTTGACGGCGCCTGCGACCTGGTGCGCGCGGGAGTGGACGGAGTGAAAGTCGGCATTGGGCCGGGCTCGATCTGTACCACGCGCATCGTAACCGGCGTTGGCGTTCCGCAGATCACGGCGATTGCGGAAGCGGCGCGGGCCACTCGCGACTCGGGCGTCCCGGTGATTGCCGACGGCGGGATCAAGTATTCGGGCGATATCAGCAAGGCGCTGGCGGCGGGCGCATCCGCGGTGATGATCGGATCGATGTTTGCGGGAACGGATGAAAGCCCGGGCGAATTGATTCTGTATCAAGGCCGCACTTTCAAATCGTATCGCGGCATGGGCTCGCTCGGAGCAATGGCAGCGGGTTCGAGCGAGCGCTATTTCCAGAACTCCGATGGAGACGCATCGACGGCAATGCCGGTAATCGGCGAAGAGTCGAACCGACTGGGTAAGTTGGTGCCGGAAGGAATTGAAGGGCGCGTGCCGTATCGCGGTTCGGTGTCGATGATCGTGCACCAGATGGTCGGCGGGCTTAGGTCGGGCATGGGTTACTGCGGATGCCAGACGGTGGCCGAACTGCAGCAGAAGGCGCGATTTGTGCGCATCAGCGCGGCCGGCCTGCGCGAGAGCCATGTGCATGACGTCATGATCACGCGCGAAGCGCCGAATTACGCGGCGGAGTGAGGGACGAGGCCGATTTGACTGCGTCCCGTCCCAATCTTCTGCGCGCCTGGTGGCCGGCGGCCGTCTGGATCGGCCTGATTGCGTTTGAGTCCACCGATCTCTTCTCGGCACGGAATACCGGTGGTGTGCTGTATACGCTATTGACCCGTCTGTTCGGGGAAGTCGATCTCTACGACTTTCTCGTCTTCCATCACTATCTGCGCAAGACCGGGCACGTTGTCGGATATGGCATGTTGAGCCTTCTGCTGCTTCGGGGTTGGCGCGCGACGTTCGGTCAAGGTCAAGCGTTATTGTGGCGCACGGCGTTGTTGTCCTGGTTGGGGACCGCCTTCGTTGCGTCAATGGATGAATGGCACCAGAGCTTTATTCCATCGCGGACGGGAACGTGGCGGGATGCTGTGCTCGACAGCACGGCGGGTTCCGTATTTCTGCTGGTTGCAT
>Ga0209526_10001047_pt1 | contig 18288 bp, 15 predicted proteins | sample JacPinW_OM2H0_M1_FD_188566 | JGI IMG/M metagenome (GOLD analysis project Ga0209526, IMG submission 188566) | Forest soil microbial communities from Algoma, Ontario, Canada - Jack Pine, Ontario site 1_JW_OM2H0_M1 (SPAdes) (version 2) | ecosystem: Environmental > Terrestrial > Soil > Boreal... | reverse complement strand
AAGAAGGAATCGAGCAGCAAAAAGAAGAAGGGGCTGAGAAAAGTAGTTCCCTGGTAGCTCAGGAGTAGCCACCTCGAATTTACTGAAAAAGGCGGGCTGCGGCCCGCCTTTTTCCATTTGTTGAGAGGCTTGACGAAACAAGTACGGTATTCACCTTCCGACACACAGGCTTCCGGTTAGCGTTGACGCATGTTAGAGCGAATGCTCCAATACAGTTGTGCAATCGTGTGTGGGGTAGTAGTGGTATCTCCCGGAGGACGTTCGGTGGCCAGGATTTTGGTTGCGGACGACAACAGCAACATCCAGAAGATGGTAAGTCTGGCCCTGAAAGATCAGGGCATAGACGTGATTGCCGTTGGAAACGGTGAGGCCGCGGTACGCAAGATTTCCGATGTGCGGCCGGACCTGGTGTTGGCTGACGTGTTCATGCCGGTGCGCAATGGTTACGAAGTTTGTAAGTATGTAAAGGACGATTCCTCGCTGGCGCATATCCCGGTTATCCTCCTGGTTGGAGCGTTTGATCCGCTGGACGAGCAAGAGGCGCAGCGAGTGGGCGCGGACGGCGTGCTGAAGAAGCCGTTTGTTCCGCCCGATCCACTGATTTCGATGGTGAAGTCTGCGCTTTTGCGCGCGGCGAACGTAGCACAGGCCGCCGCAGTAGCACAAAAAGGGAACGCGTCCTCCATGATAGGCGGGCCGACCACAGCAGGGAGCCCGAACGCGACGGTTGTGAGCGCGCCTACGGTTTTGGCGATGCCGAAGGAAGAGGCGCCGATCGCGAGCGATTCATTTGTCGACGAAATTCCGGTAAAGCCCGAGGCGCTTACGATCGAGTCGGCGGGCAAGCCGCTGGCATTCGGAAGCTTGATGGAAACGGTGAGCAGTGGATCCCCAGAGGATTCCGCTTACTTAGCGCCGCCGCCGAACCCAGAACTTGCCGACCGCGATTGGAGCGCCGCGGAAGAAGAGGAAGACGAGGAAGAGGAAGAAGAGTCGGCGAGTTCGTCGTGGCGCCGTGATGGTGGGAGCGAAGATGTTGCTGCGGAATCTGCCGAGGAAACGGCATCGGAGAAGGCGGCGCGCAATAGACGGCGGGAAAGCTGGACTCCTACGAGGGAGAAAACACAGAACCTGTTGGAAGAGGCCGTAGCGCCGGAGAGTTTTTCGAGCGTCGCTCCGCCGGTGCCCAGCGCGTTTTCCGAAGCAGTGCCGCCGCAAAATTCATATGCCATTCCGCACGTGCCCGGGCCCGAGTTGGTGGAATCGAAGACGATGTTAGAAACGGCGGCTGCGAGCAAGCCTGACATTGCGCCGGTTATTGCGGGCGCTCCGGAAGCGAGTTCGCAGGAGACCGCAAAGGAGACCGCGAAGGCGAACGGTGGAAATTCCTGGTTCAGCACGAGCAGCAGTCCGTGGGAAGCCGAAGCCCAGAAGGCTAACCAATTGGCGTCGACGTGGGATGCTGCGGCGGCCCCGACAGCAAGTTTGGCCGGTGAGGCAAGTGCGGAGCAACCGCAGCTCGCAGAACAGGCGCAGGCGGATGCGCCAGTATCGTACGATTTCGTGTCCGAGGCGCCAAGCGAGGAACCGGTAAGCTATGTACCCGACCCTGGCCTCGTGGGAAACGAAGTTGTGGCGCACAACCCACTGCCGGAATTGATCTCGGATGGCTCGATTTCTCCCGAAACCGTGGAAAGCATTCGTCAGGAAACAACGTACGCCCTAGAGAGCGTCACGCAACCCGCCGTGGCGAAACCAGTAGAAGCATCCGTAAAGATATCGGAGACCTCGCAGCAAGACATGGATTCGCTGGTGGCGAACGTGCTGGCCAAGATGAGCCCAGAGATGCTGCAAGCGGTGACCCGCGAGATCCTGAAGCCAGTGGTTGCGGCGATGATTCGCGACGAGATCAAAGCCAAGAAGTCCTGATTCCCTTCCGCTGCTTCTGACTTCCTGCCCTGATGTGAATTGACGGCGCTGGATTGTGCCTCGTATAGTCAAAGATTAGTCTGATTGCGCGCGTCTTCTCGTGCGCGCATTACCCTTGCAGGCACTACGTTGAGGAGCAGGCTGTCGATGGCTCGCGAAATCACCAAAAACTACGAACCGCAACACATTGAGCAGCGCTGGGCTGACTTCTGGGTGAGCGAACAGCTTTTTCGCGCGGACCCGAACGCGCCCGGACCGGTATTCTCGATTGTTATCCCGCCGCCGAATGTGACTGGCTCTCTGCACATCGGGCACATGCTGGACCATACGGAGATTGATATTTTGACGCGCTGGCATCGCATGCGCGGATACAACACCTTGTATCTGCCGGGGATGGACCATGCTGGGATTTCCACGCAACGCGTGGTGGTGCGGGAGCTGGCGGAGCAAGGAATCGATTACCGCACGCTGGGCCGGGAAGAATTCATTCGGCGCGTGTGGAAATGGAAGGAAGATAGCGGCGGAAAGATCACGCAGCAGATGAAGCAGATCGGCGAGAGCTGCGACTGGTCGCGGGAAAAATTCACGCTATCGCCGGAGCTTTCGCGCGTAGTGCGCATGGTGTTCGTGCAGTTGTACGAACAGGGACTGATCTATCGCGCGCACTATATGACGAACTGGTGCCCAGTGTGCTTGACGGTGCTGAGCGATCTCGAAGTGCTGCACGAAGATCGGCAGGGGCATCTGTGGCATATCCGGTACCCGGTGATCGGCACGCAGGAGCACATTATTGTGGCGACGACCCGGCCGGAGACGATGCTGGGTGATACCGCGGTGGCAGTGCATCCGGAGGATGAGCGCTACAGGCACTTGATCGGAAAACGCCTGATGCTGCCCTTGATGGAGCGGGAGATCCCTATCATTGCCGACGATATGGTGGACCGCGCATTTGGAACTGGCGCAGTGAAAATTACGCCAGCGCATGATCCCAACGATTTCGAGGTTGGGCGGCGGCACCAGTTGCCAGAAATTGATGTTATGACCGATGACGGGCACATGAGCGCGGCAGCCGGCACTTATGCGGGCCTGGATCGGTTTGAGGCGCGCAAGAGAGTAGTCGAAGATTTGAAGGCGCGCGGGTTGCTGGAGAAAGTCACGGAGCACGCCCACAGCGTTGGGATATGCGAGCGCAGCAGGACCATTGTAGAGCCGCGGGCCTCGATGCAGTGGTTCTGCAAGATGAAACCACTGGCGGAGCCTGCGATTGCGGCGGTGGAGCGCGGCGATATTCAAATTGTGCCGGAGAACCGGCGGCAGGAATACCTCAACTGGATGAGAAACATCCGGGACTGGACGCTTTCACGGCAGCTTTGGTGGGGACACAGGATTCCAGCGTGGTATTGCGAGAATTGCAAGCAAGTGAATGTGGCGGTGGATGATCCAGCAAAGTGCATGAAGTGCGGATCGGGCAAGCTGACGCAGGACCCGGACGTGCTAGATACGTGGTTCAGTTCGGGATTATGGCCGTTCTCGACGCTCGGGTGGCCGGAAGATACGCCGGATTATCGTAGGTACTACCCGACAAGCTTGTTGATCACCGGATACGACATCCTGTTTTTCTGGGTGGCGCGGATGATCATGCTGGGGCTGCATTTCACGGGCACAGTGCCGTTCCGCGCCGTGTACTTGCACTCGCTGGTGCGCACGGCGGGTGGCGAGAAAATGTCGAAGTCCAAGGGGACGGGACTTGATCCGGTGGCGTTGAATCAGCAGTACGGAACGGATGCGATGCGATTTTGCCTGGCGTCGATGGCCGCGCCAGGGACGGATATTGTTTTGTCGGACGACCGGCTGGCCAGCGCGCGGAACTTTGCGAACAAGATTTGGAACGCTTCGCGATTTGTGTTTGGAAATTTGGAGAAGGTTGATCTGGGCATCGCTTCCTTGGAGAAGCTGGCTGCGCCGGAAATTCGGACGCAGGCGCCCTATGCTTCCGGCGGAGAAATTTCGCTTGTCGATGGATGGCTATTTGCGCGGCTGGCAACAACCATCGGTCTCGTGAACGAGGCTCTACAGAACTATCGCTTCCACGAAGCGGCGCAGGGTGTGTATCAGTTCTTCTGGGGTGATTTTTGCGACTGGTACATCGAGTGGGTGAAGCCGGAACTGCAGAGCGCTGACAAAGAGCGGGCCGTAGCGTCCTGGCGTAATTTGTTTGCGGCGCTGGAGGCGGCGCTGCGACTGCTGCATCCGTTCATGCCGTTTATCACGGAAGAGCTTTGGCACCAGTTGCCGCAGCTGCCGGGAGCGAAGTCCATTGCGCTGGATGCGTTTCCCACCTCGCGGACGGAATGGAAAAACCCTCAGGCATTGGAGCAGTTTTCGCTGGTGCAGGAGGTTATGGTCGCGCTGCGCAACATACGCTCGGAGATGAAGCTCGATCCTAAGAAGAAAGTTGCGGCGGAATTCTCGAGCTCAGACGAGCAAACCAGAGAAGTGATCGAATCGAGCCGTGAAGGGATTATCCGGCTGGCCGCGCTTTCAGATTTGAAGGTGGGCGCCGAACGATTGCTGCAGTCAGGGGGCGCGGTGCGCTCGACGGCGCTGTTTGACGTGCGCATCCCCTATGTTGCGGAGACAATTGATATCGCAGCAGAAGCCACGCGGTTGCGCAAACAGATTGAAGGGTTGGAGAAGGCGATTGCAGCGAAAGAGAAGCAGTTGGCCGACAGCACTTTTCGCAGCCGCGCGCCAGAAAACGTTGTGCTCGGATTGGAAGCCACTCTTGCGGAGCAGACAACGGAATTGCGGAAGCTTCGCTCGCGATTAGAGGAGCTCAAGGCCGCCGCATAAGCTCTTGCTGGTTCCCTCCTATGAATTGGCACTCCGACGAGATTGAAGGACTGGTGCGCGGCGCTCTGGCCGAAGACGTGGGCGCGGGAGATGCCACTACTGCGGCCATCGTGCCGAAAGGAACTCCGGCGAAGGCCACGATACTGGCGCGGCAGACGCTTGTGTGCGCCGGGCTGCCGCTCGCGGAAAACGTTTTTCGTGCGCTGGATCTTAAGATGCGCGTCGGCTGTCTGCACAACGATGGATCCTATGTAGAACCTGGCGCGGAATTGATCGAGCTTGCCGGCGAGGCGCAGGCAATTCTCACCGGCGAGCGGACGGCACTGAATTTTTTGGCGCATCTTTGCGGGATCGCCACGCTGACGCGGCGGTTTGTCGAGCAATTGGCGGGGACGCATACGCGCATACGGGATACGCGGAAGACGGCGCCGGGCTTGCGGGTGCTGGAAAAGTACGCTGTGAAGGCGGGTGGAGGCACGAATCACCGCTTTGGGCTGTATGACGCGATTTTAATCAAGGAGAACCACATCGCAATCGCCGGCAGCGTGAAGGCGGCGCTGGATAGAGCACATGCGTATAGCTCGCTTGCGATGCCGGCACCACGCGCGGCGAGCGCTTACGATGCGGCTGGGCTGGATCCGGAGGTCGTGGGTCCCGGGCCTTTGTCCGTACAGATTGAGGTACGCGATGAGACCGAATTGCGCGAGGCCCTGGAGGCCGGAGCTGACGCCGTGCTCTTGGACAACATGACGCCCGAGGCGGCGAAGCGGTCCGTGCAGTTGGCGCGGAGTTTGCGGCGCGATTGCGTGATTGAGATTTCTGGCGGGGTTACGCTGGACAATGCGCGCGCGTACGCGGAGACGGGTGCGGATTTTCTGTCGGCAGGAGCGCTGACGCATTCCGCGCCAGCGGCGAACTTGAGCCTACTTGTAGAGCGCGTCCGGTAAACGTAAGCTTACGAACGCGCGCCTGCGCACAGGGCGGGCAGCCGGTTCGCTATCATGAGACGTAGCAAGAAAACAGTTACGGAGACGCTTCCGGGCACAACGGACCGGCGAATCGCGGCGTTGGTCACGCTGCTGGCGGAGAATGCGACGATTGTCGTCAGCGGGGCGCGGGTGGCGCGGGAGATCGGTGTCTCGAGGTCCACCGTTTGGAAGTGGGTGGAGCGGCTTCGCGAACTGGGGGTGCGGGTGAAGGGGCATCCGCGGACTGGGTATTTTTTGGAGAGGGTGCCGGACATTCTAACCGCGGACATGCTGCGGCAACGGTTGAAGGGCAGCTTGTTCGGGAAGCGCATCTATCATTTTTTCAAGGTGGATTCGACGAATCGCGTGGCGTTGGAACTGGGGCACGCGGGCGAGCCTGAGGGTGCAGTCATACTGGGAGAAGAACAAACGGCCGGGCGAGGCCGGGCGGGGCGCGGGTGGCATTCGGAGCGGGCTGCGGGGATTTATGTGACGCTGCTTTTGCGGCCGAAGCTGGCGCCGGTGCAAGCGCCGCTGCTGACCATAATGGCAGGACTCTCGGCGCATACCGCTATTCAGGCGCAGACTGGCTTGGCGGTCGATTTAAAGTGGCCGAACGATTTGCTGATCGGCGGAAAAAAGGTTGGCGGGATTTTGACGGAGATGCACGCGGAGCCGGGACAGGTTCGCTTTGTGATTGTGGGGATTGGGTTGAACGTGAACCAGGAAAAGTTTCCGGCGGACGTGGCCGCGAGCGCAACGTCCCTTCGCGTGGCGAGCGGGCATACGCAATCACGACTGGAGTTGCTGGTACGATTGCTGCGGGAATTCGAGCGCGACTACAATGATTTTTTGAGCGAGGGGTCGGCGGTGGTGATCGAGCGATTCACGCAGGTGTCGAGCTATGCCCAGGGGAAGCGCGTGCGGGTGAGCAACGGCAAGGAGAATTTTACGGGGACGACGGCGGGACTGGGGCCGGAGGGACTGCTGCAAGTGAAACGCGACAGCGGCCAAGTGACGACCGTGATTGCGGGCGACGTAGCGGAGGCGCCGTAATGCTGCTCACCATTGATGTTGGAAACACAAATACGGTGCTGGGCGTTTTTCGCGGCGAGGAGCTAATTGCAAATTGGCGGCTGACCACTGCGAGGCAGCAAACGGTCGATGAATATGGCGTACTGACGCGCAACTTGTTCACCCTGGCGGGGCTGGACCGCGATGGGATTCACGGCGTGATCATCAGCTCGGTTGTGCCGCCGGTGAATTGGACGCTGGCAGAGATGGCGCGGATTTATTTCGGGCAGAAGGCGCTATTTGTGGAGCCGGGCGTAAAAACGGGAATGGCGGTGTTAGTGGATAATCCGCTGGAGGTGGGAGCGGACCGCATTGTGAATGGCGTGGCGGCGTTTAACAAATATGGCGGGCCGTGCATAGTCGTGGATTTTGGGACGGCGATTACGTTTGACGTGGTTTCGGAGCGATGCGAGTACCTGGGCGGTGTGATTGCGCCGGGATTGGGGATTTCGTCGGAGGCGCTGTTTGCGCGGACGGCGAAACTGCCGCGAGTGGAGATCAAGGATCCCGGGAAAGTGATCGGCACGAATACGACCACCCATATTCAGGCGGGCCTCTATTACGGAGCGGTGGATATGGTGGATGGGATGCTGGCGCGGATTAAGGCGGAGCTTGGGAAGGATGCGGCGGTCGTGGCCACGGGCGGGCAGGCCTCGCTGGTGGCACGCGGGTCGAAATACATTCAGCATACGGATGAGTTCCTGACGCTCACGGGGCTGCGAATTATCTGGAGCAAGAATCAGAGTAGTGAGCCGGGGAAGATTGGCGGCGGGGCTCGCGAGCTGCGGTCGGTCGCGGAGATGAAAAAAGCGCAGAAGTAAGGTGCGGGCCGCAAAGCCTTCGCCTCGACTTTCTGCTTCAACGACATGGACGGCTGGAACTACTTCAACTACTTCACGGAAATCGAAGAGTATTTCTGGAAGAAACGGGGCGCGCATCTGCTGGTGTCGCCACTCGACTGGGCGATTATGGAGACGTGGCAGCGGGCAGGAGTGCCGCTGGAAGCTGTGCTGAAGGGGATCGATCGAGCGTTTGAGAGTTACGGGCGGTCGCGACGGGGCGCGGGGAAACCGCTGAAGAGTTTGGCGTACTGTACGGATGCGGTGCTAGAGGTCGCGGAGGAAGGCTTAGAAGCGGCGGCGGGCGGTGCTCCCAGAAACGGACGGGAAGCACAGGAACCGTTTCCGCGGGAAGAGCTGAAGGCGTACCTGGCGAGAAACGCGGCACAGGTTGCGGCTGCAGCGCAGAAGGATCAAGGCCGGCATCCCGAAATGGTCGCGAGGCTGACGGAGATAGCGGAATCTGTGGGGAGCAGTTCTCTGCTGCTGGATTCTCCTGCGAAGTTCGATTTCGAGGATTTGGAACGCCGGTTGACGGTTCTGGACGATAAAATATCGGCTCTGGTGACAACGCACGCGACGGAGGAATTGATGCTGCGTATTCGCCGCGAAGTCGATGGACAGTTGTCAGCGTATCGGCGCAAAATGAAAACGGAGCAACTAGCGCTGGTGGAGAAGAAATACACCCAGAAGCGTTTGCTGGAAGAGTTTGGACTGCCGCGGCTGAGCCTCTACTACTTTTCTTGAATTTCTAAAGCGGACACTTTTCTTTCCGCGCGAATCGTCGCAGAATAGGACTACAGTATGCCTGATGAGTTACAGCTATCGATTGAGAAGCTTGTCTACGGAGGCGACGGATTGGCGCACGCGGACGGCAACACTGTTTTTGTCCCTTACGTGCTGCCGGGGGAAGAAGTGCGCGCGGCCGCCAAGTCGAAGCGCAAGAAGTTGGTGTGGGCGCAACTGCTGGAGGTGACGTCTGCTTCCGCGCAGCGGGAAGGGGCGCGCTGCCCGCATTTTCAGACTTGCGGTGGCTGCCATTACCAGCACATTCCTGCTGCGGAACAACTGCGCCTAAAAAAAGAGATTTTGCGCGAGACGCTCTCGCGGCTTGGCGGTATTCAGTGGAGCGGGCCGATTCAGGACCATTTCGCGGAGCCGTATGGATACCGCAACCGCGCGCAGTGGGCGGTGCGCGACGCGAATCCGCGGGCTATCGGATATTTTTTGCCGGAGAGTTCGGTGATTGTGCCGATCGATGAGTGCCCGGTGCTGTCTCCCTTGCTGGCGAAGACTTTCGGCCAGTTGCAAGAGTTAGCTCGCTCGAATCGATTCCCAGAGAAAGCGCTGGAGATTGAAGCTTTCGCCGACTCGGCGGATGCGAAGATCGCGCTGAACGTCGCCTTTGAGCGTTTCCCGAAGCCCGCGGCGGAGCTGGCGGCCGCGTTTCGCGAGGCTTTGCCGCAACTGGAAAGCTTATTGCTGGCGGACGAGAGTAAGAATCGATTTGAGCTGAGCGGGCCGGGGTATTTGTTTCACGATGCTGAGGGTTTTCGCTATCGCGTGAGTCATCTGTCGTTCTTTCAGGTCAATCGGTTTTTGATCGAAGATTTGTTGCAAACGATGGTTGCGGGCGCCAAGGGTGAAGTTGCACTCGACCTTTATGCAGGCGTGGGTTTCTTTACGCTGCCGCTGACTAGGACGTTCAAGAGAGTGGTGAGTGTCGACGCCAACCTGGCGGCCACGCGCGATCTGCACGTCAATGCGGAGAGCGCGGGCGCGGCGGTGATTTCTCACAACGAGCACGCGGAAGAATTCTTGCGCAAGACGACCGAGAAACCTGATTTCGTTGTGCTTGATCCGCCGCGGGCTGGATTAGGGGCGGAAGCGGCGGCGAAACTGGCGGAGTTGGGCGCGGCCGAGATCGCTTACTTGTCTTGCGATCCGTCAACGTTGGCTAGGGATCTTGCCGTACTGACAGGATCGAAAAAGAGTGGGGACGCTGCGAGCGCTTCGACGCGTTATGAAATTGTCGAGATGCACCTGTTTGATCTTTTTCCGCAGACGTACCACATCGAGACGTTGGTGCGGCTGAGGCGCGCTCCGTGAGACTTCCGGCCGTGGCGATCACCGCGGCCTTCGCTTGCGGTGTGGCTATCGGCCTGTGCGCGCCTATTGCACGGCTGGCCACCTCTCCTTTTTACCTTGCGGCAGGCTTTCTTGCCGCTGCTTCTTTCATTGTCGTCGCGATCCTTCTTCTGAATCGGGCACGATTCGGTGAAGCTGCGGCTGTGTCTGGCATCACTTGGATCTTACTGGGAGTCGCCGGGGCGTGGATCTCTGAGCAGCCCCTTCTTAGCACGCATGTCCTGAATCTCATCGAGAATGGCCAGATTGAATTACACACGCCGCTGAGATGGCGCGGAACACTGCGGGATGAGCCCGCGAAATTACCTTGGGGCTTCGGGCTGGAAATCGAGTTGGCGAGCGTGGACTACGAGAATACCCACGTAGCGGTGGTTGGAGGGTTGCGATTGAGCTTCTCGCCGCGACCGGACGACCCGCCTTTGCCAGCCCTCCATACGGGCGACGAGGTAACAGTCGTTGCACAGGCAAGGCGGCCGCCAGTGTTTCGCGACGAAGGCGCTTTTGATCGCCGCGCGTACTTGGCTACGCAAGGCATCGACTTGGTGGCGACGCTTCGCTCGCCCGCGCTGATCCAGCGATTGTCCGCGGCAGGGCCGTCTGCCAGCACCATGCTGGCCCGCACTCGACATAGGTTGCGAGAAGAGGTCGATCGGTTGTTTGGCGGCCGGCCGGAAGTTGCGGCGGTGCTTCGCGCGATGCTGCTCGGTGACCGCAGTTTTGTCGACCGTGATGAGGCGGTTGATTTTCAGAAGACGGGCGTGTTTCACGTGCTGGTTGTCGCGGGATTACATGTCGGTGCACTGGCGTTTGTTCTGTACTGGACTGGGCGAAAGCTGCGGCTGTCGCGGTCAGCCACGATGATCTTCACATTGACGATCCTGTTCGCGTATGTGGCGGTAATCGAGCAACGACCGCCCGTAGTGCGCGCGGCGCTCATGGCCGCCATCGTCGTGCTGGGGGGCCTTTTCTACCGGCGGCTCGATGTCTTGAATTCTGCGGCGCTAGCGGCGCTGGTGCTTTTGGTAGCGCAGCCGCTGGCATTGCGTGATTCCAGCTTTCAACTGACGTTCTTAGCGATTGGCTGCATCGCGGGACCCGCGGCGCCGTGGCTCGAGCGAAATGTGCAGCCGTACGCGAGAGCGTTGCACGGATGGCGCGACGTCACCCGAGATGCAGCGCATGAGCCGCGGGCAGCACAGTTTCGGATTGATTTGCGAAGCTCGTCAAGTTGGCTCTCCGCAAGACTGCCACTGCGCATTGCTGCGAGTGTCGAGAATGCGTTTGTAGGCGGAATAGGTTTGACGCTGCGCGCTTGGGAATTGATGGTGCTGACGCTGGCTTTGCAGATTGGGATGTTGCCGCTAATGGCGCGCGATTTTCATCGCGTGACGCTGGCGGGGCCGATCGTTAATTTGGCGGCTGTCCCGCTTACGGGCATTGTCGTGCCGCTGGGCTTCCTGACGGTCGGTAGCGCGCTTCTGTGGCCAGCGCTCGCCAGAATCTTCGCAGTGCCGCTCGCCTTAATCACGGAGGTGCTTTTGCAGGTTGTGCATTGGTTTGCGAAATTTCCGAGATGGACCTATCGGGTTCCGGGACCGCGCCCTTGGGTTGTAATTGCGTTCTTCACTTTTGCGTTTTTGCTAGCGACAATTCTGCGATTGGCGCTCCCGTGGCGACGACGAGTTGGTGCCGGGCTGAGCACCGGTCTGTTGGCGTGTTCTTTAGTTATTGCGCTGTTTCCGTTTCCTCCGGTGTGGTCCGCGGGAAAGCTGGAGTTGAGCGTTCTGGATGTTGGACAAGGAGATTCTCTCTTCGTCGTCTCCCCACATGGCAAGACGTTGCTGATCGACGGCGGAGGCGCGTTCGGCGGGTTTGGCGGACAAAACAATCACGGAATCGATCCAGGAGAAGAAGCGGTCTCGCCGTATCTCTGGTCGCGTGGATTCCAGAATCTCGACGTTGTCGCCCTTACGCATGCGCATCAGGACCACCTGGGCGGTTTGGCCGCGATCCTCGAGAATTTTCGCGTAGGCCGATTGTGGATTGGACGCGAGGTAAGTTCGCCCGCGTTAGCAAAGGTTGAGCAGTTGGCAAGGGACAGGAAGATTCCGATCGAGCACGAAAGCCGCGCGAACAGTTTCGCGTGGGACAATGTGGAGGGCAGCTTTTTCTGGCCGGAGCCCTCTTCAACGCCTCCCTCGCCTGCTGCGAAGAACGATGATTCGCTCGTACTGAAGCTGCGCTATGAGGATCGTGCCGTCTTGCTGCCCGGGGACGCTGAAAAAGAAGCCGAGCGCCAGATGCTTTCCGACAACGGTCAAGGTGACCTGCAAGCGGAGGTGCTGAAGATTGGACACCACGGGAGCAGGAATTCGACGACTGCGGAGTTTTTGGCGGCGGTAAAACCGCGGCTCGCGATCATTTCCGTCGGGGAAGACAATCCGTACGGCCATCCCAATGCCGAGCTGCTTGAGCGGCTCGCGAGCGCGGGCGTGCGCGTTCTGCGGACCGACCGCGATGGCGCGGTGCACATTCTGATGGATCGCAAGGCCTTGGAAGTGAGGTGCTTCATTCCTTGCTTGCCAATGGGCAGCGATGGTCTACAACGCGCGCAAGCGCCAAATCACGACAAAAACCAGCAACAACAATAGGAAGCCGATCGCGGCGCGATATTCGCGATTTCTCTTGTACTGCGCGAAGGAAAAGGCACCGGACCTCTCAGGAGAGATCTCCGCGGGCGTTAGCCGCGGAAAAAACAAAGGAACGGTTCGCGCATATTCCTGAAACGCTTCACCGTGATGTTGGTAAAGCTCGCGCTCCTCGCGTCGCATCACGAAGGAGTAGAACAACGCGAAATAGGCAAACAGGATCAGAGCGGACGGCCAGGAATGCGCCGCGACAGCGGCGCCGATGGTCAGGATGAAGCTGCCGAGGTACAGAGGATTGCGCGTGTACGCATAGGGTCCGGTGACGGTGAGCACTTGTTGTTTATGCAGGTGGCCCGCGGCACGCGCGCGAACCCATAAGCCAATGACTCCGATAACCGCGCCGGCTAGAATGCTTTTCGGCGATGGCCGCCCAAGCCATAGAACTACGGCTGCCAGGGGATAGCCCAGGCGCACGCGCCAGCGCGCGAAAAAAGCCGCAGCCCTCACCGCACGGCACCAAGGTAACTACAGACGGCTTCAAAGACCTGATCGACAGTAATGGCGAGCATCGCCGGGTGGGGTTGCGAGCCGCGTTTGTGAGTTGTGCGCACCCCGGAAGCGCGGAGCACTATGCTTTTCTGCTCGCTCGACGCTAATCCCCCTGCTCGATAAGGACCGTTCCGCGCAGGATCAGTGGGGCCAAAAAGCGCGACGAGGGGCGCACCTAATGCCGCTGCGAGATGCAAAGGTCCCGTGTCGCCGCCTACGACGCTTGAGGCACCGCGCAGGAGCGCCATCAGTTCGCCGAGAATGCCGCGGTACACATATGGGGCTGCATCGCCGCTTGCACGGATCAATGGTGCCGCCAAATGGTCGTCTCCGGGTCCGATGTTGACCACGCAGCGCAACCCCACGGATTCTCGCAGCTTGCGGCACAAAGCTCCGAAGCGCTCGGCGGGCCAGCATTTGGAGCGCCAGCCACCCCCAGGGCTCAAGACCACGTAGCGATCAAGTCCTTGCGCCCGCAGGTGGGAACACACTGAGGCTTGGTCCCGCTCTGGAATCTGCAAACTTACGGGAGCAGTGCCGCGCTGCGCACCCGCACGTAACGAGAGATCGCCATTTTGCTCAGCAATGTGCCTCTTAATTGTGCCAACGCGTTCGGTATAAAGTAGCGGCACGCCAAATTCGCGGATTGTCGCCGAAGAAAAACCAATACGGCGCGTTACGCCGCCGAAAAACGGCAGCATGGCCGATTTCCACAAACCTTGATAGTCAATCGCGGCGCTCCAGGAACTCTGCCGCATGCTCGCGATAGCCGCTCGCAACGAGGTTAGAGCGCGCGTTTCTACGGTCCACACGTCGGAGGCGAGACCGCTACTCTGCACCAGGAAATCCCAGCGAGGGTGCGTGAGCCAGACAATATCCGCCGCCGGAAAAGATTCGCGGAGCGCAGCAACAGCAGGGAAAGTGTGGATAATGTCGCCGAGGGAGCCAAGCCGAACCACAAGGAAACGCGGCTCAGACATGCGGCGCCTTGCGCACGGAATCGAGAAATTCGCGCGTGGAATGACCCTTCGGGTCGCCGACGATGGCTACGCGGACGCCGAGGCGCGCCGAGGTTGCACGCTCCGGGACGGTCTCGGAGGTGTAATCCGTTCCTTTGGCATGAACATCTGGACGCAGATCCTCGAGCAGCGCTTCCACGTTCGCCTCACTGAAGAGCACAACATAATCGACGGCTCGCAACGCACCGACCAATTCGGCACGCGCCTTTTCCGGCAGAATGGGGCGTCCGGCGCCTTTGAGCGCGCAGACGCTCGAATCTGAGTTCACGGCGACGATCAGGATTTCGCCTTCTCGGCGCGCGCCTTCGAGGTAGCGGGTGTGGCCGACGTGCAGTGTGTCGAAGCAGCCGTTGGCCAGCACAAGTTTTTGGCCGCGCCGCCGATGCTCCGCAAGCATTTCCCGGAGGCGCTCGCGCGTTACGACTTTGGATTGGGCGCCGCGCATTGTCACGAGCCAGAACCGCCGGCTTCGCGGCGGATCGCTTCGAGAAGTTCCGCCCTGGAAACGGTGGCGGTACCGCGCTTCATCACGACGAGACCGCCGGCGATGTTGGCGATATGGGCAGCTTCCAGCGGCGACGCGCCGGAAGCGAGCGCGAGTGTGTACGCGGCGAGTACCGTATCACCGGCGCCCGTAACGTCCACCGCCTGATCGCTGCCATGAACCGCTATACGCGTGACGCGATCGCGGGCTTCAAACAGGGCCATACCGTCGCGACCGCGCGTCACGAGAAGCGCTCGCAGCTTCAAGGCGGCGAGGGTCGCTTGGCCGCAGCGGGTCAGCTCAGCGGAATTCGAGCCGATGGTCGTGTGATGCAAGGCTTCGAGTTCCGCCTCGTTTGGGGTTGCCGAGATGATTCCCGCCTTCGCGTAATCGGCCAGTTGGTAGCGGGCATCAAGCGTCACGAGCAGTTCACGTTTCCGTTTCTTCGCGGCTTGGCGAACCGACTCTGGGCTGGCAACGCCAAAACCATAGTCAGAAACCGCGAGTGCGTCCGCCGAACGAATCTTTGCCGACAAGAGCTGTTGCACTTTTTTGCGCGCGGCTTCCGGGAGAGGAGTTTGCGGCTCGCGGTCGACACGGAGGACCTGCTGCCCTACGGTGTGCGGCCAACCGGCGATGAAGCGCGTCTTGGTGGGCGTGGTCCAGCCCTTCACTCGAATGATTCCGGAAACGTTCACGGCCTTGGCGCGGAAATATTCGAGGAGTGCGTCGCCGGCAGCGTCTTGACCAACGGCGGTTACGGGAATTGTTCGCGCTCCCAAAGCGGCGAGGTTGTTCGCGGCGTTGGCTCCTCCTCCAGGTACAACTTGCGTCTCGCGGTGACGCAGAATCAACACGGGAGCTTCGCGAGAGACACGCGAAATGTCGCCGAACTGAAATTCATCGGCGACGAAATCGCCGAGTAGCACGACCGTTTTTGATGAAAACCTCTCGACGCACTCCGCCAGGGCGAAGAGGTCAACGGAAGTCGATGGCGTTTGTGCGACGGTGCGAGTCATTTCGGCTGCCTCAAGATCCACTCCGCGGCGGCGGCGAGATCATCAGCGATGAAATCCGGCGGCGCCGGCCACTTTGCCGAATGCCACTGAATTTCGCCTTCCCCGTAGCCGGTACGTACTAGGATTGCGCGCGCTCCGACGCGATGAGCCAACTCGACATCGCCGTAGCGATCGCCGACTACAAAGGAGCGGGGCAAATCCAGGCAATGTTCACGGGCGGCGCGCTCTAGCATGCCAGGCTTCGGCTTGCGGCATAAACAGGCGTCGTCTCCCTTGTGCGGACAATAGTACAGCGCGTCGATATGCGCTTCCTGTTTGGCGAGCTGGGTTGTCATCAATTCGTGAACGGCACCGACCAATGACTCTGGAAAATACCCGCGACCGACACCGGATTGATTCGTGACGACGACAACGGGCAGCTTTGCACGATTGAGCTGCCGGATGGCTTGTGCCGCGAATGGAAACATACGAAAGCGGCTGACGTGATTCAAGTAGCCGACTTCTTCGGCGATCGTTCCGTCGCGATCGAGGAAAACGGCTGGACGCAGCGAGGTGACGTCACCCAGAAGCCACCTCCGTCGCGCGGAGCGAGGCACGCGCTGCGGCTTCGACGGATTCTGGCGTGATGCTGGTCATGCAGCGATGGTCGATGGGGCAACGCCGCAGAAAACACGGGCTGCAATAGGGCTTTTCTCGCACGACGGTGCACCGCGGCGTGATCGGAGCGGTGCCGTGTGGATCCGTAGGACCGAAGATGGCAACCACTGGCAAACCGACTGCGGCGGCAACGTGCATTGCGCCGGAATCGTTGCCGACAAACAAATGGCAGCGCGCGAGGAGCGCGGGGAGATCGGCAATGGCGGTTTTGCCGACCAAGCTGATGGATGGACCCTTTATTCCGGCGGCAATGGCGTCCGAAACCGTATGCTCCGGAGGTGTCCCGAAGAGAATCACCTCGGCATCGGTGTGACCACGGAAGCGATTGACGAAATCGGCGAAGCGATCCGGGGGCCAGCACTTCGCGGAACCATAGGAGGCACCGGCGCCAATGGCAATTCGTGGGACCTTCTGGCGAGCGCCCGAGGCGGCGAGGGTTTGCTCGGCACGGAGACGCTGTTCCTGGGTAACCTCGAGTCGCACGAACGACTCGTTTGGCAGCGAGTCAATCCAACCGGCGCGCCGCAAGAGCTCCAGATAATAAAACTGCTCGTGAGGCGGGATTTCGCCGGGCTTCGGGACGGGAATTTTCTCGGTCAGCAAAAGGCTGCGCACATCGCGCGCATAACCGATGCGCTCGGGAATACCCGCGCGCCAAGCCAGCCAGGCGGCATCAAAAGCGTTTTGCAGCAGAAGAGCGACGTCGAACTTCTGCGCTCGAAGCTCTTGGGCCAAACGCTCGCGCCCGCTCAGACCGGCGTGTGTGCCTTTGGGATCGTAGGAAATGAGCTCGTTGCATATTTTTTGTCCGCGATAGATATCCGCAACATAGGGCCGGGCAACAATTGCAATCCTCGCTTCTGGAAAGCGCGCCCGAACTGCTCGGAGCGCAGGTAAAGCCATGATCGCGTCACCAACCCAGTTCGTGGCACGAATTAAGACCTTCATGCTGCCGCTCCTTGCCGGCTAGCCAGCTTGCGATCGATGGCGGCGAGGAGCTCGCTCTCGGCCGCAAAGACGAAATCGATCACCGCAATCCAGATGGGAAGGCGAACGTTCGTCGGCGGGAGATTCTCCGCATCCTTTTCTGTGGTTACCAAGCCTACAGCACCATGGGTTTCCGCACGCGACTGGAGTTTTTCCAATTCCGTTGGCGAATATTTGTGATGATCAGGGAACACTTCTTTTTCGGCCACTGGAACATGCCAACGGCTCAGATCGTCAAAGAAGGCGCCTGGGTTGCCAATTCCGCAGAAGGCAAGGAACGGCCCGGAGCCTATTTCACTGAGATATTTCTCTTCCGGGCCCGCGCCGAATTGGCGAAAGCCAAGCAACCTCGTCTGCGCATGGAAGATCGAGAATGTGTGCGCATCCTTGGCCTCAATAACGGGCCGCTCAAACTTTCGCGAGACAACTAAAATATCAGCGCGCCGGCAAGCGGAAACTGGCTCGCGCAGCGGACCAGCGGGAAGCAACCACTCGCTCTTGAGCTTGCGTGAACCGTCCAACATCAAAATGTCCAGATCGCGGGCAAGCTGCAGATGCTGAAAGCCGTCATCCAATAAAAATACATCGATATCATTCTCGGATTCCAGGCGGCTACCGGACGCAAAGCGATCAGGGCCGACACCGAATAGAGCCCTGGGGCCTAGTCGACGCTTCAGCAACTCAATTTCATCGCTGCTGCCGTGCGAGCCTCGATAACCGCGACTAAGAATGGCAACTCTTTTTCCTTCCGCCAAAAACTTGTCGGCGAGCCACAAGACCATCGGAGTTTTGCCGGTTCCACCGACGGTCAAATTTCCCACGCTGATTACCGTGGCGTTCAGGCGCTTTGGCTTGCGCCAACCCTTTTCGTAAAGGGCGCGGCGATAGCGAACGTATATCCCGTATACCTGAGAAAAGGGCCAGAGAGCGATTTGGACCGCACGCGGCAGGTTCATTGCGCTGGGCTGCCGAGGAACTTGGCGATTTCGGCGAGGGCGCGGTCTGTCGCGCCGCGGCTGTTGTCGACCAGGCGCTTGGCGTTCTCGCCCATTTTGCGGCGGCGCTCCGGATTGCGCAGCAGTTCGATCCACGCTACGCCGGCATCTTCGGGGCT
>Ga0209526_10001046_pt1 | contig 18295 bp, 15 predicted proteins | sample JacPinW_OM2H0_M1_FD_188566 | JGI IMG/M metagenome (GOLD analysis project Ga0209526, IMG submission 188566) | Forest soil microbial communities from Algoma, Ontario, Canada - Jack Pine, Ontario site 1_JW_OM2H0_M1 (SPAdes) (version 2) | ecosystem: Environmental > Terrestrial > Soil > Boreal... | reverse complement strand
TTCGTCGGCACTTTACCGGCAGGTGCGGGGCGCCGGAACCTTCCCGCCGCGATCCCCAAGATTGGGGGTTGACGCGGGGGGCCGGTAGGGCAGCAAATATGTGGGGGGTAGAAAAAGAAGGGCCCAAGGGGAGTTTTTAGCGCCGCCCGAGGGCGACGCGTGCGGGAGCTGTGGAGGTGGGACGTGATCCTGAGCGAGACAACCGACCAATTACGGGTTTTGCTGGTCGAGGACGACCCGTCGATCGTCGCGATGTACCGGTACAAGCTCGAGACGGACGGCTATGAGGTTGCGGTGGCCGGCGCTGAGACGGCCCTGTCGGTGGCGGCCGATTCTCCGCCCGACCTGATATTCCTCAACGTGTCGATGCCCAGCCTGGAGGGGGCCCTGACGCTCGAGCGCCTGAGGCTGGAGAAGCGCACGCGGGACGTGCCGGTAGTGATCCTGAGCGACCACGATGACGTCGAGCTGGTGCGTCATGGCTTCGTGCTCGGTCCGCTGGACCACCTGATCGACACCAGCACGCTGACCGACCTCTCGGGGAGGCCCCGGAGCCAGTCCAGGGTGCAGACGGTTCCTGGCCCTGAGCCGGTCGAGGGGTCGTCGTTGATGAGCGGCTTCTTCAGCCAGGAGGCGTTCGGCTAGAGGTGCCGCACCTCTAGAGCCGCACCTCTAGAGCGCGGCCAGGGCCGCGGTCACCTCCCGGGGACGAATGGCCAGCAGGCCGGGAGCCGGCCGGTCCGCCAGCGGGTCGCTGCGCCGGCCTTTCCAGAGCACCGTGTGAAGGGCGCCGGGGGGAGGTCCCCAGAGCGCCGGCGGCGTGGGGCCGAAGAGGAGGACCGAGGGCCTGCCCAGTGCCGTCGCCAGGTGGGCCACCCCGGTGTCGCCGCAGGCGACGCGGCCGGCCGTGGCGAGCAGCCCGGCCAGCTCCAGGATTCCCATGCCCTCGCGAACGCTGTCTTGGGGAAGCCCGGCCAGTCCGGCCACGCGGCGGGCGAGCTCGGACTCACCGGGGCCCGCTGTCAGGAGCACGCGACGGCCCCGGGCGACCTCGGCCTTGACCACGGCCGCCCAGCGCTCCGGCGGCCAGCGCCGGGCGGCAGCCTGCGCTCCCGGGTGCACCACAGTGGCTCCGGGCGCGACTTCGGCGCGGGGCAGACCGCCATGCGATAGCTGCAGCCGCACGGGGTCGGCCGGGATTCCGCTCTCCTCCAGCAGGCGGCACCAGCGAATGACCTCGTGCTCGTCCGAGCGCCAGGCGGGGGAGCCGGAGGTCTCGGGAAGCTCCGGCCGCTGGAAGGCGATCAGCTGCCGCGGACCGATCTCCAGCAGCCGGCGATGGCTCTGGGGGCCGCGGCCGTGGAGGTTGACCGCCACCTCCGGCCGCCGCCAGGCGACCGGTCCCAGCGGTTCGGTGGCGAGAACCTCGTCCACCGCGCCGGAATGGCGGGCCAGCGGCTCCAGGCCGGCGGGCGCCGCAAGGATCCGCCTGTGTCCGGGAAAGGCCTCGGAGAGCCCCCGCAGTGCGGGCAGGATCGTCAGGAAATCGCCGAGCCCGAGAGCCCGGAGGACGAGCACGACCGGGGTACCCCCTCCGAACCCTCCCCGCGGGTTGCTCACGGCCAGGAGGGTTCTCGGGAGGGGGTGATGATCAGCTCTCGGAGCTCGCAGCCGGGCGGCTGGCGAAGGGCGAAGACGACCGCGGCGGCGACGTCGTCCGGGGAGTTGAGCTGGGAGTCCGGCCCGGGCTGATACTGCGGGTCGCGGTCGTCGAAGAAGGCGGTCCGCATTCCGCCCGGGATCAGCAGCGTGACGCCGACCCGGCCCGCCAGCTCGAGTGCCAGCGCCCTGGTGAAGCCGACCACGCCGAACTTGCTCGCGCAGTAGGCGGTCGCTTCGGGTAGGGCCCTCAGGCCGAGGGTGGAGGCCACAGTCACCACGCGTCCTTCGCTCTGAAGAAGGTAGGGCAGCGCGGCCCTGACCACCGCGGCGGTCCCGAGCAGGTTGACCGTCACGACCCGTTCCCAGGTTTCGCGGGGGACCGCCTCCAGGGGCCCGCAGGCGTCCATCCCGGCGGCGGTCACGACGGCGGAGAGCCCTCCGGAGCGTTCGGCCAGGGCCTGCACCGCCGCCTCTGCCCGGGCGCCGTCGGCGAGGTCCACGAGCTCGTGGTCGAAGCCGTCGCCGGCCGGCTGCCGATCCAGCACCAGCGGGCGCCAGCCGGCTTCCCGAACCGCCGAGGCCACCGCCCGCCCCAGGCCCGACGCGCCGCCCGTGACGAGCACGGTGTCAGCTCTTGCCACTTCTGATCATCTCCTCTATGAACCGGCTGGTGGAGCGTCCTTCCAGGTAGGGCAGCAGCACCACCTCGGCACGCCACTCGGCGAGCACCGCCTGCTCCGGCAGCTCGATGCCCGTGTAGTCGCCACCCTTGGCAAACAGATCCGGCCGCAGCCGGCGCAGGGCCGCCTCCGGCGTCGCCTCGTCGAAGACGGCTACCGCGTCTACGCACTCCAGGGCGCTGATCACCGCAGCACGATCGGCCTCTGTAACGAGTGGCCGCTCGGGGCCCTTCAAGCGCCGCACCGAGTCGTCCGAATTGAGCAGGACGATGAGGCAGCCACCCAACCGGCGCGCGGACTGGAGGACGCTGACATGGCCGGCATGGAGCAGGTCGAAGCAGCCGCCGGTGGCCACCACCCTGCCGCCCGCCGCCCGCGTCCTCGCCGCCACAGCGAGTGCCGCCTCCATCCCCTCGGCAGCTGGTCTTCGGCCCTTTGACGCCGGTGCGTCTCCGGTCCGGGTCGTGGCCGCCGAAGCACCGCCCGCGGCGACGAAGGCAGACGCAATTCTGACCGCCGCCGTCACCGCCTCCTCCAGGGAGCGGCCGTCGGCCAGCAGACCGGCCGCGGCCGAGGAGAAGCGATCTCCGGCGCCGCAGGGGTCGAGCACCGAGAGCCGCGGCGCCGGCGCCATCAGCGGCGTCTTCTCGCCGGTGACCAGGACCGCGCCTTCGTCGCCGAGCGTGACCGCCACGCCTTCGGCGCGCCAGAGCCGTCGCAGCTCCCGAGCCCGGCTCACGACGGCGCCGAAATCGCGCCCGGCGCCAGCCTCGCTCCGGTTCGGCTTCACCAGCCGGGCGCCCTGCACGGGAACCGAGCCCTTGGGGTGCGGGTCCCACATCAGCTGTCCGCGGCCGGCGGCGCCGGCCAGAGCTTCACGCAGCTCCGGCTGCGCGGTCACGCCCCAGCCGTAGTCCGAGACCAGCACCCCGCTCGACTCCAGCAGGGCGCGTCCGGCCTCCTCGGTCATCCCGCCCACGGCGCCCGGCCGTTGTCCACCCTGGTCCAGCCGGATCAGGGTCTGGCCCGAGCTGCGGACCCGGACCTTTTGCGGCGTGGCGCACTCCAGCCCCAGGTCCAGCACCTCGACGCCCAGTTCCTCGAGCAGGGCCCGAAGCTGCTCTCCGCCCGGATCTCGGGCCAGCGCCGTGATCAGACGGACCGAGCGGCCGTCGGCCGCGGCCAGACAGGCGGCAAGACCGGCGCCTCCCGGCCGAGGCCGCTCGTTGAGGTCCTCGACGATGGGCACCGGCGCGTCGGGACTGAGCCGTTCGACGCGACCCTCGATATCGCGGTCCAGTAAGCAGTCGCCTACCACCAGCAGAGGGGCAGGACCGCGGTCTCGCGTCATCCGGCCACCTGCTCGGCATCCCGCTGGAGGCCGGCCCCCCCGAGTCGCGCCAGCACCGCGGCGTCGACCGCCGCGCAGAGCAGGTGGATGGCCACCAGGTGTGCCTCCTGGACCACCGCGGCCGGGCCCGAAACCGCGACGGCCTCCTCGCAGCATCCGGCCAGCGAGTTGGGAGTCTCGCCGGTGAGCGCCCAGGTCCGCATGCTGATCGAGCGGGCCGCCTGGGCGGCGGCCAGCAGGTTGGCGCTCTCCCCGGAGGTGCTCAGCGTGAGCATGAAGTCGCCTGGACGGCCGTGGGCCCGAACCTGGCGCGCGAAGCCATCCTCCCAGCCGTAGTCGTTGGATATGGCGGTCAGGCTGGAGGCGTCCGCCAGCAGGGCCATCGCTGACAGCGCCGGTCGCTCCGCACCGTAGCGGCCGACCAGCTCGGCGGTCAGGTGCTGCGCCTGCGCAGCGCTGCCGCCGTTCCCCGCCACCAGGAGCCGGTGTCCGGCCAGGAGCTCGACGCCGAGCTCTTCCCCCCAGGCTTCCAGCCGGAGCGCCTGGGCCTCCAGCTCCGCCATGGCTCCGGCGTGGGCCAGGAGGTGGCGGCGGGCAGGCCAGGTGCGTCTCCGCGTCGAGGAGCTCATGCCGGACCCTCCGCGAGGCGTCCCGCGCGCTCCTCGCAGACCGCTCGGTAGGCAGTCAGGGTGGCCTGGGCGATCGCGTCCCAGCCGTAGCGGAGCCGGGCCCGCTGCAGTCCGGCCGCTCCCATGGAGGCCCGGAGGTCCGGCTGGCGGAGAAGCGTGCGCAGCGCCAGCGCGACCTCGTCCGGCCGGCGCGGCGGTACGTGAACGCCGGTAACGCCGTCCACTATCGTGTCGACCAGGCCGCCTACGGCCGAGGCGACCACGGGCACGCCGCAGGCCGTGGCCTCGAGGGCCACCATCCCGAACGGCTCGTACCAGGGAACGCAGGCCACCACGTCGGCGGAGCGCAGGAGCCAGGGGACCTGGTGATGATGCAGGGCGCCCACGAAATGGACCCGGTGCTCCACGCGCATCTCCCTGGCCAGCTGCCGGAAACGGCGGACCTCCGCATCCGACTCGACCAAGTCGGGGCCCGGGCCGCCGGCCACAACCAGCTCGCAGTCGGGCACTGCCGCGAGCGCCGAGATGACGTTGCCGACCCCCTTGCGCTCCACCAGCCGGCTCACGATCACCACCCGATGGAGGCCTTGACGGCGAGGTGCGGCCGGTCCGGCCGGCTGGAAGACGTCGAGGTCGACGCCGCAGGGGATGATTGAGACGGGGCTCTCGACACCCAGCCGGGCGAGCTCGAAGAGCTCGTCGCTGGAGGTCGCCAGGATGCGGTCGGCGGAGCGCCCGATCTCGAGCTCCTCGGCGATGCGCTCCGGCGGGCTGGTGTCCTTGGCGCCCTGGTGCCGGCGCTTGACCACCCCCAGCGCGTGGAAGGTCTGCAGCACCGGCAATTCGAGGAGGCGGGCGGCGGCCAGCGATGCGCGCCCGGACATCCAGAAGTGGGCGTGCACCACGTCCGGCCGCCGGCGCACCCAGGACCGGCGCAGCCGCTGGGCGAACTCCTCCATGTACGGCGGCAGGAGGTCTTTGGAGACGGGCTCGGGCGGCCCCGCGCTGACGTGATCCACCAGCACGCCGGGGCACATGTTCACCCGATTGGGGAGGGTGGCATCGTCCCGGCGGGTGTGGACGGTGACCTCGGCGCCCCGCCTGGCGAGCGCCGTGGCGAGGTCGGCGACGAACACGTTCTGACCGCCGGCGTCGACGCCGCCCAGGTTTGCCACCAGCGGGCTCGCGTGCTCCGAGACCATGGCGATCCTCATGGCGGGGCCCGGGTGACCCCGCGCTGGTCGCTGACTCATCCTCTGCATACCTCCTCCAGAAGCTGGTCCCACTCACCCAAGAAGCGCTTCAGGCCGTAGCGGCAGAGCGCGTGCTCACGCGCGGCCGCGCCCATCTCGCACGCGAGCTGGCGATCCCCGCCCAGCCGCCGGAGGCCGTCGCACAGCCTGTCGAGGCGATTGCTCACGAAGCCCGCGGCGGGCGGCACCGCCTCCGGAACTTCGGTGGTGGCCAGGGCCACGACCGGCATCCCGATGTGCATGGCCTCGATCAGGGCCAGGCCCAGGGAGGTCCAGCGGTACGGGTGAACGTAAGCTCGGCGGCGCGCCATCTCGCGGTGGAGTCGCCACTGGGGCAGATCCCGGTCCGTCGCTATCCCGAAGACGTCGATAGGCAGGCTTAGCCGCAGCTCGGGCAGCAGGTCGGCGCCGACCACCCGCCCGCGGCGGACGGGCTCGTTGATCGCCGCGGCGCCCCGGGCCAGGCGGCCCTCGTAGAGATGACCGGGGTCCACCACGCCGTGCTCGATCACCCGGACTGGGGTGCCGCCGGTGTCCCAGAAGAGCCGGTTGAAGTGCGTCACGTGGACCACGGTGAGCTCGGGCCGATCGGCAGCCGGGTGGCGCATCTCGCTGATCCGGCCCTGGGGCGCGTTGTGCTCGAGGTACACGGCGGGAAGGTCGCGGCCGGGCCTCCGCCCGCCCAGCCAGGAGGCGGCCAGCCTGGACAGCTCGTCGGGTCTCTGCAGCACCACGACGTCGACCGCCGCGCGCGCGGCCTCCTCGGGCGAGACCTCGACCACCGAGTCCGGCCACTCGTAGGTGTCCGCACGCCCGCGTCCCTCCGGACCCCGTTCGGGCAGGACCGGGACCAGGTAGCGGTGGCGCCCCTGCACGAAGGCGGTGGTCCAGGACCCGTGCACGTGCCAGAGAAAGACGTTCACTGTCGAGCCTCGACCGGCAGCCCCCGCCGCCTTGGCCCGAGCGCCTCCACGGCCGCCGCCACCTCGGGGGCAGTCACGGCGTCCAGGCAGGGGTGGCCGGGCACCGGGCACTGGCGGGCGCGGCTCCCGGCGCAGGCCGCGTCCTGCCGGCCGAGCAGGGCGTGCCGCACCCGCCAGGGACGCCAGCGCTCGGCGGGGACCACCGGCGCGAAGAGCGAGACGACCGGCGTACCGACCGCCGCAGCAAGGTGGGCCGGGCCAGTGTTGCCGACCACGACGGCGTCGGCGGCGGCCAGCGCGTCGGCCAGCACCGGCAGGGGAGTGCGGCCAGCCAGGGCGAGCACCTCCGGCCGCGGAGGCCCCGCCACCTCGGCGACGAGCGCCGTCTCCTCCCGGCTCCCGGTCACGACCACGTGACGCCCCTGGCCGGCGAGCAGGTCGACCAGCTCCCGGTGCCGGGATGGTGACCAGTCCCGCGCCGGCGCCGAGGCGCCGGGGTGCACCACCACGTACGGCCGGTGAGCGGCCAGCTGTTCGGGAAGCCGGCCGCTCCGCCGAACGCGCAGGCACCCCTCGTCGCCGTCCGGCAGGTCGAAGCCCGCTGCCCGGGCCAGGGAGAGGGACCTTTCGACTTCGTGCAGGTTCTCGGGCAGCCGGTGGCGCACGTCGAGCAGCGAGCCCGGGTAGTCGTCGCTGATCGCCGCCAGGCGAGGGACACCGGCGAGTCGGAGCAGCAGCGCCAGCGGGAGCGGGCTCTGGTGGAAGGAGGTGAGGATGATGCCCAGGTCGGGCCGGAGCCCCGCGATCCGCCCCACCAGGTCGTCGATCGCCGGTTTCGAGACCGGCTGCGGCTCCGGGTCGATCCACTCGGCCCGGAAGACCAGCACCTCGTCGACGCCCGGCAGCAGCTCCGCAGCGGCCGCCCCCCGGGGGCCACAGAGAAAGCTGACCCGCCCGGAACCGGCGGCCACCGCCCGCAGCGCCGGGCCCTGCAGCAGCACGTCACCGGCGCTGTCCAGGCGGGCTACGAGGGCGTGGGGGCGGCCGCCGGCGCTCATCTCAGCAGCCGATCCACCGCGGCTTCCAGGTCGGCGGCGACCTCCGGCGCGGCGGCGATCTCCTCCGGCCGGGTGACCGGCGTGGGGACCAGGATGCCCCTTGCTCCGGCGGCGCGCGCGGCCTCCACGTCGGCTCCGATGTCGCCCACCACGACGCAGCGCTGGGGAGGCAGGCCGAGGCGGGAGGCCGCCCTCAGGACCAGGCCGGGCCGCGGCTTGCGGCAGTCGCAGCCCTGGTCGGGACCGTGCGGGCAGACCAGCCAGGTGCCGATCGGCCCCAGGAGCTCCTCGACGCGGCGGTTCACCGCCTCCACCTGGGCGCGGGTCAACACTCCCCGAGCCACCCCGCTCTGGTTGGAGACGACCGCGATCGGGACCGACTCCCGCCGCAGCCGGTCCAGCGCAGCGCGTGCCCCAGCGCGGGGCCTGACCAGCGCGGGATCCCCGTTGTAAGGAACGTCCTCGACCAGGGTCCCGTCGCGATCGAAGAGCACTGCCAGGCGGCGCCGGGGCCGCAAGTGCCGGGCGAGGCCACGCAGCCAGTGCCAGCTCGCCAGCGGCGGAATCGCGGCGCTCGTCACCAGCATCTCGAAGAACTCAGGAGCGCTGCGGGGACCGGGCGCGATGCGGCGTCCGGCAAACTCGGTGGTGCCGGTCAGCCAGAGGCTGCCTGCCGCAGCCGCCAGCCGCCGGCGCCTGGAGAGCGCGGCACCCAGCGCCACCAGGAGGGCGCCTGTGGTCGCCAGGTGCTGGACCCGGCGTCCCCGGCCGCCGCCGATTCGCCGCCGCCAGCCGGGGCCGTGGCGGCGCAGCATGAGCGCGTCATCGGCGTTGCCGCGCTGCCGGCGCAGACTCTCCCAGCCTCTGGGCTCGGGTACCGGGTGCTCTACGCGGCGGCGGCCGGCCACCAGCCGCCAGCCGGCCTCCTCGGCCCTCAACGCCAGGTCGGCGTCCTCCCGGTAGGCACGTGGGAAGCGCTCGTCGAAGCCGCCCAGCGCCGCCAGCGTCGAGCGCCGGTAGGCCATGTCGGCGGTCGCCCAGGCTGCACCCTCCAGTCCCTTGACCTGCCTCTCCCAGTCCGTCGGCCGGCGGTTCTCCGGCAGTGGCACAAAGATCTGTCCCTGGCTGCCTCCCACCGCCGCGGGCTGGTCCGCCAGGTCGACTCGAAGGGCGTCCAGCCAGCCGGCGCTGCAGACGACGTCGTCGTCGAGAAAGGCGATCCAGTCCGCGCTGGACGCGCGCCAGCCGCTGTTGCGAGCGCTGGCGGGGCCGCGGCCGTGGCCCTCGACGATCTCCACCGGCAGGTCCGCAGCCTCCAGAGCAAGAGGCCGACTGCGGTCGACGCGGTCGTCGACCACGATCACACGGCCAGGACGCGGTCCTTCCGCGGCGGCCAGCGAGAGCAGTAGTCGTCCGAGTGCCGGCCGCCCCGACGTCGGGACGACCAGATCGATGGACGGCGTCACAAGGACCCGGGCCCTCCGTGGCGTTTGATCAGGAACGGACCCAGCGCAAGGGCGTCCACGGGCGCCGAGCCGAAGCACTCCAGGGCGTCGCGCGGGTCGTCGACCATCGGCCGCCCGGCGGTGTTGAGGCTGGTGTTCACCACCACCGGCAGGCCGGTGCGAGCCTCGAAGGCGTCCAGCATGCGGGCCAGCAGCGGCTCCTCATCGCGGCTGACGGTCTGGATGCGGGCGCTGCCGTCGACGTGGACCACGGCCGGGATGCGGTCTCGCCACTCTGCATTGACCCGATGCGTGAAGAGCATGTAAGGGCTCGGCAGCCGGCCCGAGAAGATCTCCGGAGCGCGCTCTTCCAGGACCATGGGAGCGATGGGCCGGAACTGCTCGCGTCCTTTGATGTCGTTGAGGCGGGAGAGGTTGTCGGGGCGGGCCGGGTTGGCGAGCAGGCTGCGATGCCCCAGGGCGCGCGGGCCGAACTCGCTGCGGCCCTGGAACCACGCCACCACGCCGTCCGACTCGAGGATCTCGGCCACGGCCGCGGGCAGGTCGTCGGGCCGCTCGTAGGAGACTCTCGCCACCTTCAGGGCGTGCTCAAGCTGCCCGGCATCGAAACCTCGACCGAGCCCTGCCGTGGTCATCGGCTGGATCTGGTCGCCGGCCTCGCGGGCCACGTCGAGAGCCGCTCCCAGAGCGGTGCCGGAGTCGCCCGAGGCGGGCTGGACCCAGACCTCGCGGAAGGGGCCCTGCGAGGCGATGCGGGCATTGGCCACGCAGTTGAGGGCGACGCCGCCGGCCATCGTCAGGGCAGCCTCCCCGGTCTCGGCGTGAAGCCACCGGGTCAGCTCCAGGAGGACCTCCTCCAGCCTGGCCTGCACGCTTGCCGCGAGGTTGGCCTGGGCAGGGCCCCAATGTTCGGTGTCATGGCCGCCGTTGCGGCCGTTGGGGCCGGGCGCCAGGGTCTCCCACTCGACCCTGTCGACCTGGAAGCGGCCGCCGGGGAGGGTCCGCACCTTCTCGCGCATCAGGGGCAGGTGGACAGGCTCGCCGTAGGCAGCAAGAGCCATCACCTTGTACTCGTCAGAGGAGCGGAGGAAGCCAAGGTGCTCGGTCGCCTCCTCGTAGAGCAGGCCGAGGGAGTGGGGCAGCTCCTGCACCGCAAGCACCCGGAGCCGGCCGTCCACGGCATGCCCGGCGAGGTAGGAGGCGCGCTCGCCTCGTCCGTCCAGCACCAGCACCGCCGAGCGCTGGTAGGGCGCCGCCAGGTAGGCGGACGCCGCGTGGGCGACGTGGTGGGGGACGAAGCGCACGCGTTCCGGATCGAGCCCTGGCAGCGCGGTAGCGAGGAAGCGGGGTGCCCTCAGCGCGTAGAGCGTCCGCAGCCCCTCCCAGGCGTCGGCGGTTATGTCTCCGTTGGGCTGTTGTGCCAGCGCCGGGTCATAGGAGTAGGCGACGGCGTCGAGCTCCGCCGGCTCCAGTCCGGCCTCGGCCAGGCACCAGGCCGCCGCCTGCTCAGGCAGCTCCCAGGTCGCAAACGGGACCGGCCGCTTGCCGTGCTTCCGGCGCGAGAATCGCTCCTCCTCGGCCGCGGCGACGATGCGTCCGTTCAGGACCAGCGAAGCCGCGGGATCGTGAAAGACCGCATTGATTCCCAGGACCTTCACTCATAAGGACCCTAGCAGAGAAGTGGATAGCTTTGCTAGTAGATGTTCGGACAGCTTAACTTGTAGGTGAGGAGTATCATTGACTACTGCTCGGATGCTGGCGCGGGGCGGCCTGGCCGCCACCGGCTGGTGACCTGGGCCCGGACCTGCCCGAGAAGATCCCCTCGTCTAGCTGTCAGAAAGATTGACATTGACCACGGGGCTTTTCTACGCTTGTCCGGCGAGGATTACTCGAGAGTTCCTGGAGGTGTAAACGAGCTATGGACCTTAGCCCCGGAGGCATAATTGCCTGGATCATCGTTGGCCTGGTCGCCGGTTGGCTGACCGGGCTGGTGATGAAAGGCGGCGGTTATGGCATCGTCGGAGACCTGGTGGTGGGACTGATCGGTGCCTTGATCGGCGGCTTCATCGTCGGCCTCTTCATCCACGGCAGCGTGGGACTGATCGGCAGCATCATCGTCGCTTTCATCGGCGCCGTGATCCTGGTGGTCGTCCTGCGAACCGTCAGCGGCAGCCGGTCACCCGTCTGACCAGGGCTGTTCAGCGTTAAGGGCTGCAGGGGGACCACCGGGTCCCCCTTTTTTTGTGGAGGGGGGTCCCTTACTCAGCGGCAGGAGAAGGAGACGGTGAAGTTCAGCGCCTCGCCCAGCGAGTTGCCGCCGGGTTGGGGGGCCACGGGCAGCAGCCCGCTCGCCGTCAGGCTGCCGGAGGCGTCGGCCCGGATCACGAGCACCGCCGTGGTCGTCGCCGGCTGGATTTTCCAGAACTGACTTTCGAGCCGCCCGCCGGCCTGCCGGCTCGCCTGGTCCGGTGAGAACGTGTAGCTGGCGTCCAGGTCGAGCGGCGTCTCCTTGAGGTCGTAGGTGCCTGGACCATCCCTGCCAGGGGGGAGGCGGGCATGGATGACGAAAACCTTCTTCCCGCCCTCCGAGTTCTCGATCTTGCTGAAGGCGAGGCCGGCGACGTGCCTGGCCCTGGAGCTGCATGGTCCGATGCCACTTCCGGGCATCGTGATCGTGCCGTCCGTGTCACCGCTCACCGCCCCTGTGAAGCTGGCCTGAGCCGAAAGGTGGCTGGTGCTCGCCGCCGGCGCCCCAGTCGGCGTCCGGTGCACGCCACCTGGGTCGCCGTGCACCAGGCGGGCAGCCTCTCCTGAGGTCACGAGGAAGAAGATGCCGGGGAGGACCGACGCCGCCACTATCACGAGCGTGAGGCCGACGCCGAACCGGGTGCTCATCCGCGAGGCCGATCTCACCTGGATCGGCTGAGCCGCCGGTTCCCTTTGGGCCGCAGCCGTCCGGACCAGGCGCCAGCCGCCGAGGCCGCCGCGGGCAGAGGCTCCGCAGTAGCGGCAGCTTCCCTCGTCGGTCAGCGAGAGCGGAGCGCCGCAGACGGGGCACTCTTCCGCATCGGCGCCGGGCCCGGGAGCCGCCGCTCCCGCCGCCTCCTCCCGGTCGGGCACGGGTTTGGTGACCGGCCGCTGAAAGGTCCAGTCCTCCATCAGCGGGCGGCTGCGCCGCCCCGCGGTCCGCGCGGTGAAGCGAATCACCACCGTGTCCCAGCTCCCATCCTGGCCTGACCTGGTCGCCTCGCTGCCGGTCGCGAGGAGGCCAGCTCGCTCCGGTCTCGGGCCCTCGGCCTGGAACTCCTGCCAGAGCCCGTCGCCGAGCACGTGGCGGACCTGGTCGAGGGCGCCGCCCGCTCGCGCGCGGTTGACGCGCAGGAAGACCGCCTCGGCAAAGGCAATGAAGGCATCCAGACTGAAGCTGGGATCGTGGTCGGTGATCGCGGCGCCGGTGGAGAAGGGGACGCCGTCGCCTTCCTCCCCCTGCCAGATCCAGATTCGCGCCACATCGGGGTCTACGAGTCTTGGCGAGTGCCTGATCAATCAGCCGGCGGCCGGACACCGTCCCCCTGCGGCCCTTAACAGGCTCTCTTTGCCGGAACGCACACCCGGGATAAGCTGCTGGCCGTGCGAGTTGGAATCGACACCGGGGGCACCTTCACCGATCTGGTCTTGCTCGAGGACGACGGCGAGGCGCGGCGGCTCAAACTCCCCAGCACTCCGGCTGACCCGGCGCGAGCACTGGTCGAGGGCATGAGCCAGGCGCTTTCCCTGGCTCGGGCTGGCGGCGCGGTGGTCTCCGTCGCTCACGGCACCACCGTGGCCACCAACGCCATGCTCGAAGAGCGCTTCCAGAGCCTGGCCCTGGTCACCACCCGCGGCTTCCGCCACGTGCTCGAGATAGCCCGCCAGAGCGTGCCCTCCGGGTACGGCAACTCCTACTTCTGGGTGAAGCCGGAGAGGATCGTTCCCCTCGAGCGAGTGCGGGAGGTGACCGAACGGCTCGATCACCGGGGGCAGGTCGTGACGCCGCTCGATGAGGAGGACGCGCGCGCCTGCGCTCGATCACTCCGGGAGGCGGGTGTGGAGGTGGTGGGCGTCTGTCTCCTCCACTCCTACGCCAATCCGGCCCATGAACTGCGCATGCGCGAGATCCTGCTGGAGGAGTATCCGGACCTGATCGTCTCGGTCTCCTCCGAGGTCTGGCCTGAGTACCGCGAGTACGAGCGGACCGTCACAACGCTGGTGGACGCCTTCGTCAAGCCCCACGTCGCCGGCTATCTCGGCCGGGCGGAGGAGCGGCTTCGCGAGGTCGCGCCGGGGGCTCCGCTGCTGATCATGAAGTCGAACGGCGGCGTCATGCCCGCCGCCGCCGTGGCCCGGCGCCCCATCTCGACCGCCCTCTCCGGCCCGGCTGCGGGAGCGCTGGGAGCGTCCTGGCTCGCCCAGCAGGCGGGCTTCGAGCGCGTGATCACAATCGACACGGGAGGCACCTCGACCGACGTCTGCCTGGTCGAGGGCGCCGAGCCTCATCTCACGCGGGAGGGTCGGGTCGGCGGCTTCCCGGTCCGCATGCCGATGATCGACATCGTCTCGGTGGGGACCGGCGGCGGCTCCATCGCCTGGGTTGGTCCCGAGGGCGGGCTTCGCGTCGGACCGCGCAGCGCCGGGGCGGTTCCCGGGCCCATGGCCTACGGGCGCGGCGGCGACCAGCCGACGGTGACCGACGCGGCGCTGCACCTGGGCCTGCTGCCCGGCGAGCTGGCCGGCGGGGCTGTGAGGCTGCAGCCGGAGCTCTCCGGCCAGGGTCTGCGCCGCATCGCCCACGCCCTCGGCATCTCGCCCGAGGCGGCAGCCCGCGGCATCCTGGAGCTCTCGGCCCACAACCAGGCGAACGCCGTCAGGCAGCTCACAGTCAAACGCGGCGTCGACCCGGCTGGAGACGCCCTGGTCGCCTTCGGCGGAGCCGGTCCGCTTCAGGCTTGCGACATCGCGGTGATCCTGGGCCTGGAGACCGTCCTGGTGCCTCCCAGTCCAGGCAACGTCTCGGCTTTCGGCCTGCTCGCAGTGGACCTCAAGGACGACTACGTCGCGACCCTCGTGCGGAGGCACGACGAGGTGGACCCGGAAGAGGTGTCTGGAACCTTTGCCGGCCTGGAGGAGGAGGCGGCGGCCTCCCTGCACGCCCAGGGTGTTCCCGAGGACCGGGTCCGGCTGCTGCGCAGCGTCGACGCGCGCTATCTCGGTGAAGCCCACGAGATCGCGATCGCCGCCGGCGATCCCTTCGATCCGGAGCGCTCAGCGGAGGCTTTTCACCAGGCCCACGAGCGGATCTACGGCTACGCCTACCGGCACGCGGAGATCGTCGAGTTTGTCAACTGGAAGGTCACAGGCGTGGGGCTGATCGAGCGCCCGACTTTGCGAGCCCCGGGCTCCGCAGGTCGGGCCCGGGGCGCCCCACCGCGCCCGGTGCGAGGCCGTTATCGCCGCGACGACCTCCCGAGCGGCTTTCGGGGCAAGGGCCCGGCTGTCATCGACGAGTACGGCTCCACCACTGTCGTCAACGGCTCGTTCGACTTCGAGGTGGACGGCCTGGGCAACCTGGTGCTGCGCCGGTCGGGAGCCGATCGGTGAGCGAGCGCGAAGGGTCGGTGGTCGCGAGGGGGAAGAGGCCGGAGGTCGACCCGATCGTGCTCCAGATCGTGGAGGGAACGCTGGCCTCGGTCGAGGCCGAGGTGGAGGCTGCGATCGAGCGGACCGCTCGCTCGCCCATGATCCGCGACCAGCACGACTACCGGGCCGGCATCCACGATCACCGCTGCCGCAAGCTGACCGGTCGCTCCTACTCCGCCATGGTGCAGCCCGTGGTGCGCGACTTCCCGCTGGAGACGATGAAGGAGGGCGACGTCTTCTACCACAACGACGTCTACCTCTCCGAGGGCTCGATCGGGCACCTTCCCGACCTGACCACCACCGTCCCGGTCCTCCACGAGGGACAGGTGGTTGCCTTCGTGCAGGCCTTCGGCCACCACGACGACATCGGTGGGATGGTGCCCGGCTCTATGCCGGCCCACGCCACCTCGGCCTTCCAGGAGGGCCTGATGGTGCCGCCGGTCCGGCTTTTCAGCGAAGGCCGGCGCAACGACGACCTCTACCGCGTGATAGTCCGCAACTCGAGGACGCCGGAGTCCTTTGCCGGCGACCTCGACTCCGAGGTGGCCGCCTGCCAGATGGGCGCCCGGCGCCTTCAGCAGCTCTTCCGCCGCTACGGCTCGCGGATGCTGGCCGCCTGCTTCGACGCGCTGGTCGAGCGCTGCGCGGACACCTTCCGGCGCGAGATTCTGCCCCGGATCCCGGACGGCACCTACTCGTTCGAGGACTACATCGAGCACGACGGCGTGGAGCCGCCGCGCCTGCACGTCCTTCACATGACGATGACCAAGACGGCCGACCGCATCGTCTGCGACCTGACCGGCACCGGGCCGCAGGCGCGGGGGCCGATCAACCACGCCGGCGACTACGCTGAGGGGCTCTTCCTGCGGAAGTGGATGGCCTGCATCCTGCGCAACCTGGCGGACTCGCCCGAGCGCGCGGCGGAGCTGGATATCAACGAGGGAGTCTGCGAGGTGCTCGAGCTGCGGTTTCCACCCAAGGGCACCCTGGTGACGCCGGAGTTCCCGGCGCCCACCAACGCACGCTCGTTCCTGATCCTGCGCCTCCTCGGCGTGTTCGCGGGCTGCCTGGCCCAGGCCGTGGGCGGTCGCATGCCGGCCGACCAGGAGACCATCCGCTACTGGGGCATCCACGGCAGGGACGCAGAGGGTCGCTGGTACCTGCTGCGGGAGGTGCTCGGCGGTGGCTCCGGCGGCCGCTCCTACGCCGACGGCTCCGACGCCATCCATATCGTCCCGGACTCCAAGAACCTGCCTGCGGAGTTCACCGAGACGCGCTTCCCCGTGCGCGTGGAGAAGCTGGCCCTGGCCACCGACTCGGGCGGACCGGGCAAGCGGCGCGGCGGCCTCGGCTACGACAAGCACATCAGGCTGCTCCGCGACGCCTACTTCGTCTCCACCGCGGACCGGGCCCGGCTGGGCTGCTACGGGCTGGCCGGGGGCGCCGCCGGACTGCCCTACCAGGCGTCGGTCGACGGCAAGGTGCTGCCCGGGCTCAACGACGACGTGCCGCTGCCGGCCGGAACGCTGCTCCGCCTGCGGACCACTGGCGGCGGAGGGTGGGGCGATCCCTTCCAGAGGGAACCGGATCTGGTCCTCCAGGACGTGCGGCGGGGCCTGGTCTCGCCCGAGTCCGCCGCGCTCGACTACGGCGTGGTGGTGAGGGACGGCGAGATCGAGGCTGTTCGCCGCCCGCCCCGCGACCGGCCTCTCCTGGACCGAGGCTCCGGCTACGAGCAGATGCGCCGGGAAACCCGAGTGGGCGAATAGCGGAGGAAGAGCGAGAGGAGGTGCCTTAGACTCCCGCAAGAATGGGACGGAGCGTCGAGGTGGCCGTGGTGGGCGGCGGACAGGCGGGCCTTGCGGTCAGCCATCACCTGAGCGATGCAGGACTGGAGCACGTGGTCCTCGAACGAGGCCGGGTCGGTCAGACCTGGCGGGATCGCTGGGACAGCTTCTGCCTGGTCACGCCAAACTGGTCCGTCCAGCTCCCTGGACACCCCTACGGCGGGGACAGCCCGCACGGTTTCATGGCCCGCGAGGAAGTCGTCTCCTACCTCGAGCGCTATGCGGAGGCGGTCCGCGCTCCGCTGCGGGAGGGGGTCGAGGTGCAGGGAGTCGAACGCACCGGGGAGGCCGGCTTCCTCCTCGCCACCTCTGAGGGCGAGCTGCGGGCCCAGCGCGTGGTGCTGACGACCGGGGCCTATCAGCGGCCCCACCGGCCGCCCGCCGCGGCCACGCTGCCCGCCCGCCTGCTTCGACTGGACGTCGACCAGTACCGAAATCCGGCGGAGCTGCCACCCGGTCCGGTCCTCGTGGTCGGCAGCGGGCAGTCCGGCTGCCAGGTCGCCGAGGAGCTGCAGGAAGCGGGCCGAGACGTGTTCCTGGCCTGCGGGCGGGCGTCGTGGGCGCCGCGCCGGTTGGCCGACCACGACCTCGTCTGGTGGGCGCTCGAGACCGGCTTCCTCGACGCGCCGGTCTCTTCGCTGCCGAACCCGGGCGCAAGACTGGCCGCCAACCTCATCGCCACCGGCCACGGCGGTGGACACGACCTTCACCAGCGCACTCTGCGCAGGCAGGGCGTGACGCTGCTCGGGCACTTCCTCGGCGCCGAGGGCCGCTTCGCCGGTTTTGCGCCCGACCTGGCAGAGAGCGTCGCCTGGGGCGACCAGCGCCGCGGGGAGTTCATGGGTCTGGTCCGAAAGCTGGCCGCCGAGCGCGGCTTTCCGCCCCCCGAGATCGAGGAGCCGGAGCCCTTCGACGGGTCAGCGCCCGAACGGCTCAGCCTCGACGGCTTCGGCGCTGTCATCTTCGCCGGCGGCTTTCGGCCCGACTACACCTCCTGGCTGCATTTTGCGGAAGCTTTCGACAGCCTCGGCTTCCCACTCCAGGTGGACGGAGCCAGCACGTCGGTGCCGGGGCTTTACTTCGCGGGCGTCCACTTTCTCCGAAAGCGGAAGTCGTCGCTACTGGTAGGCGTAGGCGAGGACGCGGCAATCGTCTCCGCCAAGATCGCCCAGCAACAAAGACAGGGCTAGGACACTAGATGAAGTTCCTACACACATATGAGAAAGCAGGCAGTAGCGTGCCGGCATGCCTCAGCTCTACGCCACGACACCGTCTGACCCTCGTCGATTCGTTCGGCGTCACCGGTACCAGGAGGGCCCTGGCTTTCTCTTCCTCGCGACCCAGAATGGCCGACCGCCGAACGACCCTCCGAGACCGGATCTTCGAGAGATCCGGCGACGGATGCGAGCGGTTCGCGTGGCCTCCGAGTTGGGGATCGCCGCCGCGACCACTCCCGCTTCGTGATCGGGCTCCGGATCCTGTCTGCAGCCAAAGCCAATCCCATCCTGGCCTGGCTCGACGAGTGCTTCGAACTCTGCGGTCGCCCGGTGCAGCTGATGAGCGACAACGGCATGCCATTCGTGGTCTGGATGCCGGGCGCACCCTCGACTGGCTCACTCCTGCCGAGCGGTACAACGGCACCAGCTTCACCGATCGCGGCTTCGAGAACATCCCGGCCCTCGTCCACCTGCAGGGCTGGCTGGAGGAGCCCCCGGATGTCGCCTGACCTTTTCTCATATGTATGTGGGAA
>Ga0209526_10001045_pt1 | contig 18314 bp, 17 predicted proteins | sample JacPinW_OM2H0_M1_FD_188566 | JGI IMG/M metagenome (GOLD analysis project Ga0209526, IMG submission 188566) | Forest soil microbial communities from Algoma, Ontario, Canada - Jack Pine, Ontario site 1_JW_OM2H0_M1 (SPAdes) (version 2) | ecosystem: Environmental > Terrestrial > Soil > Boreal... | reverse complement strand
GACCTGCATCTTTCGAGGGACGGACCTGCGCACGGGTCGCGATCGGGCTTCCTCATTTCGAGGTGGAGTGCAACCCGATTTCTTTGACCGTTTTCATCGCGAGGCGGAGATCGGCACGGAATTGGATCATCCGGGCGTGGTCAGGGTTCTGGCCGGCGACGACGCCAGTCGAGTTTATATGGCAATAGAGTAGGTGGAGGGGCGGCCGCTGCGCCATCTGCTCGATGAACAGAAAAGACTGCCCATTGAGTGCGCCGCGGAAATCTCTCTTGTTCAAGCAGCAGAGCCGGTCGCAGGCGAAACAGATGTTCTGTTACTTGGCGCTTGCGATGATTCCGATCATCATTTTTGCGTTGCTACTGCTTGTGGCTCGACAACACTGCAAGTCGTTTGTAAGCGACGAAGAGAAGTTCCCGGTGCGGATATGCACGCATGAATGGCTTTTGCTAGCAGTCTGGCGTGCTACTTAACCATATGGAATAGAGAACGAAAAAAGGATTCAGTGCGGCTTATTCATGGGTACTGCCTCGGAACCCGACATTTCGCTATCGAGTGACTGGCAGCGGTCCGGGTGAGTGGGTAGAAGTGCGTTTGCGGGCAATCCGCAAAGCCCGCTTACTCGAGCTTGTATACCGCACTGAGTCTGTACTAGCCTACGTTTGCGGTTCTCTTGGCTAGAGGGCGCAACGCGTCAGCTCACGGAGTTTGGACTGAGGCATTCAATTGAGGAACATTAGGCGCGGAATCGCCGAGAAATCGGCAAAAACGAACCATGCAGACCAAAGTCTCAAGCCGCCGCTCGAAACAGTTTCCCTGGAGGGGGCCAAAGTCGCTCCGTCCGGGAAGCCGCGGCTCACCCGGAATCAAATCCGTGGCTTCTGGGCCTCGTGGGCCGGGTGGGCCTTGGACGGGATGGACTCTTTCATCTATGCCCTGGTTCTGGTCCCGGCGTTGCGCGAGCTGCTACCAAAGTCCGGAATTCCTGCCAGCACAGCAAACATCGGAATATACGGAAGCCTGCTGTTTTCCCTATTCTTGATCGGTTGGGGATTGGCCTTGATTTGGGGACCCATTTCCGACCGGTACGGCCGTGCGCGCACACTCATGCTCACCATACTGTGCTTTTCATTGTTTACCCTACTGAGCGCTCTTGCCACCAATGTCTGGACCCTTGCGATTTTTAGGTTGTTGGCCGGGGTGGGCATCGGAGGGGAGTGGTCGATCGGAGCCACGCTTCTTTCCGAAGAATGGCCTGAGCAGCGACGGATCCTGGCAGCGGCTTGGATGCACACGGGCTATTACTTCGGCTTCTTCCTCGCCGCGCTGGCCAACTACTTCATTGGCGGTTACTTTGGCTGGAGATACATGTTTGTTGTCGGGGGCATGCCGGCGCTGCTGGTGGTATTCTTCTACAAGCGGCTCCATGAGCCGGCTCGCTGGACCAGTAAACAGCAGGAACTCCGCGGCTGGACGGTCTTCCGTCCGTTGCAGGCAGTTTTTTCACCAAAATATCGCCGCCGGACCATCTTCAATTCGATTTATCTGCTCGTATCGACGATTGGCTTGTGGGGTGGATCTGTCTACGTGCCGGCAGCGATAACGTATCTGGCGGCCAAGGCAGGCCGGACAGAGTTGAGCGGCACGCGGCTCGCCTCTTACGGGACAGCGCTCCTGTCGATCGGCACGATTCTTGGGGCTCTGATCGTGCCGCAGATCGCCGAACGACTGGGCCGTAAGGCGAACTTGGCCATCTTTTTTGCGCTGATGGCTGCCTTCATCTGGCTAGCTTTCGGCCATGTCTTTTACATGGGAACAAACGCACTCGGCTGGTTTATGGTGTGCGTTTTCTTCTTGGGCCTGGGCGGGGCGAACTTCACCGTATACAGTTTCTGGGTTCCTGAACAGTACGGAACCGAGTGCCGAGCGACTGCGCTCGCCTTTACCTGCAATGCGGGACGCTTTGTCGGCGCGGGAATCACTTTTCTGGTGGGTGCCGGAATTCGTCACTTTCAAACTCTCGGCCTTCCCGTGGCGTTGACAGCTCTTGCTTTCCTTGTGGGGATTCTGCTTCTGCCTTTCGGCGAGGAAACCAGAGGAAAGCCTTTACCGTCCTGAGTCCGGAGGAGAGGAACTGCATGAGTACGGGTTTTGTGGCAGGCGATATGCAGGAAGTACGTGATGAAATGCGAATCGATTGGAACGTCCCGGTCGCGATGGACGATGGCGCTCTGGTTCACGCGGATGTGTTCCGCCCAGTCGCCGAAGGCCAGTACCCAATCTTGCTCAGTTATGGACCCTATGCCAAAGGCCTCGCCTTCCAGGACGGCTATCCGACCGCGTGGCAGCGCATGGTCGAGCAGCACCCCGACGTCGTTGCGGGATCAAGCAATCTGTATCAGAACTGGGAAGTCGTCGATCCAGAGAAATGGGTGCCGCACGGTTACGTCTGCGTACGGGTGGACAGCCGCGGATGCGGATGCTCGCCCGGCTATGTGGATCCGTTTTCCGAGCGCGAGATGCGCGATTTCTATGCTTGTATCGAATGGGCGGGAGTGCAGAGATGGAGCAACGGTAAGGTTGGACTAAACGGCATTTCTTACTACGGGATCAACCAGTGGCTGGTGGCTTCGATGCAGCCGCCGCATCTAGCGGCAATGTGCATATGGGAAGGGGCTGCGGATTGGTACCGCGACATGACGCACCACGGTGGCATCCTGAGTACATTTTGGGCCAACTGGTACGACATGCAGGTCAAAACCGTGCAGCATGGGCTGGGAAATCGTGGACCGCGGAGCCGGGCGACAGGCAATCTCGTCTGCGGTCCAACGACCTTCTCAGACGAGCAACTGGCTGCTAACCGATGCGATTTTGGTCGTGAAATTCTCGCGCACCCTCTGGAGGACGAATACCACAAGACGCGCTCTGCGGATTGGTCAAAGGTCACTGTGCCCTTTCTTTCCGCAGCAAACTGGGGTGGCCAGGGGTTGCATTCGCGGGGGAATTTCGAAGGGTTCGTGCGAGCTGCTTCCACGCGGAAATGGCTGGAGGTCCACGGGATTGAGCACTGGACGCATTTCTACACGGACTACGGCCGCACCCTGCAGAAGCGGTTCTTCGACTGCTTTCTCAAGGGGGAAGACAATGGCTGGCGTCGTCAGCCCCCGGTGCTGCTCGAAGTTCGTCACGTGGACCGATTCGAGTCAAGAGAAGAACGAGAATGGCCTCTCGCACGAACGAAGTGGACCAAGTTCTATCTCGATCTTGCTGCGGGCGCTTTGGTCGCTGAGAGCTGCGGGCAGACCGCCAAGCGATCTTTCGACGCGATGGGGGACGGCGTTACCTTTCTTTCGCGGCCGCTCGTGGCGGAGACCGAGATCACCGGACCTTCCGCCTTGAAGTTATTCGCTTCGTCCTCCACTCAAGATGCCGATTTCTTCGTGGTGCTCCGCGTGTTCACGCCGGACATGCGAGAGGTGGTGTTCCAAGGAGCGATCGATCCCCACACGCCGATTGGTCAGGGCTGGCTGCGCGCGTCTCACCGGAGACTTGATCCCGCGCGGTCCACGCCGTACCAACCCTACCACCCGCATGACCAGCGCCAGCGCCTGCGTCCGGGTGAGGTCGTGGAGTTAGACATTGAGATCTGGCCAACCAGCATCGTCGTTCCGGCGGGCCACCGGATCGGTCTGACGGTACGTGGTAAGGATTACGAATCCGCGGTCAGCGGAGGCAAACAATCCAATTTCAAGAACGAGCTGAAAGGCTGCGGACCTTTTCTGCATGACGACCCACTGGATCGGCCGCTGGAGATCTTCGGAGGGTGTACGACGCTTCACGCTGATCAGGATCGACAAGGCTATCTGCTTGTTCCGATCGTGCCGCTGAACTAGCGCCCCGACGGTTCCGAAGTCCGCGGACGCGAAAGGTTCCAATCGGAGCGATCCTATGAAGGTAATGTCCTACCCGGAGCTGATGAACGCCCGGCAGCTTTTTACGACTAGCCGGGTTGAGATAAACCTTCAATCGGTGATTCGAATCAGTCGTGACGACGAACCGCCCCAGCTGCACGGCCAGCAGATTATCTTCCCGCTGGATCGGTACCACCCTGTGGTGTTTACCTGCATTCCCCATCGGCGCAGTTCTGCGAAGATCGTCTCGCATGGAAGACGGCATCTCGCGAGCGCCGCTGCTGGGCTGGCGTCGAGCCGCAACTTTTTTGCAAGGCACCTTCAGAAAATCCCCTTCCATCGCCTTTTCTGCCAGCAGCCGCTTCAACTGATGGATTTCCTGACGGTAGGACGATGAGTACGCGCTCGGCCGCGACGCCTCTTCTCCTGGTTCGACCGTTTCGAATTTAGTGCGCAACTTGTAGAGGCATGGCCGGTTTACCCCAGTTCTTGTGCCAACTCTCTGATGTCATCACAGATCCCAATGACCCGGCACCGATTGCTTCTTTCTCATAGGGATTCGGGGCAATCCCATGAAAATGCGATGCGCTCTCGATGAATGTGTTTGACTGGAAGGGGATCGCGGAGCATATTCCCGCGTATGGGCACATTTTAATCGAGGCTTAACGTGAAAACACCATGCTTGTTTGCCGCTGTTTTGTTCGGCATCTCCATAGGAGTGAACTCGCCCAGAGCACAAACTCCGAGCGACAAGCCTGTCGTTCGACTGGATCCGGCTCTGGACCAACTGGTGTCGCCAGACGCCGGGTTGGAAATAGTCAAGAGTGATTTTGGATTCACCGAGGGCGTCGTTTGGGTAGCGCGGGGAAGGAGCGGGTACCTGTTGTTGAGCGATATGTACGCAAATGTAATCTACAAACTCACACCCGATGGGGAGGTCTCCCTATATTTGGACCACAGTGGCTATACCGGATATGACATCTGGAGAGTGGGTATGCCGCAGCCTGACCCGGATCGAGAGAACAAGTTCTTTATGATCGGTTCGAACGGTCTCGCGCTCGACGGGCAAGGTAGACTCCTTATCGCTACCTGGTCGGGCCGCTCGATCGATCGGATGGAAAACAACGGCACGCGCAGCATATTGGCTGACCGCTATGAAGGAAAACGATTCGGCGGCACAAACGACCTTGTTGTTAAGAAGGACGGAGCCATCTACTTTACAGATGGGTTTGGCGGAATGCGAGCGCGCGACAAGGATCGCTCGAAGGAGTTGGACTTTGCCGGCATTTTTATGCTCAAAGACGGCAAAGTTACATTGGCTATCAAGGACATACCCACTCCGAACGGTCTCGCATTTTCGCCAGATGAGAAATATCTCTATGCGAACGGCAGTCAAATGAGGTACGTCCGCCGCTATGACGTGCAACCTGACGATACCCTCACGAATAGCCAGATATTTATTGATATGAACGGAGACAAGGCTCGCGGAATTACCGATGGCATGAAGGTAGATACGAAGGGGAATCTCTATGAATCGGGTCCGGGCGGAATCTGGATCGTATCACCGGAGGCCAGACATCTTGGTACAATTCTGGTTCCGGAGCTTGTTGCAAACCTCGTTTTTGGCGACGCGGACTACAAGACCCTCTACATTGCCGCTCGCACAAGCGTATACAAGGTTCGCGTGAACACTCCCGGTCTTCGTCCGTAGGGGAACGGACGCTCGGAGCTTTGAAGCATTCGCGCGCGAGGCCTGCAGCAACCCACGCCAGCAAGATCCTGATCACTTGCGTCATCCCAGGTGAGTTCTCGACATCGACATGATAGCCTCTGCGTCGTCATCTATCCCGGAAGAACCGGTGTCAGAAGTTGCTCGCAGGGAAGGCATGATCGGTGTAACCATTACGCCAGATGGCACAACAGCTCAGGCATATTTGCTCAGGCTCTCTGCACGCCGCGAAATGGCTTGCACGAACCACCCTGGAGCGTTAAGAATCGTCACGTGCCGTGCGACAAGAAATCGACGCAACGCAATGAAAATGAGGCAGCAGGGCCGCCTTTGAGGAGTAGAAAGAACCATGTTGAAAAATCAGACTTTGCTCATCACCCTGTGGGGAACCACCGTCCTAGCGACGCTCTATCCCGCGGGAGCTGCGATTCTATGGGCACAGGATGGGCGTGGCACGAAGAAAACTGTCACAGAGAATGCATCGCCCGACCAGGCGACAAGAGGGGAGGGGCTGTTTTTGCAGCGCTGTTCCCTCTGCCATCTGGCGAGAAAACTTAAGTTTGGGTCGCCCCCGACTCTCGGGCCCAGCCTCAAAGGTGCTTTCAAAGGAGCCACCCCGGACACCGAAAGGGCGCTCCGGCAGTTCATTCTAAAAGGCGGCCCAGACATGCCAGGCTTCCAATATAGTTTAGAGCCGAAGGAAATGGATGATTTGGTCTCATATTTGAAAACGCTATAGACCAGAGAAGGGGACTTAGCAAGAAACGCGATGGTTTGTTCTACGCGCCAAGTCTCTGTCGCAGTCAGGATTGGACACCTCGAGCCACTGTCTATACGGACCCATCGATGGGCCGGGGCAGCGTGGTCGTCAGTTTCGGGAAATACAGATCGCAGTCTTCGGGGTTGCACAACAGTGCCTGACGAACACCGGCGTCGCTGAGGAATCTCAAAGGCTGAGCCAATCGGTCAGACATTTGTTTGCAAGCACTTGTGCTGGAGTCCCTACTTCGCTCTCAGGTATTTCACTCGAATAACGGTTGTCTTGGTATGGGACGAACTCGAGGAGACTGCGGCGCCAACAGTCGCTCAGCCCGAACCGCGTCTAGAGAACGACGTTGCTCGGAGCGTGCACAAATCTCGATACCGGTGCTTGTCCCTCCTAGAGCTCTTCTTCCGCCTTTCCTTCCACTTCGGGTGGAACAGCAGATGCCACAGAGAGACTTCCGTTTGGCAATAGCGATATGCCCGCAGAAAACAGGCCCAATTTCACGGCACACCTTCGGCTCATGCCGTTAGTATCGCCCATGGTTTTCCTCCTTGTTTTCGTCGAGCTTGTTCACAAAGGTCGCCAAGAATCAGGTTGAATTAACAGGAGATTCTGTCGCCGAGGGAGCGGGGAACAGGCTCACCGAGATCAAACGTTCTTTCAAACCTCGCCGTGCGTTCCTGCTACCGCGTTGTATCCGGCAAAGTGAACACGTACAGCGCATTGCCGTTCTGCGGGTGGTGAATATCGGGCAGAATCGTTCGAGGAACGTTCCTCGGGCTGCCGCCCCCGAGACCAGTCGAGACGGCAATGTATTGTTTGCCTCCTGCGCTGAACGACACCGGGAAGCCCTGCACGGACGTCCCGAGCCGTGTTTGCCAGAGTATTTTCCCGGTGTTGACGTCCACGGCTCGGAAGTAGCGATCGAGATCACCCACGAATGCAAGGCCGCTGCCGGTCGAAAGCACTGCAGTTAGAAAAGGCGGACGCTGCTCTAGACTCCAAACTTCCTTCATGGTCTTAACGTCATAGGCGGCGAGCTTGCCAACCTTGCCATCGGTTCCGGGCATCTCGTAAAAGCGGCGGTCGCCCGCAGTGCCACCCGATCCTGGCGCGAACTCAACTTTCCGACCGGACATCTCCATGCAGCTCTGGCTAAGGGGGATGAGGAGCAGTCCGGACACTGGGTAGTAGCTCATCGCTTGCCAGTTGTGGCCCCCTTCGGTGCTGGGACAGGCTTGCACCCATTCGCCGATACGTTGCTGGGTCACTTCGTTTCGATAGCTGACCACACCAGTTTCCGGATCGATGTGCGAGAAGACATTCTGAAAGACCGTTTCCTTAGCATCGAGAAATTTTCCAGTCTTCCGATCCAGTTTCCAGAGGATGCCGGCCTTACCGATCGTGAATACCACCTTACGGTCGCCGATGTCGACCAGAACGCGCTCGTAGACCTCGTCGAGATCGAGCGATTCACCGGGCACGTGCTGGAAATACCACGCTAGAGTCCCGTCATCTGGTCGGAGAGCCAGAGTCGAACTCGTGTAAAGCGCGCTGCCGGTAGTGCCGCGGCTGGCCTGCATCCAGGGTTTCGCTTGGGCCACGCCCCAGTAGGTCAGGTTCAGCTCGGGATCGTAGCTTCCCGTGATCCACGTTTCCCCTCCGGCGCGCAGCATGTTCGGCAGGTCACCCCAGGTATCGCCGCCGGGACCTCCGGATCGCGCAATGGTGTTGAACCTCCAGAGCAGCTTGCCGTTTGCAGGGTCGAATGCGCTGATGAAGCAACCTTGCTCATTTTCCTGCGCCTTGTAGCGGTCGCACAAGCTAAGACCCTGAAGGACTTTGCCGCCAATCACGATCGGGCCGCTCGAATTGCTAAATCCCTTGGCGCTGTCGGCGATGACGGTCTCCCAGATCGTCTTGCCGGTCTGCGCGTCGAGCGCGGCGAGGCGAGCGTCCGTCGTCGCGACGAACACCTTGTCCTGATAGATAGCGAGATTGCGCATGGCGCCGGGCCCGCCGCCTTTCTGGCCTGCGGGCCTGACTTGATTTTCCCAAATTAGATCGCCCGTACGGCCGTCAAGCGCCTGCACCACGTTGTCGGTATTCGCCAGATAGACTATGCCGTTATGGACCAACGGGGTAGGCTCATTCGCTCTGCCATCCTCATTCATCGCCCAGACCCAAGCTAGTCTGAGGTTGTGCGCGTTGTCCGGGGTAATCTGCGTAAGCGGGCTGTGATTCCAGGCTTGATAGTTGCCGCGCACAATCAGCCAGTCGCTCGGATCGGGATGGCGCAGCATTTCGTCGGTGACCGGCACGTAATTCTTCACTTCTCCCGAGATGGTAAGACCGGCGGGTGCGCCGGATGTTCGTCCTGTCCTGGGCCCCTGCGCCGTAGGGACTTGTGGCTGTTCGATAGCTACTTCGCCACTGGCCACCGCTCCGATCGGCACAGCCGTCGTCGGCGTGAGTGCCCGAGTGCCTGCCGGGGCGCCGTTGGCCTGCAGAATAAACGCAACGATACTGACCGATGGTTGGTCCCCCATTGAACCCGGATTGTCGGCAGGCATTGTGTTTCGGATGCGATTGAACAGGTCGTTGGTCGTGCGGTCGCGCCAGGTGTTTATGAAATTGCGACCCGCCGAAGGAGGTGCTTCGTTGCCGCCTCGAAGATCGGGTAAATGGCAAGCCGCGCAGTTCGCCTGGTACAGTATGCGACCGGCATCCGCTTGCTCAGCGGTATAAGGCCCGGTCGTTGCGGGCCGCTGTCCGGCGGCGATCGCAATGGCAAGCGGAACCATCGCTGTCGTTACTAAAAATCGGCGGGCATGTGGTCCGAGCATCATCAACTCCCCCTAGCGCAAGAGCCAGCCCCACAGGTTTCCGTCTGGGGCACGCTCGGAGTAAATTTGCACATAGAAGCGGCTGTTCCTGAGGTCTTCGACCTGCGTCGGCGTCAGATCGAGCGACCCGCTGATGGTTCCACTCGTCGCCTGCGAGACGGCCAGATCAAAGATTGCGGGCCCGCGAATACCCTTCGGCCCTCGGTGAATACGTGCAACTGTCGCCGGCGAGCGCAGCCCCACGAACGTTCCGCTGATGGTTAGCTTCCTGCCTCCCAGTACAGCCGTGACCGAACCTGACCCAGCGATAGCGGCCATCATCGACATGTCGATGGGCACCGGGGACAGTCTCGCCTTAAACGTTTCGCCGCTCTGGCCGCCAACCGACTGTGCGATCCATAGGATCGCGGCCCCCAGCCATAGCGCCGCGAATCCTCGCCGCTTCGCTTTCATCGCCATCGCGTTCTGCAAGTCTCAATTGCTGTCATGAAAGGGTCGAATTCAAGGTTCCCAGATAGTACGCGGGCCGACCTAGCAGTTCAAGCTCAGATCTGCATAAACCTCCGCTTTCTGGAAGTGGGTTCGCTCCTCCATTTGGCGACTCGCAAGCCCCGGCGCGCTGTGTCTGTGCAATGGAGAACAGGCAGGACACAGGCCCGCGGGCTTTGCGCCCAACGAAATTGTTTTTTTGATGAAACGATAGCCTCACTCTGGTCACTAATTCACAAGATTGAGGTTTGATTTTCGAGAACCCTATGGTCGCAGCAAAACATGTTCTCGTGTCGATTTGGAGACCTGTAGCGGTCGTGCCAGAATCGCTGCAAGCTCCCCTTTTGGGATCGGCATGGGTTCTATTCAACATTTTCCTGGTGTGTCTGGGCATAAGAGTCAACTGCCCGATCGCATGTTCGGTCCTGGCAGGAAGTGTAGATGGCACCATCATCGCGATGATCGCTGTCACAATGCTTAGTCACAAGTTTCAGGCTGGAGTAACCGGCCTTCTGGGTGGTTACAGTTTCAACAACCTTGTCAATGGCTTCGCCCCTGGCATACAGGCTGCAGCCAATCTTCACCATCTATTGGATGAGTTTCTGGCCCTCCTACCGGGGCCTCATGATGAGCGGTTCCATGAGGCCATCCAAGATGCGGTAATGTGGATCGTGTTGACCGTCGTATTTGTTGTCCTGGCTGCCCTGATAGTTCAATGGATTCGAACCGAAGATGGCTCTGCGCGGACGAGTGGATGATCAGCTGGATCAATTCTGCTGCGGCGCGAGCGCAGCTACAAGTGTGAGCAGAGTCGAATACCTGGATTCTCAGCATCAAATTTGCAGCTGTAGTTGGCGGATAACGTCGCATTGCAGAAATTGACGCCGACCTTCTGGTCCGCTGTCACACTGATGAAAGGACCACCTCCATTCCCTCCCGCCTGAAAACCGTTGCCCCATGCAGATCAGCTCGGCTGAATCAGGTCGAGCACTCCGCTCTCATCATGTTTCGCCAGATCCAGGACAGCTTGCGAAAACGGCCGAGAACACCGAGCGACGCTTGACGCGTGGCTTTTCATACTGTAGTGTCTGTAGGAACTGAAATAACTGATGAATCAAAACTCTTTTCTCCCGTTGCCCAAAAGTCCATTCTCCCTGGGGGCGAGATGGGCACTTGCTGGGGGTTAACCGCGCGGTCGCTCAGGCCGCACCGGAGGCTCCAGGTTTGTCCGACGTCTCGCTTGCTGGGCGAGAAGGCGTGGCGCCTTGCAGGGCCAGTGTGAGCGTTTTTGTGGCCGGCCACTTTTTCCTCTTGCTCTTCCGCTACCTGCAGCGCAGTTCCGAACCTGGGATTCGTTGTCTGGAAAATTTGAGCCCATTGAAGAATGGAGAGGTGGCCCGATGAAAGTCTCAGATCTCTGGAGTTGGGAAGGGACGATTGACCGCGGCCCCTATGCGCTCGTGGGACTGATCGGTTTTGCGATCAAGCACAACCTGGACCGGGTCGTGGCTACGGCTGTCTTTCGTCGCCGATGGGGTCTGTTCAACTACTGGATGCCGTTTGGCCGAGCCGTGCGGATTACCTCACTCAACCCCTCGGACCGGATTTTCCTGGTCTCGATATTGGCTCTCTCGCTTCCATTCATTTGGGTCGGTGTTGTCTTGACGATGCGCCGGCTTCGGGCGATTCGGCTGCCAGCGTGGTTAGTCGTGCTGTTCTTCGCACCGTATCTGAATCTCCTTTTTTTCATCGTCCTCTGCGTTTATCCGTCGCAGAGCGCCGAGGACCTCTCAAGACCTCCGCACGCGCCGCAAAATCGCACGCTCAAGGGAATAATTCCGGATAACAACTGGGGAAGTGCCGCCATGGCACTCTTGATCTCATCGGTGATCGGCGCAGCGGCGACGCTGCTCAGCGTGAGCGCACTCGCAGTGTACGGCTGGGGATTGTTTGTAGCTCTGCCGTTTTGTATCGGTTTGCTCTCTGTGCTGCTCCATGGTTTTCACCAGTCACGAAGCCTGCCAAGTTGTCTGGCCGTGGCGAGTCTTTCGGTTGCTTTGCTCGGCGCGCTTCTACTTGCATTCGCCGTCGAAGGAGTGATTTGCCTGATGATGGCAGCACCGATCGCGCTGGCTCTTTCGCTGATGGGCGGATCGATCGGCTATTTGATCCAACAGAGACATTGGAACCGGCTGCAGACACAAGCTACGTTCACCTCCATCTTGCTCTTTGCACCCCTCCTGATGGGGACCGAAGCGGTCAAACCGCAGCAACGGCCGCTTCTTCAGGTCAGCACGCGAGTAGAGATCAACGCCCCTCCGGAAACCGTGTGGCATTTTCTGGTTTCCTTCCCGACTCTGCCGCCTCCAACGGAATGGCCGTTCCGGGTCGGAATCGCCTTCCCGATTCGATCGACGCTGCAGGGTTCTGGGCTCGGCGCACATCGGGAATGTCAGTTCTCAAGCGGCCGATTTGTCGAACCGATTCAAGTCTGGGACGAAAATCGTCGTCTCCTGTTCTCGATTTCCGGTGAGCCTCCCGTGATGGAGGAGTTGTCTCCTTATGGCCATATTCACACGCGGCATATCGACGGCCAGTATTTTCAGGCGCAAGACGCGGAGTTCCTGCTGACGCGCCTTGCTAACGGGCATACCCTGCTAACCGGCACTTCCCGCTACCGGAATCGCATGTGGCCGAAGGCTTACTGGCAATTGTGGTCTGATGCGATCATGCATCAGATACATCTGCGAGTCTTTCGACATATTAAACGCCTGGCCGAGGCGAACGCAGGTTAAGACAAAAACTCTGTGGGGAGCATTTGAGTTTTCTAGCAGAGGCTCTAGCAATTTCCGTTCCGTTTGATGAATTCTCCAACACTCTCTTGCTGTCCGACGAACGGTTCGGCCTGGTAGTGGCGGTAGCTTCTATCTCGGCCCATCGAATCGGGGTTGTGAATCTTCTTCCGTGCCCATCTCTGGCCGGCATCGATTGCCGATTGGCAGTAGTTGCAGTGTTTCAGGCAATGAGAATTCATTTTCGCCTCCTCACACCGCTTCTGCCTCAACGCAACAGCTGTGATTCTGACCCTGTTCTGTCGACAGAATGCTTTCGCCGGACGGCCCTGCCAAAATTCTGGGTCCCGGGGTCCAGCCGCGTTCGATCTGAGATGACCTGAGATTGACACCAGAACGCGGCTGACATATGGTTCAGCGGAAACAGAAACTTGAAGGCGAGAATTCCGGCTCAACTTTCCGGTGCGTACCACAGTGGGCCAAGCGCGAGAACAGTTGTGGCAAGAGCATTTCCGCGCTAGGGGGCAACTTGTGGCCTCTGGGGCGCATAGCGGAAAGATGTGGTCAAGGGTCCTTTGGAGCGACAACATGGATTCGCAGCCATCTTCTCGAAGGCGATTCCTGAAGCACGGTAGCGCGCTGGCCGGGAACGACATCATCGGTGAGAGCGACGTCATCGACAACGGTTTTATCCCGGAACGCTTGGAGGAGATCAACGATGCCCACCAGCGGGGTTGCCATCTCGGCCATTGCCCTTGAGAGGCTCTACCGAGTCGACTGCCATGATCCTTGCGCGAGCTGTTCGAGGCTAGGTTCGATTCTATCGGTCGCAAGGTTGCTGCCGAAATTCCCCGTTGCTATAGGAGGGCGGCGATCGCATGGTCCCTCGCAAAGATAGAATTGGAACCCAAATCTCGGAGACCACGATCTCGGAGGCCTGCGCCATGAAGACGGATCTAGGATGCAGTTGCCATCACGGGCTGTCGCGCCGACGGGTGTTGCAAGGGACGTTTTCGGCGGCGGTAGGCGCGATGAGTGGGGTGATGAGTGATGCCCTCGCTCAACCCGCCGGGCCTGCCGCGCTTACAAACGGCGGCGTGCGCGCGATCGACATCCATGCCCACTATTTTCCACAGGCCTACTTCGATCTCTTCAACAGTGAGGGTCGCCGTTTCAACGCCGAATTCCACACCACCGAACAGGGCTTCTTCTTCACGACTCCGGGTCAATCGAGCGGACCGTTGCCGACCAAGTTCATCGACCTAAGACAGCGCCTTGTCGACATGGACGCACAAGGCGTGACCGTTCATGCACTCTCGCTCACCGGGCCGATGGTCTATTGGCCAGACGGCGAGTTCTCGCACAAGCTCGCACAGGCATGGAACGACGGGGCGGTTGCTGCCCATCAGGCCAATCCCGACCGGTTCGTAGTCCTTGCTACCCTGCCGATGCTCGACGCCGACCGGGCCATCGACGAGCTCAACCGGGTGAGCAAGCTTCCGGGGGTGCGCGGCGTCTATCTGGGAACCAACATCGACAACCATGATCTCGATGATCCGCTGTTCGAGCCGATTTTGGCGCGCATTGAGGCGCTCGACCTGCCGGTCTTCCTACATCCTTTGTCGCCGGTCGTCGGCGGCAAGCGGTTGCTACCGTATTCTTTTCCGAACCTGGTTGGTTTTCCGTTCGACACCACGATCGCCGCCTGCCACCTGATTTTCGGCGGAGTAATGGATCGATATCCGAAGCTCCAAATCACCCTGCCGCACGCCGGTGGTGTGTTGCCAATCCTCATTGGTCGCCTCGACCACGGGTTCAAGCTGCAACCGCAGGCAAAACGAATCGCGCATGCGCCTAGCACGTATCTGCGCCGATTTACCTACGACACCATTGCTCATTCGAAGCCGATAATGGAGTTCATCATCTCCCAAGTAGGGGTCGATCGAATCATGCTTGGAAGCGATTACTGCTTTGAGGTGGGTTACGACCGTCCAGTGGAAGTTGTCGAGGATCTTCGCTTGAGCTCTGAACAACGCAAGATGATATTGGGCGAAACGGCCGCGAAAATCCTGAAAATCTGATCGGAACAATTGCGGTACTGGATGCGGATCGCTGCCTGAGGGAGAAGTCACTATCAGAGAGCCCCCGGCAGCTATGCGGAGTGTTTTTACGCTTCCAACTATCGGCAGGAGTCTATGGTTGCTCACTGGGGGTGTCAAGCCAGAGGGGGCCAGCTGCTGGACGCCTGACGACCATTCAACCCCCCCAGCACAACTGACAAGTCTCGTAAGTCTCATAGCATTTCCGAAGTATCCGGTGCGGGCCACATCTCAGGGGCCGCTACAAGGCGCAGGATGGAAAAAAGGCTTCGGGTCTTCCCATCTTGATGGGAAATCCGGCCCACATCGGCGCATTCCCGTGGCCACGAGGGCGGCGATCTCTCAACCTCAAACCGGCCATGTCGTGTACTCTAACAGGCGGACATTTCAATTTGCTGACACGGATTGACGAGGGGTTAACCATAAAACGCTTGACATTTCGATGCTGCAGGAATATAAGGCCAAGCTAGTTACCAATAATTCATATCGGCAAGGCAGACCGGCGACTTCCAACGCTGGTCTGCAGTAGCGGCTACGCTCTGATTACGCACCAGAACTCGCTCTCTGTTCAGATTCTCATCCTAATGGGAGGTACTCACGATGCAATGGAGAAAAAGTGTGTTGAGAATGATCTTTGGCGTATTGGGCACTGCAACCATTCTGTCGGCACAAGCTCCGCAGCTGGTGGCCGTACGTGCCGGTCACTTGTTCGACCCCAAGTCGGGCACAAATCTGATCAATCAGGTGGTGCTCATCAAGGGCGACCGGATTACGGATGTGGGTCCGGCCGACCGCGTGCAGGTTCCAGCTGACGCCAGAGTGATCGACCTCAGCCGGGCGACCGTGCTCCCGGGATTGATCGACGGTCACGTTCACCTTACCGACGCGGTCGGGGGGCTTCAACACCAGATGATGGTGGCCATGAATACCGCGACACGAAGTTTGAACGCCGGCTACACGACGCTGGTGGCTATGGGGTCGCATGGCGGCGGGTATGCCGACGTAGAGCTTAAAAAAGCCATCGAGAGCGGCCTCGTTCAAGGTCCACGCCTGCTGACGGCTGGCCCAATCATCAATATAACGATGCCTGGAAACGCGACCTTCCCGTTGGAATTCAAACCGTTTGAAGAGTACGTAGAGGCAAATGGAGTTGAGGCCTTGCGCGCGGCAGTGCGCGAACACGCCCATTATGGGGTCGACCACATCAAAATACATACAACCGGGCCGTTCTACTTCAAGCCCGATGGAGAAATGGTGAACCAGGCCCTTCCTAGTCTGGAAGAGCTCACTGCCGTCGTTGATGAAGCGCATCGACGCGGTATGTGGGTTGCGTCGCATACCTATGGGGGTGATGGTCTAAAGTGGGCTCTTGAGGCTGGGGTCGATAATATCCAGCATGCACCCGCTGCCACCGAAGCGGACATAAAAATGTTTCTGCAAAAAGGTCTGCCTCTCACTGTAACCACCCTGGATATGCGACAGGATGAACCGGGCGACCTCGAGAAGTGGGCTCCTTACAGCCGCTACCGTCTGATGGAGCAGACCTGGAAGAAACTGTATGCGGCCGGTGTAAAGCTCGGTTTTGGCAGCGGCGCCGCGCCGCCGCCGGGAAGAGTCTATAACTTGGCCTGCAACTGCTCGCATGGCGTGCAGGGCGAGATGTTTTCGCTCTATGTCAAATGGGGCACCCCGGCTGTTTACACCCTGCGGATGGCCACCACAGTCAACGCGGAGATCATCCACATGCAGGACAAGCTGGGCACAATCGAAAAGGGCAAGTTCGCCGATATCGTGGCAGTCTCCGGGGACCCGCTGCAGGACATCACCGAGATGCAGCGCGTAAAATTTGTGATGAAGGGCGGCGTAGTCGTGCGCAACGACTTGGAAATGACCAGCTCACTGTCGGAGATGAGAACCCATGGGAATAACGAAGGAGTCGCAAAATAAGACCCAGCGGATTGAACCCACTGCTGGGTCCGGTCCGATCTCAGATGTCCGAGCGCCGAATTGTCACGGAAAGGCCGGAGTCTGACACCGAGTTCCCTAGGGAGAACGAGCGCGGATGAAACTCTCGAGACACAGACCTGAGACGAAAGTCGGCGCAAGGCAAAACTACTCCGCGGCATCGGTGGTGCGCCTTTGTTCGCACGCATCGATTCGACAAATAGGTAGGTGACAGGAGGTAACGCGGGGCGAGACGATGAAACATGCTGATTTGGCAGGATACCAGAGCGACTGAAGCTCTATGAGAGGACCCGCACAACCGAGGTGGTAAAGGCGCACGAAGGTTGCGACGAGGCGACACCTGGCGTTCGTTGGCTGTAACCAGCCCGGTGGAAGCGTAGACGATTAGAATCCAGGAGGAAAGATGAAGAAATTCTCAGTCGTTCTGGTTCTCGCGCTGGCGTGGGCGGCGAACTTGCTGGCCCAACAGAAGCCGCCGCTCCAGCTAACGCAGACGGTTTCCGTGCCGGCGGGCGGGCGTAAGTGGGATCATTTCGGAGTGGACCTCAAAGGCAATCGTCTCTTCGTTACCTCAGAGGAAGATCCCGTGGTTGAAGTTATCGATCTGCGAACGAACAAACATATTCGTAGCCTCACGGACTTCAAGAGACCGCACAACGTTATGGTTTTCCCGGAGCGGAACGAAATCCTCGTCGTGGACGGAGAGGCCTCAGAAATCAAGATCCTCGACTACGAATCGTACAAATTGATCGGCCACGTCGAGCTGTCCATCGATGCGGACCCTGTCGCATATGATCCCACCACCAAGTATCTTTACGTCGTGAACGGAGGCCGCGAGGCCCATACCCCTTACTGTCTGATCAGTATTGTAGATACGACTAGCGGCAAGAAGCTTGCGGATATGAAGCTCGATACCAATCGTCTTGAGTCGATGGCAATTGAAAAGTCCGGACAGCGCCTTTTCGTCAACATGACCGGCGCCAACGAGATCGGAGTGGTGGACCGCGAGAAACGTGAAGTGGTTCAGACGTGGCCGCTGACGGCAGGCAAAGAAAACGTGCCGATGCAGTTCGACGAAGCCACGCATCGTTTATTTGTGGTCACGCGCAAGCCCTCAAAACTTATCGTCGTAAATTCCGACACCGGGAAGGAGGTTTCAAGCCTTGCTGTGGCTGATTATTGCGACGATCTGACTTACGATTCCGCACATCACCGCCTCTTGATCCCCTGCGGAGGCGGAGAAGGTGCGATTACTGTGGTTGAGCAGCGGGGCGCGGATGATTACCGGATTATTGCGAACGTTCCAACCAAGCCGGGCGCGAAGACTGGCCGCCTGGTGCCCGAGCTCAACAAATATTACCTCGGTGTTCCCACTAAGGACAAGCAAGAGGCGCAAATACTTGTATATGACGTGGCTCCTTGACCCGTTTTAGCAAGGAACGCGGGGCGCCTCCGGCTGTCGTGAACATGGCAAGCTAACGTGGTGACCGTTCAAATTCAACTGGGTGAACGAGAACCGAGTTCTCCGTAGACAGGCAGCCTCCCCCAAGCCATTCTCAGGATTCCTGACGGACGCTCTTTTAGGGCAGCACCAACGTGTTGTTCCGCTCGGGAAACTGCCCGACCGGGATGCGAGCCACCATTTTCAGGGTCTTCGCATCGACGACGGACACCGTGTTTTCCCCGCCGGTGGAAATGTAGACCTTTTTGCTGTCGGGGG
>Ga0209526_10001044_pt1 | contig 18340 bp, 26 predicted proteins | sample JacPinW_OM2H0_M1_FD_188566 | JGI IMG/M metagenome (GOLD analysis project Ga0209526, IMG submission 188566) | Forest soil microbial communities from Algoma, Ontario, Canada - Jack Pine, Ontario site 1_JW_OM2H0_M1 (SPAdes) (version 2) | ecosystem: Environmental > Terrestrial > Soil > Boreal... | reverse complement strand
CACGTCGAGCGCGAGCGCGGAGGTCATGCAGAGCGTCGCGCCGGCCCGCCACTCGATCGGGAATGACTGCTGGGAGAGCTGGCGCAGCGACGACTGCAGCTCCAGCTCCAGATATGTGCGCGAGCGCGGGGAGTGCCAGTACGCGGCGCCACCGCGCAGGCCGATCTGGTTGCCCAAGAGGACCGGGCCGACGTCCCTGGGTGGCCGCAGGCGCAGAACTGCGTTGCCGATCAGCTCCCATGCGCCGCGGCGCTGAGCGACAGCCAGCAGCGCCTCGGCCACCAGCCGGCCGTCGCCGGTGAAGGAGTCCGCGGGAGCCGTCGCGGCCTCGAGCGAGATCTGCCCGGCGACGTCCACCTCCCCGCGGAGAAAGCCGTGACGGAGGCCGATGCGAATATCGCCCACCGAGAATCCGAAGGCGGGCTGGGCAGTGCCGAATGCGGACAGGTTGCCGGCCTGGTGCAGCGTCAGCGGGAGCTGCGCGAACAGCGACAGCTCGTCGTTGAGGCGTGCCGCGAGCTGCGCCCAGCCTCCGATCCTCGAGTCGACCCTGGCCCCGGGTCCCAGGCGGACCGGCTTGTAGCCCAGGTCGAGCCCGATCTGGAGCTGGAGAGGCTCCTCGGGATCGATGGGAGGACGCGCCCCCTCCACCCCGAGAAGCCCATCGCTGCCGCTGGCCGGACGCAGCAGCGACAGGTTGGCCTCCGGCGCGGCGGCCACCAGCAAGGCGAAGAGGAGATGGCCCAACTACTCCGCCCCGAGCACCGCGCGCCGGCCGAAAACGCGCCAGGCGGCGTGCAGCACCAGCCCCACCGCGAGCGTGGCCAGCGAGAAGATCACGTCATCGACCTTGATCCCGTTGAGGAAGAGGATGCATCCGAGCGTGGCGAGCACAGGGATGGTCGGCCCGAGCGGCAGGGTGAGCGAGCTCGGCCCTCGCTTTCGCCGCAGCACCAGCACCGCCAGGCAGGTGGGAACGTACTGCGCGAACACGGCGGCGTTGTTCAGATCGGAGAGCCGGTCGAAGTCGGCGAAGGCCGCCAGGCCGGCGCACGCGAGCGCCGTGACGGCGATTGCCAGCGACGGCGTTCCGAACCGCGCGCTGGTGCGGGCGAAGATCGCCGGCAGCTCGCCGTTTTCGCCCAGCGCGGAGAGATACCGCGGCGTGACCAGAGCGACCGCGGTGAGGTACCCGAACGAGGAGACTACCGATCCCACCGCGACGAACCCCCCTGCCCAGGGACCGGCAAACGCGCCCGCGGCCTCCGCCAGCGGCTTGTCGGCGGCCGCCGGGTCGGGGTGGGTCCCCATGAACACGATCTGGACGAGCACGTAGAGCAGCACCGAGCCGAGCAGCGCGAAGAAGAGCGCGAGCGGCACGTTGCGGCGCGGATTGTCCGTCTCGCCCGCGGTGACCGGAACGTACTCGAACCCGGTGCAGGCAAACAGCGCGGCGAAGCCCCCGAGCTTGATCGCCTCGAGCCTCGCCTCTCCGGGAGGTGGAGAGAAGGAGATGCGCTGCCAGTCCACGAAGAAGAGCCCGATTCCGACGAAGAGCAGGAGGGGGATCAGCTTCGCTCCGCTGAAAAAGTCGCTGGTCAGGGCGCCAGGACGGATTCCGCGGTAGTTCAAGGCGGCGAGAGCGCCGATCACGGCGACGGCGAGCGCGATCTGCGGGCCCGCGCGGTTCAGCGCGGGGACCAGGAACGAGAGATTGCGTCCGAACCCGCGCGCGACCGCTCCGTAGGCGAACAGGTTGGCGGCCAGCGCCATCCAACCCACGCCGACTCCCACCCAGCGGCCGAACGCATCCCGGGCGTAGAGATAGGGGCCACCATTGCGATCAGCGCGGCCCGCGGCTTCGCAAAAACAGAGGCCGACGAGCAGGCAAACGCCGCCGATCGCGAGCCAGGCGGCCCAGGAGAGTCCGCCGGCGTTGCGAAAAACCTTGGCGGGGAGGAGGAAGATGCCGGTGCCGATGATCCCGTTGATGCCGAGCCCGACGCAGTCGAGCAGCGTCATTCGGTTTGTCGATCGCACCGGCATCAGCATGCCCGACGGCGGACGGGCAGCCAAGCGAAGGAAGCCGCGTCACTGTCCCTTGACAGCGAGAGCTTCCTCAGTATGATGCGCGCCTCTTTTCGGGAAAAGACCCTGTTTTTCTGCCGCCGCCGGCATCTCGAGGCGGCGGTCTTGTTGAAAGGTATTGATGCCGACGATTAGCCAGCTCATCCGCAAGGGGCGCGAGAAGGTCGTCTACAAGGGCAAGGCGCCCGCGATGACCCGCTGCCCGCAGAAGCGAGGCGTGTGCACCCGCGTCTACACCACGACGCCCAAGAAGCCGAACTCCGCGCTCCGCAAGGTCGCCCGCGTCCGCCTGACCAACGGCATGGAAGTCACCAGCTACATCCCCGGCGTCGGCCACAACCTCCAGGAGCACTCGGTGGTGATGATCCGCGGAGGCCGGGTGAAGGATTTGCCCGGCGTGCGCTACCACATCATCCGCGGCACGCTCGACTCCGTCGGCGTCGCTGGCCGCAAGCAGGGCCGCAGCAAGTACGGCGCCAAGCGGCCATCCTGAGTCGCAAGGAGAGCTCCAGAACATGCCTCGTCGTCGCGAAGTCGCCAAGCGCAGAATCCTCCCCGATCCGAAGTTCCAGGACCGCCTGCTCGCCAAGTTCATCAACGACATGATGCGCAAGGGGGAGAAGGCCGTCGCCGAGCGCGTCGCCTACCGCGCCCTCGATCTGGTCCAGCAGCGCACCAACGACGACCCGATCAAGACGTTCAAGAAGGCCCTCGACAACGTCAAGCCGGTCCTCGAGGTGAAGAGCCGCCGCGTCGGCGGCGCTACCTATCAAGTGCCGGTGGAAGTGCGGCAGGAGCGCCGGGTGGCACTCGCCATGCGCTGGCTGATCGAGTACGCCAAGGAGCGCGGCGAGAAGACCATGGACCAGAAGCTCGCCGCCGAGCTGATGGACGCGGCGAACAACCGCGGCAATGCAGTGAAGAAGCGCGAGGATACGCACAAGATGGCGGAGGCGAACAAGGCCTTCGCGCACTACCGCTGGTAGCTCCGATCCGCCCTCTCCGCCGACGCTGAGTTCCCGGAGGCCGCGGCGAGCGGCAGCCGGAGGGGCCGCGCCGTCCGGCGGCCAGCCAGGGTTGCGACCCCCCGGCGGCCCGCTTCGGCGATGATCTTGACGCGGAGCACCGCGCCATGTACAAGCCCGCGTCCCGCCGAGAAAGTCCGCTCTTTCCCAGGCATTTCATTCATCCGGTCCCCAGGCGCGCAAGCGCCCGCACTCATGAGGTATTTGCCGTGGCCCGCACCTTCCCGCTCGAGCGCTGCCGCAACATCGGCATCATGGCGCACATCGACGCGGGCAAGACCACCACGACCGAGCGGATCCTCTTCTACACCGGCGTCAGCTACAAGATCGGCGAGGTCCACGAAGGCACCGCGGTGATGGACTGGATGGAGCAGGAGCAGGAGCGCGGCATCACCATCACGGCCGCCGCCACCACCTGTTTCTGGCCTCCGGCCGGCGTGCCGGCGGGATCGGATCGACAGACTCATCAGATCAATATCATCGACACCCCCGGGCATGTGGACTTCACCATCGAAGTCGAGCGCAGCCTGCGCGTTCTGGACGGGGCCTGCGCCGTCTTCGACGCTGTCAACGGAGTGGAGCCGCAGAGCGAGACCGTCTGGCGCCAGGCCGACAAGTACAAGGTCCCGCGCATCTGTTTCATCAACAAGATGGACCGGGTAGGCGCTGACTTCTTCATGTCGGTGCGGACCATCGTCGACCGGCTGATGGCGAAGCCGGTCCCCATCCAGGTCCCCCTGGGGGCCGAGGAGAAGTTCGAAGGCGTCGTCGACCTGGTGGAGATGCAGGCGGTCCGGTTCGAGGGCGAGAAGGGCGAGAAGGTCGTCACCGGGCCCATCCCCGCCGAGTACCAGCCGCTCGCCGCCGAATATCGGGCCAAGCTCCTCGAGGAAGTCTCCGAATACGACGACGAGGCCCTGCACGCGTACCTGGACAAGAACGACGTGCCGGTGGACCTCCTCAAAAGGGCCATCCGCAAGGGCACCCTGGGGATGAAGATCTTCCCGGTCATCTGCGGCAGCGCCTTCAAGAACAAGGGCGTGCAGCGGCTGCTGGATGCGGTGGTCGACTACTTGCCCAGCCCGCTCGACATCCCTCCGGTGACGGGCAAGACGCCGGACGGCAAGGAGGAGACCCGCCCGCCGCGCGACGACGCACCCTTCGCCGGGCTCGCGTTCAAGATCATGGCCGACCCGTTCGTCGGTCAGCTCACCTTCGTCCGCAACTATAGCGGGACGCTGAAGTCCGGCACGGCCGTGTTGAACTCCACCAAGGGCAAGCGGGAGCGGATCGGGCGCCTGTTGCGCATGCACGCCAACAAGCGGGAGGAGATCGACGAGATCCTCGCCGGCGACATCGGCGCGGTGGTCGGCCTCAAGGGCGCCACCACCGGCGAGACCCTCTGCGACATGGAGCACCCGATCATCCTGGAGAAGATGGATTTCCCCACGCCGGTCATGCACATCGCGGTGGAGCCGAAGAGCACGGCCGATCAGGAGAAGATGATCACCGCGCTCCAGCGGCTGGCGGTCGAGGACCCGTCGTTCCGCATCCGCACCGACGAGGAGACCGGCCAGACCGTCATCTCCGGCATGGGCGAGCTCCACCTGGACATCATCGTCGACCGCATGCGCCGCGAGTACAAGGTCGACGCCAACGTCGGCAAGCCGCAGGTCGCCTACCGCGAGACCATCACCCGCGAGGTCAAGTCGGAGGGCAAGTACATCCGCCAGAGCGGCGGCCGCGGGCAGTACGGCCACGTCTGGCTGCGCATCCGGCCGATGCAGCAGGGCGGCGGGTTCAAGTTCGTGAACAAGGTCCAGGGGGGCGCCATCCCCAAGGAGTACATCGCGCCGGTGAGCAGGGGAGTCGAGGAGGCCATCCAGGGCGGCGTGCTGGCGGGCTACCCCATGGTGGACGTCGAGGTCGAGCTGTTCGACGGCAGCTACCACGAGGTGGACTCGAACGAGATGGCGTTCAAGATCGCCGGCTCGATCGGCTTCAAGGAGGGCGCCCAGAGGGCAGGCCCGATCCTGCTCGAGCCCATCATGGCCACCGAGGTGATCACGCCCGAGCCCTTCATGGGGAACGTGATCGGCGACCTGTCCGCCCGGCGGGGAAAAATCCTGCACATGGAGCCCCGTGCGGGAATGCAGGTGGTCACCGCACATGTTCCATTGGCGGAGATGTTCGGCTACTCGACGTCGCTGCGTTCCGCGACCGAGGGGCGCGCCATCTACACCATGCAGTTTCATCACTATGCGCCGGTCCCGGGGCACATCGCGGAGACCCTGGTCAAGCGCTGATTGCAAAGTTCCGGGGTTTGGCGTAAAAGCCCGCCCCCTCTAGCGACGAGAAACGGTAGCACTTCACAAGCAGGACCCAGCGAGGAGCAGGACCCATGGCCAAGGAGAAGTTCGAGAGAAAGAAGCCGCACGTCAACGTCGGAACCATCGGCCACGTCGACCACGGCAAGACTACCCTCACCGCCGCGCTCACCAAGGTCTCGGCGGACCAGGGCTGGTCGAAGTTCGTCCCCTACGATGAAGTGGCCAAGGCCTCGGCCTCGCAGGGCCGGCGTGACGCGACCAAGATCCTGACCATCGCCACCTCGCACGTGGAGTACGAGTCGTCCAAGCGGCACTACGCCCACGTGGACTGCCCGGGCCACGCCGACTACGTGAAGAACATGATCACCGGCGCCGCGCAGATGGACGGCGCCATCCTGGTGGTCTCCGCGGTCGACGGCCCGATGCCGCAGACCCGCGAGCACGTGCTGCTCGCCAGCCAGGTGAACGTGCAGCGCATCGTGGTCTTCCTCAACAAGGTGGACCTGGTCGACGACCCCGAGCTGCTCGACTTGGTGGAGATGGAGATCCGCGACCTGCTCAAGCAGTACAAATTCGCCGGGGACGAGACCCCCATCATCCGCGGCGCCGCCTACAAGGCGCTCACCGGTGACCAGGGCGAGCAGGGCAAGGGCGCGATCCTCAAGCTGCTCGACGCCATGGACACCTACATCCCCGAGCCGGTCCGCGAGACCGACAAGCCGTTCCTGATGCCGGTGGAGGACGTGTTCTCCATCGCCGGCCGCGGCACGGTCGCCACCGGGCGCATCGAGCGCGGCAAGGTGAAGGTGGGCGAGGAAGTGGAGATCGTCGGCCTCAAGGCCACCACCAAGACGGTGGTGACCGGCGTGGAGTCGTTCCGCAAGCTGCTCGACGAGGGCCTGGCGGGCGACAACGTGGGCTGCCTGCTCCGCGGCATCAAGCGCGAGGAGATCGAGCGCGGCCAGGTGCTGGCCAAGCCCGGCTCGGTCACCCCGCACACCAAGTTCAAAGCCAACGTCTACGTGCTGACCAAGGACGAGGGCGGGCGCCACACGCCGTTCCTCAACGGCTACAAGCCCCAGTTCTACTTCCGCACCACCGACGTCACCGGCACGGTGAAGCTGCCGGGCGGGGTGGAGATGGTGATGCCCGGCGACAACATCGAGATGGAAGTCGAGCTGATGATGCCCATCGCCATGGAGAAGGAAGTCCGCTTCGCGATCCGCGAGGGCGGCCGCACGGTGGGCGCGGGCGTGGTGACGCAGGTGATCGCGTAAGCGGAATTCGAAGTTGGCCGGCGCGCCCGGCGGAAACCGAGCGCGCCGGCTTTCTTTCGTTCTTTGAGAAGAGGTTTTGATGGCGACCCAGAAGATCCGGATCCGGCTGAAGGCGTATGATTACAAGCTGCTCGATCAGTCGGCCGGCGAGATCGTCGAGACCGCGAAGCGCACCGGCGCGAAGGTGGTGGGGCCCATCCCGCTGCCGACGCGGATCAACAAGTTCACCGTGCTGCGTTCCCCGCACGTGGACAAGAAGTCGCGCGAGCAGTTCGAGATCCGCACCCACAAGCGGCTGCTCGACATCCTCGAGCCCACCCAGCAGACGCTCGACGCCCTGATGAAGCTCGACCTGAGCGCGGGCGTGGACGTGGAAATCAAGAGCTAAGCCATGGCGACCCTGGACGTCATCAACCTCGAGAAGCAGAAGGTCGGCACCATCGACCTTCCCGACGAGATCGTGAATGCGCCCGTGGACGAGCACCTGTTCTACGAGGTGGTCAAGGCGCAGCTCGCCTCGCGGCGCGCGGGCACCGTGGGCGTGAAGAACCGCTCGCTGGTTTCCGGCGGCGGCAAGAAGCCGTACAAGCAGAAGGGCACCGGGCGCGCGCGCCAGGGCTCCATCCGTGCCAGCCAGTGGGTCGGGGGCGGCAAGGCGATGGCGCCCAAGATGCGCGACCACGAGTACCACGTGCCGAAGAAGGTGCGGAAAGCGGCGCTGCGGGCCGCGATCAGCAAGCGCAACCAGGACAAGGCCCTGGTGGTGGTGGACGCCTGGACGCCGGCGAAGCCGTCTACCAAGGAGGCGGTGAACGCCTTCGCGAAGCTCGGCATCCAGAGCGCTCTGGTGCTCGGCCTCAAGGACAACCAGAACCTCTTCAAGTCGGTGCGCAACGCGAAGAGGTACAAGTTCCTGCCCGTCGAGGGCGCGAACGTCTACGACATCCTGCGCCACCAGACGCTGCTCCTGACCAGGGACGCGGCGGCGGCGCTCCAGGGGGTGCTGGCGTGAACCGCTTCGAGATCATCAAGCGCCCGCTCGACACCGAGAAGCTCGATCGCATGCGCGACCGCGAGAACAAGTTCGCCTTCGAGATCGACCTCAAGGCCAACAAGACCGAGGTCAAGCAGGCCATCGAGCAGCTCTTCAAGGTGAAGGTCCTGGACGTGAAGACGTCCATCGTGCGCGGCAAGTTCCGCCGCATCGGCCGTTCCGAAGGCCAGCGGCCCAACTGGAAGAAGGCGATCGTGACGCTGAAGGAAGGCGACGCGATCCAGCTCTTCGAGGGGAAGTAAACGATGGCGCTCAAGAGCTACAAGCCGACCAGCCCGGGACGCCGCCTGACGACGTCCCCCGACTTCGCGGAGATCACCAAGGACTATCCGGAGAAGTCGCTCACCGCCCCGCTCAAGTCCACCGGCGGGCGCAACGTGTACGGGCGCATGACCACCCGCCACCGCGGCGGTGGCCACAAGCAGCGGCTGCGCATCATCGACTGGAGGCGCGACAAGGACGGCGTGCCGGCCAAGGTGGCGGCGATCGAGTACGACCCGAACCGATCCGCGCGCATCGCGCTGCTCCACTACACCGACGGCGAGAAGCGGTACATCCTCTGGCCGGTCGGCGTGAACGTGGGCGACGTGCTGCAGTCGGGCGAGGCGGTGGACATCCGCCCGGGAAATTCACTCCCGCTGCACGCGATCCCGCTCGGCACGGTGATCCACAACATCGAGTTGAAGAAGGGGCACGGGGCGCAGCTGATCCGCTCCGCCGGATCCTTCGGCCAGCTGATGGCGAAGGAAGGCAAGTACGCGCAGATCCGCATGCCCTCGACCGAGGTCCGCAAGGTCCTGCTCGAGTGCAAGGCCACGGTGGGCCAGCTCGGCAACACCGAGCACGAGATCGTCCGCATCGGCAAGGCGGGCCGGAACCGCTGGAAGGGCTGGCGGCCGACGGTGCGCGGCCTGGCCATGAACCCGGTCGATCACCCGCACGGCGGCGGCGAGGGCAAGAGCGGCCAGGGCAACCCGCATCCGGTCTCGCCCTGGGGCCAGCCCACCAAGGGGTACAAGACGCGCGTCAACAAGCGCACCACCAAGTTCATCATCAAGCGGCGCGACAAGGGAGTTCGCTGATGGCACGTTCGGTCAAGAAGGGCCCGTTCATCGACCGCCACCTGATCAAGAAGGTGGAGGACATGAACCGGCAGAGCCAGAAGAAGGTGGTGAAGACGTGGTCGCGCCGCTCGACCATCCTTCCCGACCTGGTGGGGCACACGTTCGCGGTGCACAACGGGCGCAAGTTCATCCCGGTGTTCGTGACCGAGAACATGGTCGGCCACAAGCTGGGCGAGTTCGCTCCCACCCGCACGTTCCACGGCCACACCGGCGACAAGAAAGCCAAGCCCGGCGCCACGCCCGGAGCCCCGGGAGCTCCTGGAGCGCCGACCCCTGCCGCCCCGGCCGCGCCGGCCCCGAAGTAACGGAGACGAGACATGGAAGCCAAGGCATCCCTCCGGTACCTCCGCATCACGCCCCGCAAGGTGCGCGTGGTGGCGGACCTCATCCGGGGCAAGAACGTCAACACGGCGCTCGCCCAGCTCGCCTATGTGGAGAAGCGGGCGGCGGAGCCGCTGGCCAAGCTGCTGCGGAGCGCGGTGGCCAACGCCGAGCAGGCGGCGAAGGACCAGACGCTGGACGTCGATCGCCTCCTCGTCTCCGAGGTGATGGTCGACCAGGGCCCCTCGCTGCGCCGCTACATGCCCCGGGCCATGGGCCGCGCGTTCAAGATCCTGAAGAAGACCAGCCACATTTCCCTGACGATCTCCGACGAGACGTCGAAGAAGAAGCGGAGCTGAAGCATGGGTCAGAAAGTCAATCCGATCGGGTTCCGCCTCGGCGTCATCCGTTCCTGGGATTCCAAGTGGTACGAGGAGAAGAACTACGCCAAGTGGCTCCACGAGGACATCCGCCTGCGCGAGTACGTGAAGAAGAAGCTGGGCCAGGCGGGCATCAGCAAGGTGGAGATCGAGCGCGCCGCCAGCAAGGTGAAGGTCAACGTCCACACCGCGCGGCCAGGCATCGTGATCGGCAAGCGCGGCGCCGGCATCGAGAGCATCAAGAAGGAGCTGCAGCAGTTCACGCAGAACGAGGTCTTCCTCAACATCGTCGAGGTCCGCAAGGCGGAGACCGACGCGCAGCTGGTGGCCGAGAACATCACCACCCAGCTCGAGCGCCGCATCGCCTTCCGGCGCGCGATGAAGAAGGCCATCCAGACGGCGCAGAAGTTCGGCGCCAAGGGCATCCGCGTGGCCTGCTCGGGCCGACTGGGCGGTGCGGAGATGGCGCGCTACGAGTGGTACCGCGAAGGGCGCGTCCCCCTGCACACCCTGCGGGCCGACATCGACTACGGCTTCGCCGAGGCGAAGACCACCTACGGCAAGATCGGCTGCAAGGTGTGGATCTTCCGCGGCGAGGTCCTTCCCGAGTCCGCCGCCGAGGCGAAGAAGACCCCGCAACAGCGCGGCGCCCCCAGCCGCGTGACCACCGGCGGCGCCACGCCCACCCCGGTGCAGTAACCCACCGAGTCCGAGAGACCAACGTCATGATGCAGCCAGCACGCACCAAGTTCCGCAAGCAGCAGAAGGGCCGCCACAAGGGCAAGGCCTACCGCGGGGGCGATCTCGCCTTCGGCGACTATGGCCTCAAGGTCCTGGAGTCGGGTCGCCTGACCGCGCGCCAGATCGAAGCGGGCCGCATCGCCATGACCCGCTTCATCAAGCGCGGCGGGAAGGTCTGGATCCGCGTGTTCCCGGACAAGCCGGTGACCAAGAAGCCGGCCGAGACGCGCATGGGCCACGGCAAGGGGAACGTCGAGGAGTGGGTCGCGGTGGTGAAGATGGGCCGCATCCTCTACGAGATGGAGGGAGTGACGCCGGAGATCGCCAAGGAAGCCATGGCGCTCGCGTCGCACAAGCTGCCCTTGACCACCAGGATCGTCAGCCGCAGCAGCGGGCTGGGAGCGTGAGATGAAGGCCGCCGAGCTGAAAGAGCTGAGCGTCGAGGAGCTGACCCGCAAGGCGGGCGAGCTTCGAGAGAACCTCTTCAACCTCAAGATCCGCCGCCGGGCGGGCACGCTGGAGGCCACCTCCGACGTGACCAAGAACAAGCGTGACCTGGCGCGGATCCTCACGCTGCTCACCCAGAAGACGGGCAGCAGCAAGGCGCAGCGGAAGGCCGCGCAGAAGCAGCCCCAGCCGCGGCAGCCCGCGGAGCAAAGGGATCGGACATGAGCGAGAGCACCCAGCAGAGCGGACAGGCAGAGCGCGGCCGCCCCAAGAGCCGCATCGGCACCGTCCTCTCCAACAAGATGACGAAGACGGTGGTGGTGCAGGTCGAGCGCCGCGCCAAGCACGGGCAGTACGGCAAGTACCTGACCGCGAAGAAGAAGTACAAGTGCCACGACGAGCACCAGTCGGCCAAGCCGGGCGACAAGGTGCGGATCGTCGAGACGCGCCCGATGTCGAAGGAGAAGCGCTGGCGCGTGGCGGAGGTCCTGGTCAAGGCCGAAGTCCAGGCTCCGGAACACCAGGGGAAGGTGGAGGTCTAGTCCCATGATCCAGATGACCACGGTCCTCGACGTCGCCGACAACTCCGGCGCGAAGAAGGTCGCCTGCATCAAGGTGCTGGGCGGCACCAAGAAGCGCTACGCCACCGTGGGCGACGTGATCGTCGTCTCCGTCAAGGAGGCGCTGGTCAATAGCAAGGTGAAGAAGGGCGAGGTCGCGCGCGCGGTGATCGTGCGCACCAAGCGCGAGCTGAAGCGCCCCGACGGCAGCTACATCAAGTTCGACACCAACAGCGCCGTGATGGTCAGCAAGGAGGGCGAGCCGATCGGGACCCGCATCTTCGGCCCCGTGGCTCGCGAGCTCCGCGCAAAGAAGTTCATGAAGATCATCTCGCTAGCGCCGGAGGTCCTTTGATGCGGCCGTTCGCGCTGACCGTTAGTTGGGGGGTCCAGTCGCCAGTCGAGCGAGGCTCCCCCCTGGAGGCGCCGAAGGCGCCGGATCGAAGAGCTGCCCATAGGGGCAGGAGCTGACATGGCCCGGGCACAAATTCGCATCAAGAAGGGTGACGAAGTCTACGTCCTCTCCGGCAAGGAGAAGGGCAAGACCGGCAAGGTGATGGAGGTCGACCACGAGCGGCAGCGCGCCGTGGTGGAGAAGCTGATGGTCTTCAAGCGCCATTACAAGCGCGGCCGGAACCCCAGCGCGCCCCAGGGCGGGATCGTGGAGAAGAACGGGAGCATCCACGTCTCCAACCTGGCGCTGTTGGACCCGGAGTCGAAGAAGCCCACCCGCATCGGGACCAAGCTGCTGGAGAACGGCAAGCGGGTGCGGGTCGCGAAGCGCAGCGGCGCGCAGATCGACCAGGCTTGAGGAACGCACATGGCTGACGACAAGAAGAAGCAGGAAGAGAAAGCGAAGAAGCACGCTCACGGCGAAGGCCCGGTGACCGACGCCAAGGCGCATGCCGAGGCGAAGAAGGGCGGCGGTGGCGGCAAGAAGCGGGGCAGGGACCAGAAGGCGCCGGCCACCATCCAGGCCGCGCAGGGGAAGGCGGCGGCGCGCGGCGAGCACCCGGCGCGGCTCGGCATCGCCTACAAGGACCAGATCATCCCGGCCCTGATGAAGGAGTTCGGCTACAAGAACCCGATGCAGGTGCCCAGGGTGGAGAAGGTGGTCGTCAACATGGGCCTGGGCGAGGCGATCACCAACAACAAGCTGATCGAGCAGGCCGAGGAGCAGATGATGGCCATCACCGGCCAGAAGGCGGTGGTCACCCGCTCGCGCAAGAGCATCGCGAACTTCAAGCTGCGCGAGAACCAGCCCATCGGCGTGATGGCCACCCTGCGCAAGGACCGGATGTACGAGTTCCTCGACCGCCTGCTGAGCACCGCGCTGCCGCGGGTGCGCGACTTCAAGGGCGTGTCGGCGAAGAGCTTCGACGGAAGAGGGAACTACACGCTCGGCATCAAGGAGCAGATCATCTTTCCGGAGATCAACTACGACCGGATCGAGAAGATCAAGGGCATGAACATCACCATCGTGACCACGGCGAAGAGCGACGAAGAGGGCCGCGCTCTGCTGCGTTATTTCGGCATGCCCTTCCGGACGGCGTAACCATGGCCAAGCTCTCCAAGATGGCGCAAGCGAAGCGCCTGAAGACGAAGCCCAAGTTCAGGGTGCGCGCGTACAACCGCTGCGAGCTGTGCGGGCGCAGCCGCGCGTTCCTGAACAAGTTCCAGATGTGCCGCATCTGCTTCCGCAATCGCGCCCTCCGGGGCGAGATCACGGGAGTGATCAAGTCGTCCTGGTAGTCCAACGCAGGCTAGCCGGCGCGCCCACGGGTACGGCCGGCGGAGGTAGTGGCAATGAGCATGACCGATCCAGTTGCCGATCTGCTGACCCGGATCCGCAACGCCCAGCGCGCAGGACTCGAGGAGATCGACCTGCCCGCGAGCAACATCAAGCAGAAGATCTGCGAGGTGCTCCGCGACGAAGGCTTCGTCCGTGAGGTGTCGCGCGCCGACGACGGCAAGCAGGGGACCTTGAAGGTGCTCCTCAAGTACGACGAGGGCCGGCGCCCGGCCATCAGCGAGATCCGGCGGCAGTCCAAGCCGGGCCTGCGCCGCTACGTGAAGTACACCGACATCCCCAAGGTGATGAACGGCCTGGGGATCGCGATCCTTTCCACTTCCAAAGGCGTGCTCGTGGACCACGAGGCTCGCAAGCAGCATCTCGGCGGCGAGCTGATCGCCACCATCTGGTAAGGAGCCCTCCCATGTCGCGCATCGGCAAGCTCGCCATCAAGATTCCGGACAAGGTCAAGGTGACCGCGCAGCCGGGCCTCGTGAACGTCGAGGGCCCCAAGGGCAAGGTCGCGCAGAAGCTCGACCGGGAGATGAAGGTCACCGTCGACAAAGGGGAGATCCGCGTCGACCGGCCCAACGACTCACGCCGCTCGCGCCAGCTCCACGGCCTGACGCGGACGCTGGTCGCCAACATGATCCTGGGCGTCACCCAGGGGTTCACGCGCTCGCTGGACATCTCGGGGGTCGGCTACAAGGCGGAGCTGAAGGGCAAGGAGATCCACCTCGCTCTCGGCTTCTCGCATCCGGTGATCTACCCGCTGCCGGAAGGCGTCACCGCGGAGTACGACGCCAAGGGCAACCGCCTCACCGTGAAGGGGGCCGACAAGCACCGCATCGGCCTGGTCGCGGCGGAGATCCGCAAGCTGCGGCCGCCCGAGCCCTACAAGGGCAAGGGCATCAAGTACGTCGAGGAAACGATCCGCCGCAAGCAGGGCAAGACGGGAGCCGCGTAATGAGCGCCTCGACCAACATGAAGAAGCAGGAGCTGCGGTTGCGCCGCAAGGCGCACATCCGCAAGAGGGTAGAGGGCTCGGAGGACCGCCCTCGGCTCTCGGTGTACCGCAGCCTGAACCACATCTACGCGCAGGTGATCGACGACACGTCGGGCAAGACGCTGGCCGCCGCGTCCACCCTCTCGCCCGAGCTCAAGGACGGCAAGGGGAAGAAGAAGGAGCTGGCCAAGGAAGTGGGCAAGCTGGTGGCGAAGAAGTGCCAGGAAGCGAAGATCGCCGCGGTCGTGTTCGACCGGAACGGCTTCATGTACCACGGCCGGATCGCGGCCGTCGCCGAGGGCGCCCGCGAGGGCGGGTTGAAATTTTAAGCCTGTTCCCGCCTTCGCGGGAACAGGCAGCAACTGCATAGCCGCTAAGCCGCCTTTGGCGGCCGCGGCTAGGACGACTTAAAAGGGGTTTACATGGCGGCACCGATCAATCCGAACGACCTCCCCGAGCTGAACGACCGGGTGGTCCACATCAACCGAGTCGCCAAGGTCGTGAAGGGCGGCCGGCGCTTCTCCTTCTCCGCCCTGGTGGTCGTGGGCGACGGGCAGGGCCACGTCGGCGCCGGCCTGGGCAAGGCGAACGAGGTGCCCGAGGCCATCCGCAAGGGCGGCGAGCAGGCGAAGAAGAACCTCTTCAAGATCCCCCTGGCGGGGAACACCATCCCGCACGAGGTGATCGGTCACTTCGGGGCGGGGCGCGTGCTGCTCAAGCCGGCAGGCGAAGGCACCGGCGTCATCGCCGGCGGCTCGGTGCGGGCGGTGCTGGAGGCGGTGGGCATCCGCAACATCCTCACCAAGTCGCAGGGGTCGCGGAACCCGCACAACGTGGTCAAGGCAGCCCTCGACGGCCTGCGCAAGCTGCGCAGCCCCGAAGAGGCGGCGCGCCTGCGCGGCAGGGAGCTCTCCGACATCCGCGCGGAGCAGGGAGCGTAACCATGGCCTTGAAAGTGAAGCTGGTCCGCAGCATGAGCGGACACACCGAGAAGCACCGCGCCACCCTGCGCGGCATGGGCCTCACCCGCGTGGGCCGCGAACGGGTCCTCCAGGACACGCCCGCCATCCGCGGCATGATCAACAAGGTGTCCTACCTGGTCCAGTGGTCCGAAACGAACGACGCGTTCAAGCCCTTCGGCCGCCGCTCCCTCGCGAAAGCTCAACGGGCCGCTGCAAAGGGAGCCAAGGCTTGATGCCTTCACCGCAGAGCGCACGGAGCGCGCAGAGTTTTTTGTTGAAAACCCCAAAAACCTCTGCGCGCTCTGCGCGCTCTGCGGTTGATGTGAAGGATGGAGATTCGGAACATGAATGAGCTGACGAGACTGACCCCTCCCCGTGGTGGTGGGGTGAAGGAAAAAAAGAGAGTGGGGCGGGGGCAGGCCAGCGGGACCGGCAAGACGGCCGGCCGTGGCGGGAAGGGCCAGAAGGCCCGCACCGGCAACATGAACTTCATCGGCTTCGAGGGCGGCCAGATGCCCATCCAGCGCCGCCAGCCGAAGCGGGGCTTCACCAACCCGTTCCGGGTCGAGTACGCCCTGGTCAACGTCGGCGACCTGGAGGGCCTGGGGCTCGCCGAGGTGGACCTGGACAAGCTGGTCGAGGTGGGCGCGGTGAAGGATCGCAAGGGTGGCCTCAAGGTCCTGGGCGACGGCGAGCTCACCAAGGCCGTCTCGGTCCGGGCGCACCGGTTCTCCGGCTCGGCGAAGGAAAAGATCGAGAAGGCCGGGGGCAAGGCGGAGGTGATCGTGGTGGCGGCCAAGGTCACACCCCAGCAGCGCAAGGCCGAGGAAAAGAAGGCGGCCGCATCCGCGAAGAAAGAACTGCGTTAGAATCCGCGCTTTCCAGGAGACGCCGTGTCTTTCGCCAACGCCTTCTCGAACCTGTTCAAGATCCAGGAGCTCCGCAAGCGGCTGGCCTTCACCTTGATGTGCCTCGCGGTGTACCGCATCGGCGTCTTCGTCACCGCGCCAGGCGTCAACCGCGAGGTGATGAAGAAGGCGATCGAGTCCAGCGGCGGCTTCCTCAACCTCTTCAACCTGTTCACCGGCGGGGCCCTGGAGCAGCTCTCGATCTTCGCGCTGGGGATCATGCCCTACGTCAGCGCGAGCATCATCCTGCAGCTGCTCACCGTGGTGGTGCCCACCCTCGAGAAGCTCTCCAAAGAGGGCGAGATGGGGCGGCGCAAGATCACCCAGTGGACGCGCTACGGCACCATCGTCCTCTCCGTCGTGCAGGGCTTCGGCATCGCCCGCTACCTCGAGTCGGTGAGGGCCGGCAACGAGAGCGTGGTCCCGGACGACGTGAAAGGCTGGGGCTTCCGCCTGCTCACCGTGATCACGCTCACCGCCGGGACCGCCTTCATCATGTGGCTGGGCGAGCAGATCACCGAGCGCGGCATCGGCAACGGCATCTCGCTGATCATCTTCGCCGGCATCGTGGCCCGCATCCCGCAGGCGGTCATCCAGACCTGGACCACGTTCCAGGACAAGGCGGAGGGCAGCGACGTCAATCTGCTGATCCTGGCCGCGGTGATGGTCCTCACCATCGCGGTGATCGTGTTCGTCGAGCGCGCCTACCGGAAGATCCCGGTGCACTACGCCAAGCGCGTGGTGGGGCGCCAGACCTTCTCCGGCCAGTCCACGCACCTGCCGCTCAAGGTCAACATGGCCGGCGTGATCCCGCCCATCTTCGCCAGCTCGATCCTGCTCTTCCCCGCCACGCTCGCCACCTGGGTCCCGGCCTTCAAGCCGTTCGCCGACGCGATGAGCCGAGGCGGCTGGATCTACGACGGCCTCTACGTGATCGGGATCGTCTTCTTCTGCTACTTCTACACCGCCGTCACCTTCAACCCGGTGGACGTGGCCGACAACCTCAAGAAGTACGGCGGGTACATCCCGGGTATCCGCCCAGGCAAGAAGACGGCCGAGTACATCGACCACGTGCTCTCGCGCATCACCTTCGGCGGCGCCATCTACATCTCGGCGGTCTGCGTGCTGCCCAGCATCCTGATCACCAAGTACAACGTGCCGTTCCAGTTCGGCGGCACCGCGCTCTTGATCGTGGTCGGCGTCGCGCTGGATACGGTGCAGCAGATCGAGAGCCACCTGATCACCCGCCACTACGAGGGGTTCACGGGCCCGCGCGGCCCTCGCATCCGCGGCCGCCGCGATACCACGGGCGCTCCAGTCGCCGCCTAGGGGGGCGCGTGAACGTCATCTTCCTCGGACCGCCGGGGGCTGGAAAGGGAACGCAAGCCAAGCGCCTCACGGCGCGGTTTGGGATTCCCCAGCTCTCCACCGGCGACATCCTGCGCAAGGCGGTCGCCGATGGGACCCCGCTGGGCAGGCAGGCGAAGGCGCTGATGGACGCCGGGAAGCTGGTCCCGGACGAGATCGTCAACGGCATCATCGAGGACGCGCTGGCCTCGCCCGAGGTGGCGCCGGGCTTCCTCCTCGACGGGTTTCCGCGCACGGTCGCGCAGGCCACGGCGCTGGACGAGATGCTGCGGCGCCGGGGGAAGAAGATCGAGCATGTCATCCTGCTCGAGGTGCCGACCGAGGTGCTGGTCGAGCGTCTCTCCGGCAGGCAGACGTGCCCGGTGGATCAGACGCCATACGGCAAGGACAACCCCCCCAAGCGTCCGGGGTTGTGCGACAAGGACGGCGCCAAGCTGGTGGTCCGTCCCGACGACATGCCGGACCGCGTCCGGCAGCGGATGCTCGAGTACCTGGACAAGACCGCCCTGCTCACTGGTTACTACAAGACGCGCGGTGTCGTGCGCGCGGTGGACGGCGTGGGTACCGTCGACGAAGTGGAGAAGCGCATCGTCGATGCGCTGCGATAGATGCCAGGCGGAATCGAAATCAAGACGCGCGACGAGATCGCGTACATGCGCGAGGCCTCGCTGATCGTCTTCGAGGTGCTCGAGGAGCTGACCCGGGCGGTCGCGCCGGGGGTCACCCTCGAGGAGCTGGATGCCATCGCCGAGCGCGAGACCGTCCGCCGGGGCGGCATCTGCGCCTTCAAGGGCCTGTACGGCTTTCCCAAGAACATCTGCATCTCGGTGAACGAGCAGGTGGTCCACGGCATCCCCACCCGGCGGAAGCTGGTGGAAGGCGACCTCCTCAAGCTCGACTACGGGGTGATCAAGCGCGGCTACTACGGCGATTCAGCCCGTACCGTGGCCGTCGGGC
>Ga0209526_10001043_pt1 | contig 18361 bp, 16 predicted proteins | sample JacPinW_OM2H0_M1_FD_188566 | JGI IMG/M metagenome (GOLD analysis project Ga0209526, IMG submission 188566) | Forest soil microbial communities from Algoma, Ontario, Canada - Jack Pine, Ontario site 1_JW_OM2H0_M1 (SPAdes) (version 2) | ecosystem: Environmental > Terrestrial > Soil > Boreal... | reverse complement strand
GCGCCGTCGATCCAGCGCAGCGGCATGTGCTCGCGGTGGAGCTCCAGCTGCTCGCGAAAAATCAACTCCTCCTCTTCCACGATCGCCAGAGACAGTCCCGGCAGCCGGTGGTACATGGGGTCGATTCCGCTGTCCTCGATCAGCCCGGCAACATAGCCTGGGTACATCTCTGCGCCGGCGCATCCGAGCTGGAAGTGCGGTCCCGGCTTGAAGTCCTTGCCGATCAGGCTCACAACCCCGTGGCCATGTCCGCTCGATCCGGCGCCGACCGAGTCTCCCTCCACGATCACCACACGCTGGCCCGCCCTGGCGAGCAGGTGACCGATGGTCGCGCCGATCACACCTCCGCCGACAACCACCGTGTCGGCCGTCTGGATCACGACTCGACCGGCTTCAGATCGGGGACCGCTGTGGCCCGACCGAGCGGCGCGAATACGGCTTGAAGGTCGGTGCGTTCGTCGAGCGTGAGAATCGCCCTCTCCAGCGCCGACACGTCCTCCTCTGAGAGCGCGAGCGAGGCGTTGGCCACGAACTTCTCGCGCACATCGCCGTCCGCCATCGGGTTCGCCGGGCCGCCGCGCTGGAAAGGCACCTGCGCCTCCAACCGGCGGCCGTCAACCGTGGTGATCCTGACGCCGCCGGGAAACGCCTCCGGGTAGCTGGGGTAGTCCTGCACCTGGTAGCCCACCCGGCGGGCCAGGTCGAGCGTCTGCGGATGCGCTATCCGCGCCGGCGTATAGGTGTCCACTCCCACCCGGCCGTCGACCAGCATGGCGGCGATCGAGAACTGGAGGCTGAACTTCGCCTCGTAGTCGGAGCGCGGCCTCAGCTTCGCGGCGCTGGGTTCGAGGACGAAGGCGACAGCATCGGCGGGAACCGTCGCCACGGCTTCGGACACGTCGGCAGCGCCGATCCCCTCGCTGGTCATCAGCTCCCTTACCGAGTCCAGGCTTGCGTGCGAGAAGTGGCAGGCGGGGTACGGCTTGAAAGCGGTGTTGGGCGTCTCCCACCGCTCCCCGAGATCATCGAGCTGCTGGGCAAGGGCCGTCTCCTTCATGCCCAGGTAGGCGGAGAAGAGCCCAAAGCGGCCTTCGAAGATGGTCGCCGGGCCGGTGGTCCCGCGCTCCGCCAGGCGGACCGCCTGGATCGCCGCCTGCGCCGCCCAGCCCGGGTGCAGCGGCTTGGTTGCCGACCCGTCCGCCAGGTACTCGAACAGACCCGAGGCCATGCTGCCGGTGATTCCCAGGGCGTTGGTGAGGACGAGGGGCTGTAGCCGCTGGAGACGCGCCGCGGCGGCGGTGGCGCCGAAGATGCCGCAGACGGAGGTCGGGTGAAAGCCTCGGTGGTGAAACCCCATCGGCACCGCAAGCGCCACTCGTATGGCGATCTCGGAACCCACCACCGTCGCCGCCAGCAGCTCCCGGCCGGTGGCCTGGACCGCCTCTGCGGCCGCGATCGCGGCCGGCACCACGGTCACGCTGACGTGGGTCCCCGACCCGGTGTGGGTGTCGTCGTAGTCGAGCCGGTGGCAGAGCATCCCGTTGGCGAGCGCTGCGCTTGGCGCCGGCAGCAGGCCGCGATGGCCTATGACGCTGCTCTCCGGCCGGCCGCCCTGCTCGACGACGAGTCCCAGCGCCTCGCCTCCGACCCCCAGCGCTCGCGCTGCAAGCCCGCAGCCGATGGTGTCCAGGATGTGAAGCCTCGCGGCGGCCAGCACGGCAGCAGGAATGTCGGCCCACTCCAGCCCGCTCGCGAACTCGCTGATCGTCGCGGCTGGAGTGCTCATCCGATCTGGGCCTGCGGTTGGATCAGCTTGCCGGGGCGGGAGAGCGGGCGGAGAGCTGCTCCAGTTCCTGGCGTCCGACCTGGAGAATCCGCTCGCTGGCGGCTTCGGCCACCTCGACCGGTATGACGCACACGCCCGTCTCGTCCGCGATCACGAGGTCTCCGGCCTGAACCTGAATCCCGCCGCAGGCTATGGGCCGGTTGATCGCCACCGCTTCGACCCGCCATTTGCCCGTCTTGGGCGTGACGCGGCGGGACCATACCGGCAGGCCGAGCGTGCGGATCTGCTCCAGGTCCCGGATCCCGCCGTCGACGATGCAGCCGGCGATCCCCAGGCTGGACGCCTTTTCGGCCGCCATGCCGCCGAGGACCGATACGTCGGCCGAGCCTGCCACCTCCACGACCACGACATCCCCGGGCCTCCCGATCGCGAAGACGCTGTGGTGAGCGAGCCTGCTGGGCGACTTCCGCAGTTGCGGGTGGGAGGATGCCCGGCGCTCCGGAAGGTATCGGACGGTAAGCGCCTGGCCCACGATCACTGCCGGCGCCGTCCTGAGGGGGAGCAGCTCCGAAGGGATCGCCAGTGACAGGCCGAGCTCATCGAGTACGTCTGAAGCGGTCGCCGACAAGCCGCCCAGCCCCCTCAACTCGTCCAGGAGCTGGCTCGGAAGCCGGCGAAAGTCGGCCGGCTGGACGTCGGCCGGCTCGAAGCTGCCCACGCCGGCGTCTCCGCTCACCGGAAACGAGGTCTCCACCAAGGTGCATTCTCCAACGTCCGAGGGGCTCAAGCCCCGAGCAGCCGAGTTCGCTGAGGATAGACGCCGCGCTGTGGCCAGTCAAGCGAAGCTGAAACGCCGTTCCATTCAGGCCGGGCGTCTTGGCCTACGATGAGGCGACGCAACCTCTCGAAAGACGCGTCAGCATCCAGGACATAACCCTCCGAGAGGGACAGCAGGCGGCCGATGTCGCGTTCTCCATCCCGGAGAAGGTCGGCCTGGCCACACAGCTGGTGGATGCCGGCATTACGCGTATCCAGGCCGGCTACGCGGGCGCCGACGAGGAGACCGTCTCGGCGCTGAAAGCCATTCCGGGAGCCGTCGTGTCCGTGCTCCTGGTGGCCTTTCGCGACGACTGGCGCGCCGCGGCTGAGAAGGCGGCGGCGGCAGGCGTCGATGTCCTGATGGTGCTGTTCCGGGTCGCCCCCAGCCAGCTGGCCGCGATGGGCATCACCGAGGCTCAGGCGCTCGAGCAGATAAGGAGCGCGGTCGCGGTGGGCCGCGAGCTGGTGCCGGAGGTGTCCTTCGACCCGAGTTTCGTGACCCTGGCGGACCCGGGCTTCCTCCGGGAGGTCTATTCCGCCGCCGCCGAGGCCGGTGCCCAAAGGTTCGGGGTGGCCGACAGCACCGGCGTGGCGAGCCCCGAGAGGATCGGCGAGCTGGTCAGGATGGTGCGAGAGGTCACAGGCGGCGGAGCAGTCGGAGTGCACTGCCACGACGACTTCGGCCTGGCTCTCGCCAATACACTGGCCGGCCTGGCCGCGGGTGCGGACCTGGCCGACGCATCGGTGCTGGGCCTTGGGGAGCGGGCGGGTAACTGCGCGATCGAGGAGCTGGCGCTCGCTCTGCAAGTCCTCTACCAGGTCGACGCCGGTGTGCGGCTGGAACGGCTGACCGCCCTGGCCCAGTCCGTCAGCCAGGCCACGGGGGTTCCCATCCCCGCCGCCAAAGCGGTGGTGGGAGCCGATGTCTTCAGCCAGAAGCTGGACATGCATGTAGCGCTCACGCAGCGGGATCCGTCACTGCTGGAGCCCTACCCGCCGCAGACTGTGGGCAACCGCCGGCGTCTGAGGCTCGGGGTCGGGACAGGACCGGTCGCCATCAAGGCCAAGCTCGCTGAACTCGGCCTGCCCGAGGTGGACGCCACCGCAGCCGCAGAGCTGGCCGCCTGGGTCAACCAGACCGCGCTGGAACGAAAGCGCGGGGTTACCGACGCCGAGTTCGAGGAGAGAGCGGGTAGCGCGTTCAGCCAGGCGCTCTCAGACCAGCCGCCCCCAGACAGGGCGTGAGCGGCCGGTAGAGGGCCTGCGCGACCGACGCGCCGGGCGGCTCCGGAAACGGTTCCTGAACCTGGGGGGCTGGTGCAGTCTCCCAGGCGACGGCGGCGCAGGACCGGTCCAGCCCGGCGGACACCGCCCCCTTCGCGCCGGGGCGCCGGGCGAGCAGCCGGCCGAGAATGCCGGCGGCGGGCTCGGGCCCGTCGCTGAAGAAGGCCGCGCGCAGCAGCTCGCCGTCAGCCGTGGCGAAACCGAGGTCCGGCCGCACTGGCTCCAGGAGGTCTCGGGTCCAGCGGTCGATGCTCGGCCGCCACGCCGAGAAACCCCACACCGCCAGGTACTCGGGCGAGGTGAACACCCGATCGCTCTCCACGGAATAGAGGGCAAGGTTCGGGCGCTGGTCGGGGGAGTCGCTGGTCCGGAACCGTTGGGCGCTGAGGAACCCGGGTACGCCGATCAGCACCCGGAGGTGGCCGAGATACCAGCGGTCCCACTCGGCCTCAGCACCGGCGTCCCCCGTGAACCGGCAGCGGACCGCGTAAAGAAGGGGCATCCTCAGCCGGCCCCCCGACACCAGCGTGTCAGGGCCGGCTGTGCGGTCCTCAGGCACCGTGGGACTCGATCCCGTGGAAGGCTCCGAAGGGATCGCCGCGGCTGTAGCGCACGTAGCTGGCTGAGAACTGGAGGAGGGCGGCATGGCGCTCCAGGGCGGCGCAGGCGGCCACCTCCCGCAAGGGCGGAAGCGGTCCCAGGGCACCGGACTCTACGAGCAGGGCAGCTCCCTCGCCGGATTCCTCGCCGGGACCGAAGGCCCTGGCCTGGAGGATTCCCGGACCGCCGGCGATCGATTCGGCCGCCGCTCGAAGGTCGGGTGTGCCGCGGAACAGCCAGACCAGCAGGGCCTGGCAATCGCCGTGGAGGATGGAGTCGCCCGGCGACTGCCGGATGAAGGTGGAGCGCTGCCAGCCCCGGACGGCTGCCAGGTTGCGACGGCTCCAGGGCGTGAAGCCCGAGCCCGTCCGCGCCCGGTAGGCCGGGCTGCGCAGCACCGAGAACTCGGCCAGGTCGTAGGCCGCCAGGTAGCGCGGCCATCCCTCAACCGCTATGAAACGCGTCGCCGAGTCGATGCCGGGGACGCTCGACATCTGAGGCAGATGCTCTAGGTCGTACCAGTCGTTGAACTCGTCCTCCCTCGCCGCGGTGGGTTCCATGATCGCCGTCAGCAGTGCGCGCATGGCACCTATGGTTTCGTATCCACTGCGGAGAGTGCTGGGGGTGGGTGATCGACGGAGCCGCGCCTGCTTTGCTTGACACCCCTTCGCACCAGATTAGAATGCTCTTCCAGTAATGCTTTGGCAAGGCCGGCAGGTTGATCTCCGATCCGAGGTCACCACCCGGCCAACGCCGGCCATGTGGAGCGCGATGCAGGAGGCCGAGATCGGCTGGCCTCAGCGAGGGGACGACCGGAACGTCAACGAGCTGGAGAGGTATGGCGCCGAGCTGACCGGGTTGGAGGCCTGCCTGTTCGTCTTCACCGCCAGCATCGCCAACCTGCTCGCGCTCATGGTGGCCACGTCCCGGGGCGATCAGGTCATCCTGGACGCCGATTCGCACCAGGTCTGGATCGAGGGTTGGAACCTCGCCTACATCTGCGGTGTGTATCCCCGCCTGGTCAAGTCCGAGCGCGGCCTCATGCCGCTCGACGAGGTCCGGGCTGCGCTCGATGGCTGGCGCGGTCCGGCCCACCCGCGGACTTCTCTCATCGCACTGGAGAGCCCCCACAACGATCATGGGGGCACCATCGTGCCTGTTGATCACATCGAAGCTCTGACCGAGCTCGCGCACGCTTACGGGTGCCACGCTCACATGGACGGGGCCAGGATTCACAACGCGGCAGTCGCCACGGGCGTGCCCGTGCGTCAATTCACCCAGAGTCTGGACACCGTGACGATCAGTCTCAACAAAGGACTGGGGGCGCCGGTGGGCGCCCTGCTCTGCGGCTCGAGAGCCCATATCGCAATGGCCAGGGAACGCGGTCTCCGCTGGTTGGGCGCGTCTGGTATGCATCGCGGTGGACTCTTCGCCGCAGCCGGGCTCTATGCACTGGAGCACATGGTGGACAGGCTGGCCGGCGATCACCTGAGGGCGAGAACGATTGCAGACGGCATTCGCGACCTGCCCGGGATTGACGTCAATCATCCTGAAACCAACCAGGTAAAGGTCTCCACCGATCCCAGCGGACGGTTGGCGGAGGAATTCGTCTCTGCCCTGGCCGCCAGAGCAGTGCTCGTGACGCTCCGAGAGCCGTACGTCTTCAAGATGATGGTGCATCACGAGATCAATGACGAAGCAGTGGATCTGGCAGTTCAGCAGGCTCGTACAGTAGTCTGCGAGTTGGGCTCCTCTCGGTGACGCACTCGGTCGGCGTCGACGTCGGCGGCACCTTCACGGATTTCGTGGCAATCGACGAGGTGGGCCGAGTCTCGGTTTTCAAAAACCTCACCACACCTTCCGATCCCTCCGTGGGCGTGCTCGAGGGACTGGCCCGCTTCGCGACGCAGAGCGGCATCGAGCTTGCAGACATCGCACGCATCATTCACGGCACCACGCTTGTCGCCAACAGCCTGATCGAGCGCCGGGGGGCGCGCGCCGGGCTCATCACCACCACGGGATTTCGTGACGTCCTGGAGATCGGACGGGAGGCCCGCTACGACCTCTACGACCTTGACCTGGAACGGCCTGAACCCCTCATACCGCGACCCCTGCGCATGGAGGTCAGTGAGCGGATACTCGCGGACGGGTCGGTGCTGGAGCCGCTGCAGGAGGAGGAAGCGCGCATCCTGGCGCGGCGCCTGGAGGGCCTCGGCGTAGAGAGCGTTGCAGTCTGCCTGCTGCACGCGTACGCCAACCCGGCCCACGAGCGGAGGCTGGCGGAGATCATCGCCGAGGAGGCGCCGGGAATCGACGTCACGCTGTCCTCTGACGTCGCACCGGAGTGGCGTGAGTTCGAGCGCACATCCACCGCCGCCGCCAACGCCTACGTCCGCCCCCTGGTGCGGAAATACCTGGCCCACCTGGAACAGGGGTTCCGGGAGCTCGGTGCCGGGGATCGGCTCTACGTGATGATGTCTCAAGGCGGCGTGACCTCGTCGGGTCTGGCCGCGGAGCTGGCCGTCCAGATGGTCGAGTCGGGGCCCGCCGGTGGCGCCACGGCGGCTGGATTCTTCGGCAACCGTCTGCGGCTGGAGGATCTCATCTCCTTCGACATGGGCGGCACGACCGCGAAGGTCAGTCTCATCGAGCACGGCGTTCCGCTCCAGGTTCCCGAGCTCGAGGTGGCCCGTGTGGCGCGCTTCAAGCGAGGCAGCGGCCTGCCCTTGAAGCTCCCCACCATCGAGATGATCGAGATCGGCACCGGGGGTGGCTCGATCGGCCACAGGGACTCGTTGGGACTGCTCAAGGTCGGTCCCCTCAGCGCCGGGGCCGATCCGGGCCCGGCCTGCTACGGCCGGGGCGCCGACGCCACAGTTACCGATGCGGACCTGCACCTGGGCCTCTTGAACCCCGACTATTTCCTCGGCGGCACGATGCAGCTGTTCCCCGACCAGGCGAGGTCGGCACTGGGGCGACTGGGTCGCCAGCTGCAGCTGGACGCCGACCAGTGCGCTCGGGGCATGTTCGACATCGTGAACCGGCAGATGGCGCTGGCTGTGCGCACGAGCGTGGTTGAACGTGGCCACGACCCTCGCGACTTCACGCTGGTGGCGTTCGGCGGCGCAGGGCCGGTGCATGCCTACGAGATCGCAAGGCACCTGGGAATCCGCCGCGTCGTCTGCCCGCCGGCGGCCGGCGTGGCCTCGGCCGTCGGCTTCCTCGTCTCTCCTTTCTCGATAGACCTGTCTCGTACCTACCTGGGGCGCCTGGGCGAGTTCGATTGGTCGCACGTGGTGCAGCAGTTCGATCAACTGGAGAGCCAGGCCCGCCAGATGCTGCAGAGGTCGGGAGCCGACCTCGACGAGGTCGAGATCGTACGGCGCGTGGACATGCGATACACCGGTCAGGGCTACGAGGTCCCGGTTCCCCTGCCGGCAGGCGCCCTCGGCCGCCACACCGAGCCCGAGCTGCGGCGTGCCTTCGACAACCACTACCGGGCTCGCTTCGGAACCCACCTCGAGAGCGCCGGCCTGGAGTGCGTTCACTGGCGGATGACGGCCAGGGTGCGCCGCACGCCGAGCAGCCTCTCATTTCCTGGACAGCTGGGAGGGGAGGCGGAAAAGGGTCACCGCCGGGCGTTCTTCCCGGAGGTGAGCGGCTACACGAACTGCGCGGTACTGGACCGGTACCGGCTTGGGCCCGGGTCGAGCGGCAGGGGCCCGGCGTTGATCGAGGAAAGGGAGTCGACCATCGTGGTGGGCCCATCGGCCACCTGGGAGATGGACGATCTCGGCAACGTCCTCGTCCGTTTCTCCTGACGCGAGACGCCATCGAATGCATGCACTGAGAACACCAAGCAAAAGGAGTGAAGAGGACCGTGGGGACCAGCGCTGAGAGCACACCGGGGGCGACGGCGACGGCGCCTGATCTACGGGTCTACGTCAACGGCGAGCTCGTCCCTGCAGGCGAGGCCCGCATCTCCGTGTTCGACAGCGGACTCAACTTCGCGGACGGGGTCTTTGAAGGCGTCCGCGTTTACGGCGGTCGAGTCTTCCGGCTGGAGCAGCACGTGAAGCGTCTGTACGAGTCGGCGAACGCCTTTGAGATCGACATCGGCATGTCCAGGAACGAGTTCACGAGCGTCGTCCTGGACTGGCTGCGGGCCAACCAGGTCAGGGAGAACTTTCACTTCCGGCCCATAGTCACCCGGGGAAACCGCTTTCCACCTCGCCTGGATCCCCGGTTCTGCTCCGGCGGTCCCAACATCATCTTCGTCGGCGCCTCCATCGAGCCCGCCCGGCAGAGTGGCGTGCGGACGATCATCTCCAGCGTTCGCCAGATAAACAGCGCCGCCATCGACGCGCGCATCAAGAGCCTGAACTACGGGAACAACCTGCTGGCCAGGCTGGAGTCCGTCCGGCGGGGCGCGGACGACGCACTGATGCTCGATGACGCGGGCTTCCTGGCGGAGGCGAGCGCCGCCAACCTCTTCCTTGTCAAAGACGGATGCGTACTCACTCCGTGGACAAAGGCTTGTCTCGACGGCATCACACGGCGGACGGTAATGGACCTGGCGACCGCGCAGGGGCGGGCGGTGGTCGAGCGCGACCTCAGCGTCACGGAGATCCTGAACGCCGACGAGGTGTTCCTGACCGGCACCGGTACCGAGATCACGCCGGTGGTCGAGGTCGAGGGCCGGCGAATCGGAGACGGTGCCGCGGGGGCGGTGACGCTTTCGCTCCAGGAGGCGTACTCAGAGGTCGTCCGCTCCGAGGGGACTCCGATCGAGGCCGTTCCGTAGGCGTGTGCATACGCCAGAGCCGTTGGAACGGCGATGAGAGGTGGAATGAAGAGCGCTGCGCATGAGCTGACGCTCGACCCGGTGACGCTGGAGATCGCCTGGGGAAGGCTGCAGGCAGTGATCGACGAGGCCGAGGTGACCCTGACGCGGACGGCGTTCTCGCCGATCATTCGCGAGGCCTTCGACTTCGGTGTGGTGCTGCTCGACAGCGACGGGGGATCGGTGACGCAGTCGCAGCGCAGCATGCCGTCCTTCGTCGGCACCCTCCCGCGCACGCTCCAGGCGGCCCTCGAGCGCTTCCCGGCGGCCTCCTGGCATCCGGAGGACGTGATGGGAACCAACGATCCCTGGCTGGGGACCGGACACCTTCCCGACATGACCATGGTGCGCCCTGTCTTCCGGGGCGACCGCATCGTGGCTTACGTCGGCTGCATCGGGCACTGGGCTGACATCGGCGGAGCGATCTGGTCGGCCGACAGCCGTGAGCTGTTCGAGGAAGGCCTTCGCATCCCCCTCTCCAAGTTCCGGAACAGCGGTGTCGTGAACCAGGACCTGCTCTCCCTGATCATGAGCAACGTCCGTCTCCCCGAGCAGGTCCGTGGCGACATCTACGCGCAGATCGCGACGCTCGACGTTGGCGCTCAGCGGCTCACGGACCTGCTGGACGACATGGGTATCGACGATCCCTCCGAGATCTTTCAGGAGATCCAGACCCGATCCGAGTCCGCGATGCGGGGGGCGATCGGTGCGGTACCCGACGGAACCTGGGTCCACGAGATGGAACTGGACGGCGTCGACGAGCCCCTGATCTTGCGCGTGGCCGTGACCGTCGAGGGGGAGTCGATGGTGGTCGATTGGACGGGCTCCTCGCCGCAGACGCCGTGGGCGATCAACGATTCGTTCAACCACGCGTACGCGATGACGGTCTATCCCATCAAGTGCGCGCTCTGCCCCGACGTGCCCAACAACCAGGGGGCCACTCGAGCCATCTCGATGATCGCGCCCGAGGGCACGATCGTGAACTGCCGGTTCCCGGCGGCGGTGGCATCCAGGCAGATAATCGGCCACTGCCTCTCTGCGGCGGTCTTCGGGGCGCTAGCGCAGGTGCTGCCGGAAAGGGTGCTGGCCGATTCCGGTTCGCCCTGCCCGCGCTTTGTGATTAGCGGCATCTACCCGGACGGCCGAAAGTGGGGAAGCTCCTTCCTGCTCTCGGGCGGGATGGGGGCGCAGGCCAGGCGTGACGGCCTTTCTGCAGCGCCCTGGCCCTCCAACGCCGGCACGACCTCGGTCGAGATCGTTGAATCCGGGACGCCGCTCGTCTTTCGGCGCCGGGCCCTGCTGCCCGACTCGGGAGGAGACGGGCGCTTCCGCGGGGGCCTCGGCGTAGCCACTGAGATAGAGCTGCGTTCGGACCGCCCGGCCGTCCTCTCGATGATGACCGACCGGATCGACCATCCACCGCTCGGGCGCGACGGGGGCCGGCCGGGGACCCCGAACCTGCTGGCGCGCTCCACCGGTGGAAAGGTGCCCCCGAAGTCGCGCACCGAGCTCAAGCCGGGTGAGGTGCTGACGATGCACACGCCCGGCGGCGGCGGCTTCGGGCCTCCCGGGGAGCGAGACCCCGAACTGCGCCGGCGCGATCTCGAATTCGGCTACGTGACGGCTGACGAGTCGGCGCCGATCGAGGGCGGATCGGGGGGTTAGGGCGTGGCCTCCCGGCCCCACATGAATCTGGAGGTGCCGTAGTGGGTTGTGTGCGCGTGCTGAGTCCGGGTGGCTCATTGGGTTATGGCACCAATGCGGACAGCCTTCGCAGAGGACTGGAGCTGGGTCTGGACGTGATCGGGGCAGATTCCGGCTCGACCGACATGGGCGCCTACTACCTGGGCAGCGGGAAGGCCTATCACTCGCGCGCGACCATGAAGCGCGACATGACCCTGATACTCGAGGCCGGGCTCTCGAACCGGCTGCCGGTGCTGATAGGAAACGCCGGCGGCGCCGGGGCCGACGTCCACCTCGAGTGGGCTCGAGCGATCATCGAGGAGATCGCCCGCGAGAATGGCATGAGCTTCAGGCTTGCGCTGATCCGCTCGGAGCAGGACAAGGGATACCTGCGGGAGCGGGTCCGAGCCGGAAAGGTCCGGCCCATGCCTGGGGTGCCCGAGCTGACTGTCGAGCGCATAGACGCCTGTGAGCGGGTCGTCGCACAGATGGGTTTCGAGCCGTTCATCGAGGCGCTCGACCAGGGTGCGCAGGTGGTTCTCGCCGGTCGTGCCTGCGACAGCGGGATCTATGCCGCCTACCCGGTGAGGGAGGGTCGCGACCCGGGGCTCGCCCTGCATATGGGCAAGATCCTCGAGTGTGGCGCCATGAGCGCGGTGCCTCCAACCGGGAGGGACTGCCTCATCGCCAATGTCGACTCTTCAAGCTTCGAGATCCTGGCGCCCAACCCGGAGCGCGAGGTGACGCCCGCTTCGGTCGCCGCGCACATGGTGTACGAGGTAGAGCACCCATACCTGCAGGGCGAGCCGACCGGGGTGCTCGACTTCTCAGAAGTCCGGTTCGAAGCGGCGAGCGACCGGTCCACGCGCGTCAGCGGGACCAGGTTTCACGTCCACGACGCGCCGACCCTTCGCTTCGAGGGCGCCGAGCAGGTCGGGTTTCGCTCCTTTGTGCTCGGCGGCATCCGAGACCCGTTCCTGATCGCTCAGATCGACGAGTACATTGCCGGCTGCACCCAGCAGACGCTCGAGATATCCGGCCAGGACGGCGTGGACATCAACTGGATCGTCTACGGCCGCGACGGTGTGATGGGAGCCATGGAGCCGGAGCGCGACCGGCCCGCCCACGAGCTTGCCGTTCTGGCTCAAGTGCTGGGGCCGACGCAGGAGATCGCCCACGACGTGGCGGCCCTCATGGAGGCTCGCATGATCGGCTTCCCGTACAAGGGGGCCAGGACGCGGACCGCGCACGTCGCGTTCCCCTTCTCTCCGCTGGTCAACGACACGGGTCCGGTTTACCGGTTCAGCGTGCTGCACATCGCGGAGCTGGAGGCAGCCTCGGATCTGACGCGCCTGTTCCCGATCGAGTACGTCCGGGTGGGGTCTGCCGGATGAGCACGAGGCTGATCGACCTGGTCCAGTTCCTGTTCAGCAAGAACGCCGGGCCGTACCTGGTGACGTTCGACGCCGTCTTCGACAACGAAGACTCTTACCGGAGAGTCTGCGACTCCGGCGTCTTCAGCAAGGAGCGCATGGCCGCACTGTTCAAGGTGCCAGTGGAGCGCATCCTGTCGGTGCACCGGTACGACGCCGGGCGGGTCATAAAGTTCACGATGATCCGCGAAATCTCCTCAGGCGACTTCGGCGACCGCTCAGTCTTCGGCTCCCAATGGTGGCCCCCCCTGATCGCTCTAGAAATCGAATAAACACACGTCTCTCCCCCGCGAAGTCGGGGGAGTCCCCGGCCGTGCCGGGGGAGGGGGCCCTGCGGAGTCGTCGAGCTCCCAAAGAATCGCCTCCAGGACGTCGTCCAACCTACTCAAGACGTCATCTGCGGCGAACCGGAGCACCGATCAAGGCGGCGCCTGCGGAGCCACACGTAGCCGGGGCGTCACCAGATCAGTCCGGCTCCCGGCTACACAGCTGTGCATCGTACGGCCTGTGAGCCTCGCCCCGATCGTCCGGCCTCGCCGCTGACCCTGCGGTGGCGGCTGCGCCGCTGGGGACGAGCACGGCCTCGCCGGGCCCGCGGACGGCGCAAACTGGGTGATCACAAGAAGCGGTAAACGCGTTACCGTCATTTGCGAACAACCCCAGGGGAGGTCGCAATGAGCACGAGCGAGGACCACACCAGCGGCGCCGGTGGGATGGCGGAACAGCAGGCGCCAAGACTCTTACCCAGTGAACTTCGTGAGGGCTACGCCGAGGTCGGCGACGACACGAGGTTGCATTACGTCGAGGCCGGCGATGGGCCGCTGATCGTTCTGCTACACGGCTTCCCGGAGTTCTGGTTTGGCTGGCGGCTGCAGATCTCGCCGCTCGCGGCGGCAGGCTTTCGAGTCGTCGCGCCCGACATGCGCGGCTACAACCTGTCATCGCGGCCGGCCGGCGTCGCGCCCTACGCCGCCGACAGGCTGGCCAACGACGTCCGCGGTCTCATCCAAGAACGTGGTGCCGAATCGGCGCGGGTGGTCGGTCACGACTGGGGCGGAACCGTCGCCTGGTACACCGCGATGAACCATCCCGAGGTCGTGGACCGGCTGGCCATCCTCAACGCGGCCCATCCGCGGACGCTATCGCACGGACTGCGGCACCCGGGCCAGCTCCGAAAGTCCTGGTACTTCTTCTTCTTTGAGCTCCCGGAGCTGCCCGAGGCCATCGTGCACGCCGACCGCTGGCGGTTCTTCCGGCACTTTCTGCGCGACGCCCGCCCGCCCTATACGCCGGAGGAGATCGATCGCTACATCGAGGCGTGGTCGCAGCCGGGGGCAGCAGCCGCGATGATCAACTACTACCGGGAGTCGGTGCGACAGTCGCCGCACGCTGAAGCGCAGCTTCGCCCAATCTCGGCGCCCACACTGGTCATTTGGGGGCAGGGCGATCGCTACCTCGGCCCAGAACTAGCCGAGCCCGACCACGATGATGTACCCAACCTAGACCGTGTCGAGCGTCTGCCCGACGCGTCGCATTGGGTGCATCACGACGAGCCCGAGCGCGTCACACAACTGCTCATCGAATTTTTCGCCCCTGCCCTACCAACCGAGAACCGCTGAATGTCGACGAGGTAACCACTGGATTGGGCCAGTCGGTCCGGGATATCCCAGCCGTCCTGGTTCCGCAGCGTTCAGGAGACCCACGAAGGCCGGATCTGGGCAGGCGGCGTTGAGAAGGACGTCACCTTCGCAGAGGCCGACCGCGATATCGACGGCGCTATCGATGCTGCCCGCTGTCATCGACACGGCGCCGACTCATCAGGAAAGCAGGAGGAGTACGAACATGCAGTCCAACTCGGCTGAAGTCCGGCCCTTCAGCATCGAAGTTCCGGAAGCGGAACTCACCGAGGTGCGCAGGCGCATCAACACGACCAGGTGGCCCGAGCGCGAGACGGTCACCGACGATTCGCAGGGCGTGCGGCTCGCGACGATGCAGGAGCTCGCCCGCTACTGGGGGACAGACTACGACTGGCGCAAGTGCGAGGCGAAGCTGAACGCCCTACCGCACTTCATTACCGAGATCGACGGGCTTGACATACATTTCATCCACGTCCGCTCCCAGCACGAGGACGCGCTGCCACTGATCGTCACACACGGGTGGCCTGGCTCGATCATCGAGCAGCTGAAGATCATCGACCCACTCACCAATCCCACGGCACATGGCGCGAGCGCGGCGGACGCTTTCCATCTGGTGATTCCCTCGCTGCCGGGCCACGGGTTCTCAGGCAAGCCGACCACCACCGGGTGGGATCCCGTCCGTATCGCACGCGCCTGGGTCGTGCTGATGAAACGCCTGGGATATACCCGGTTCGTGGCGCAGGGCGGCGATTGGGGTGCGGCAGTCACGCAGGCCATGGGTCAACAGGCAGCTCCGGAGTTGCTCGGCATTCACTCGAACATGCCTGGTACTGCTCCAGCCGATCTTGTAAAGGGATTCGAACGCGGCGACCCGCCGCCAGCCGATCTGTCTGGCGAGGAGAGACGCGCATATGAGCAGTTGAGGAACTTCTACGCCAAGCACGTGGCCTATGCACAAATCATGGCGACGCGCCCGCAAACGTTGTACGGACTGGCGGACTCACCCGTCGATCTAGCCGCGTTCATGCTTGACCACGGCGACGGCACTGGCCAGCCCGGACTCGTAGAACAGGCCCTTCAGGGACGCCTGCGGAGCGACCTCACACGGGACGACATCCTCGACAACATCACGCTCTACTGGTTGACGAATACCGGGATTTCCTCGGCTCGTCTCTATTGGGAGAACAAGGCGGACTTCTTCGACGCCAAGAACATCTCCATTCCGTTTGCCATCAGCGTTTTTCCCGACGAGCTGTATCAAGCACCGCGGAGCTGGGCAGAGCGCGCGTATCCCCACAACCTCATCCATTACAACCAGCTCGACCGAGGCGGCCACTTCGCTGCCTGGGAACAGCCGGGGATATTCAGCCAGGAAATGCGTACCGCGTTCAAGTCGCTGCGCTGATTCGAGAGAAATGGGAGGAGTGACGATCCTGGACGCGGCGCGCGCCGGAGCGACGCAATGATCGCCGTCCCGCAGAACACCGAGTTCCCGCCGCTTAAGCAGATCGACGCCGGTGTCCTCAACGTCGGATATGCCGAAGTCGGACCCGCCGGCGGCAAGCCGGTGGTGCTCCTCCACGGCTGGCCGTACGACATACACAGCTTCGTCGAGGTCGCGCCGCTGCTGGCAGCGAAGGGCTACCGCGTGGTCGTGCCTTACCTGCGCGGCTACGGCACGACTCGTTTCCAGTCCGCCGACACCTTCCGCAACGGCCAGCAGGGCGTGATCGCGATTGATGCCATCGCTTTCATGGACGCCCTGAACATCCCGAAGGCAATCATCGCCGGCTTCGACTGGGGAGCGCGGACGGCAAACATCATCGCCGCGGTCTGGCCGGAGCGTTGCAAGGCCCTCGTGTCCGTGAGCGGGTACCTCATCGGCAGCCAAGCGGCAGGCAGAGCGCCGCTGCCGCCGAAGGCGGAGCTACAGTGGTGGTACCAGTACTACTTCGCCACCGAGCGTGGCCGCGCCGGGTACGCCAAGTACACGCGCGACTTCAACAAGCTCATCTGGCAGCTCGCGTCGCCGAAGTGGCAGTTCGAAGACGCGACGTTCGATCGCTCGGCCGCCGCCTTTGACAATCCGGATCACGTCAGCGTCGTGGTCCATAACTACCGGTGGCGGCTCGGACTGGCTGAAGGCCAGTCCCAATATGACGATCTCGAAGGCAGGCTCGCCCAGGCCCCGAACATCGCCGTGCCCACCATCACGCTGGAGGGTGACGCCAACGGAGCGCCGCACCCCGACGCGACCGTCTACGCGCGCAAGTTCACTGGCAAGTACGCGCACCGGGTGATCGAGGGCGGAGTCGGGCACAACCTGCCCCAGGAGGCCCCGGAGGCGTTCGCTGACGCGATTATCGAAGTCGACACATATTGATCAGGAGGAAAGGCGAATGTCCACGCGAGCCTGGCGGGATCGCGCCGCACGAGCCCTCGGCGTCGCCGCGGCGGACCTTCCGTTCGAAGGCACGATGGCGTCCTTCGACGGGGCGGTCGCATGGCTCAACTCCGAGCCTCTGACGCCGCGCGGTCTTCGCGGCAAGGTGGTCGTTGTTCAGTTCTGGACCTACACCTGCATCAACTGGCTGCGCACGCAGGCTTACTACCGAGCCTGGTCGCAACGGTACCGGAACAAGGGGCTCGTGACGATCGGGGTGCACACGCCGGAATTCACGTTCGAGCACGACCTCGACAACGTCCGGTGGGCGGTACAGGCGAGGAAGATCGACTATCCGGTCGCCGTCGACAGCGACTACGAGGTCTGGCAGGCATTCGCCAATCACTACTGGCCGGCGCTGTACTTCGTCGACGCCGAGGGCCGGATCAGGCATCACCGTTTCGGCGAAGGCGATTACGAGCGATCCGAGATGGTGATCCGGCAGCTCCTTGTCGAGGCGGGCGTCGACGACTTACCGGAAGGATTGGCCGCCATTGACCCGAACGGCGACGAGGTGCAGGCCGACTGGGAGGACCTGGGATCGCCGGAGAGCTACCTGGGGTATGACCAGGCCAACGGTTTCGACGCGGGCGGCAGCGCGGCCTTCGACAAGGCTCATAACTACACGGCGCCGTCGCGGCTGCGGCTCAACCGTTGGGGACTGACGGGTAACTGGACGGTCCGATCCGACGCGAGCGCCCTCACCGCTCCCAACGGACGGATCGCCTATCAGTTCCACGCGCGCGACGTGAACCTCGTTATGGGACCGGCGAAGAAGGGCACGAGTGTGCCATTTCGCGTGTGGCTCGACGGTGAGATCGCAGGGGCGGCCCAGGGAACTGATGTCGACTCTCAGGGCAATGGCACGGTCGTACAGCAGCGGATGTATCAGTTGATCCGGCAAGCAAAGCCGATCGCGGGTCGAAGGTTCGAGATCGAGTTCCTTGACTCTGGCGTCGAAGCGTTCTGCTTCACCTTCGGATGAATAGCCGTCAGGGTGACGAGTCCTGTCTGCGTTCAACTGGACTTCGGTCGGCGTTTTTCGATCCCCAGGTCGCCCTCGAAGTCGCGGATCCGGCAGTAGAGCAGACATCCGGTCATGGGTCGTTGAGCCGGCACTGGATAAAGAAGGAGAATAGGTCCACTCGAACCTCCTCATCTTTCCGCGCGAGGTACACATGAAACGCGTTACTGGTATTGGTGGCATCTTCTTCAAAGCCAAAGACCCGAAGGCAATGCAGGCTTGGTACAAGCGACACCTCGGCATCGACGTGCAAGACTGGGGAGGCGCCGCCTTCGGCTGGATTGACGCCGATGGCAAGCCTGTGGGCGGAACAACGATCTGGTCCATCGGGCCTGCCGAGGGTGACTCTTTTGCGCCAAGCACGGCTTCCTTCATGGTGAACTACCGAGTAGCCGACCTCCGCGGGCTGCTCAAGGCCCTCAGGGAAGAGGGTTGCAACGTATTGGACAAGTTCGACGACTCGGAATACGGGAAGTTCGGCTGGGTCATTGACCCAGAAGGCAACAAGGTCGAGCTGTGGGAGCCGCCTGCTGGACAGTAGAGCCGGAACGCCTGCTGACTGGTGCCTTCATGACAGCGGCCGCCGCTTGGGGTGGTAAGGCAGATGGCTGAAGTCCCGAGGACGTCGTCGCGGCAGCGGTGGACCCTGGTGCTGGTGTGCACGGCGGCGTTCATGTTGCTGCTGGATATCACCGTGGTGGGCGTGGCGCTGGCATCGATTCAGCGGGATCTGCGGGCGAGCCTGCCGGACCTGCAGTGGGTGAGCGCCGCCTATGCCCTGGTGCTGGCCGTGCTGCTGCTGCCGGCGG
>Ga0209526_10001042_pt1 | contig 18371 bp, 12 predicted proteins | sample JacPinW_OM2H0_M1_FD_188566 | JGI IMG/M metagenome (GOLD analysis project Ga0209526, IMG submission 188566) | Forest soil microbial communities from Algoma, Ontario, Canada - Jack Pine, Ontario site 1_JW_OM2H0_M1 (SPAdes) (version 2) | ecosystem: Environmental > Terrestrial > Soil > Boreal... | reverse complement strand
CCCGGTGCCGATCCTCGTCGAAAAAGAGGGCGGCCGGCTGACGCTCGAGCCGGTTCGGCCGTATTCCATCGGAAGAGTGAAGGCTTTCTCGGGAAACTTCGGTGTCCTTGTGCGCGCGCTCGCATACATTCTGGCTTATGGTCCCGGTTTGCGGCAGGCCACCGAAGATGCCGTTCTCAATGCGAACTACATCCGCAAGCATCTCGAAGGCGTTTACGACCTGCCCTATTCTCTGCCCTCGATGCACGAAGTGGTGTTCAGCGATGCCATTCAAAAACAGAACGGTGTGAATACCATGGACATCGCCAAACGACTGATCGATTATGGCTTTCACCCCTACACGACGGCGTTTCCTCTGATCGTGCCTGGCGCGCTTATGATCGAGCCCACGGAATCGGAATCGAAGGAAGAGTGCGATCTCTTCATTGATGCCATGCGCGCGATCGCGGAAGAAGCCGCGACGACTCCAGAACTCGTGAAGACCGCTCCGCATACGACTCGCGTGCGTCGCCTCGACGAAGTCGGCGCGGCACGCAAGCCAATCCTGCGCTGGGACCCATCGGCGGAGAGCAACGCCGCGGGACAAGTGAAGCAAGAGCGCCGGTCTTCACCGAGGCCGGTGGACCCCATCCCCGTCGTTCCGACGGCTTGATACGCAAATAGCCATTCACTTCCGGGCACAGCCATCTCCGCGAGGAACCGTCATTTTGCCCCTGCCTGCTACAATTCAGCTGTCGGAGGTGGCTTTTCGGCCCCCGTTGGAATGACTGCCGCACTGAATGCCTGGCTGCCCAAGTCCGTTCTCCTGTTGCGCGACTACGATCGCCATAAGTTTCTGTCGGACGCGATCGCTGGCGTCACCGTCGGCCTCGTCGCGTTGCCCCTGGCAATGGCCTTTGCGATCGCCTCGGGCGTCTCGCCCCAAGCCGGGATTTACTCCGCCATCGTAACCGGCTTCTTGATTTCCGCGCTGGGCGGCTCCAAAACCCAAATCGGCGGCCCCACCGGCGCGTTCGTGGTGGTGATTTCCGGGATCATCACCAAGTACGGAATCGAAGGACTTTTCACCTGCACGATGATGGCTGGCCTGTTGCTCGTGTTCCTAGGAATCACCGGCATGGGCAACGGCGTGAAATATTTTCCGCGACCTGTCATTGTCGGCTTCACGAACGGCATCGCCATTCTCATCGCCAGCACGCAAATCCGTGATCTCTTTGGCCTGCGGATGGAAAGCGTGCCAGGCGATTTTTTCCACAGGATGCGGGCGTTCGGACTCGCATGGCATACCCTCTCCTGGGAGGCCACCATTCTGTCCCTGGTTTCCTTGGCGGTAATGGTTCTGTGCCTCCGCTATGCCAAACGCGTACCGGGGGCCATCGTCGTCACGTTCGGGGCCACGGCAGCGGTCGTATTGTTGCATTTAGCGGTGGAAACGATCGGCACGCGCTTTGGGGGAATTCCCAAAGGACTGCCAACTTTCGCGGTGCCAAGGCTCCACTACAACGTGTTGCGCCAACTCCTGTCCCCCGCTTTCACCGTCGCGATGCTCGGCGCGATCGAGTCTCTGATGTCCGCGGTGGTTTCCGACCGGATGAGCAAAGATAAGCACAATCCAAATGTCGAGTTGATGGCGCAGGGAGTAGCGAACATTGTCTCCCCGCTCTTCGGCGGACTTCCGGCCACCGGAGCCATCGCCCGCACCGCTACTAATGTGCGTTCCGGCGCAAAGACGCCCGTTGCGGGGATGATTCACGCGCTCACTCTTCTGGCTATCGTGCTTTTCGCCGCCCCGCTGGTGAAGAATGTGCCGCTTGCTGCGCTCGCCGCCATTCTGATGATCGTGGCCTACAACATGGGGGAATGGCAGGAAATACCGGAAATCCTGAAGCTCAGTGGAGCGGACATAGCCGTCTGGCTTTTGACCGTGACGCTCACGGTGGTCGCGGACCTGACCTTTGCGGTCGAGGTGGGGATGGTGCTCGCGGCGCTGATGTTCATCCGCAAAGTGTCCCAGACGACTACGGTCGCCCGGGTGACGCGAGACTATGTCGAAGATAGCCGCGTACATATCCTCCAGGGCAAAGATATTCCCTCCTACGCAACGGTCTTTCGCGTTCACGGGCCCTTCCTATTCGGTGCGACCGACAAATTCGCCGATATTCTGGACAGCCTGAATACTCTGCCCCCGGTGGTGATCTTGCGACTGAGAAATATGACCGCCATCGATGCCACGGGACTCGGTGCCCTACGCGACCTCGCCGATCAACTTCACGCGTCCGGCAGGTCGTTGCTTCTATGCGGAGCAAGAGACCAACCCGCCCAACTTATGAAACAAGCGGAATTCGAGCGCCACGTCGGATCGGAAAATATCTGTCCGAGCATCAGCGACGCGTTGCGGCGCGCGGCTGACGTGTATCAGAGCTACCACGCCAGTCCAAGCGATGACCTCAAGGAGACTCTCGTCGAGAAGGTCTGAAATCGGGTGGTTCTCTCAACCACACCGTTGACCTGGTTCGTTGCTCAACGCGCCGGGCGCGGCTCTTCCCACCATAAGCGGTCCCGCAACCAAAAATTCATCTGCGCGTCACCGAGGCACAACACGAACTGCTGTTAATGGCTGCCCAGGAGGATTTTCAATGCTCAGAAGCTCAACCGCAGTAGCCTTCCTCATGTCTCTCTCCCTTGCGGCCCCGGCGGTTCGCTCGCAAGGTTTTGCGCACGATGGCGACGATCGCGATATCCGCCACGTGCTGCTTATTAGCATCGACGGAATGCACGCTCTCGACTATGTGAATTGCGCGAAAGGAGTGAGCACCATTAACTCCGGGACACCCTATTGTCCCAACCTTGCCGCTCTCGGAAATCACGGCATCAACTATCTCGACGCGACCACTTCCAAGCCGTCCGATTCGTTTCCGGGTCTCATGGCCATCGTGAGTGGCGGATCGCCCCGCACCGTCGGCGCTTTCTACGATGTTGCCTATGATCGCTCCCTCGATCCGCCCGCAAAGACCACCGGTAACGGAGTCGCCGCCGGCAACTGCGCATCCGGAGCAACCCCCACTGGCACAACGACCGAATATGAGGAAGGCATCGACATCGACCAAAGCTTGCTCAATGGCGGGGCGCCCAGCGGAGGGGGCGGAATCAACTCCATCGATCCGGCCCGTTTGCCCCGCGATCCTGCCAAGGGCTGCGCGCCGGTGTTTCCGTGGAATTTCGTCAGGACCAATACGATTTTTGGTGTGGTACATGCCGCGGGAGGTTACACCGCCTGGTCCGACAAGCATCCGGCGTATTTGTCGGTTTCTGGACCGGGGAACGGCAGCAACGTTGACGACTACTACTCGCCCGAGGTCAATTCTCTGGTGGTGAGCTTGCCCGGAGTAAGCACTCCAGGTGGAATGTCGTGCACGCCCGTCGCCGATCCTTCACAGACCGGCTCTTGGACGGACAGCTTTCAGAACATCCAGTGCTACGACACGCTGAAGGTCCAGGCGATTCTCCATGAGATCGATGGCCAAACCCATGACGGCAAATCTTTCGCCAAAGTGCCCAACCTGCTGGGCATGAACTTTCAGGCCGTAAGCGTCGGGCAGAAGCTGATCGAGAAGAACGTTGCCACTGGCGGCCACCTGGACGCGATTGGCACACCAAGCCCAAAGCTCTTGGGTGAAATCAAGTTTGTCGATGCTTCCATCGGCGAGATGGTTTCTCACTTGAAGAAGCACGGCCTTCTTGAAAAAACACTAATCGTCATTACCGCCAAGCATGGCCAGACGCCGATCGACCCGAAACGCTTCTTCCCGATACCCGGCCCTAGCGGAAACAATGGTCAGACGCCAGCGAACATCCTCGCCTCGTTGCTCCCCTTCTCTGAGTCGCCGAGCAGCCCCACCGGAATCGGACCTACTCAGGATGACATCTCGCTTCTGTGGCTGGCCGATTCGGCACAGACTGCCAATGCGGTTTCCCTGCTTCAAACCAACGCCGCAGCCGCGGGCATCGGACAGATCATCTACGGCCCCACCCTAGGCCTCTTGTACAATCTTCCAGGGCTGGCTCCGGGCGAAGATCCGCGCACGCCGGACATCGTCGTGGTACCCAACTTCGGAGTGGTCTACACCGGCAGCAGCAAAAAGCTCGAGGAGCATGGCGGCTTCGGACATGACGACACCAACGTTATGTTGCTGTTGTCGCATCCGGACTTTTCGGCCAAGACCGTCAGCGGTCCCGTCGAAACGACCCAGGTTGCTCCTACGATCCTGAAAGTTCTCGGACTGGACCCCCACAAGCTCGATGCGGTTCGGCTGGAGGGCACCCAGGTTTTACCTGGAGTCAGCTCAGCAGCCGAAGAGGACGAACAATAGCCACTGGCGGCCTGGGGTGGAACCAACCGGAAGGGCGTCCGGTTTCATCGGGACGCCCTTTTTTCTGTAGCGAAGCTTGTGTGACCCACCGGGGGGCGCAGAGAGCGCCGCACTCGTCGGTCGCCTGCTCATCCCTATCTCGTCAGCCGTACGCTGTCGAGAATTGCGGCAAATGTCTTGTCGTAGTCGGAGTACGAGGTTTGCGGAGCCACGGCTAAGAAGGAAAGTAGGCCTTGTGGCGTCAGCACGGTGATCAGCCAATCGGTTTCTTGCCCGCCCGCGGGGGAATCATTGCCCAAGTACGTCGAAAGTCCGGGCTGACCATTCAACTTTACTGCAGACGGCTGTCGCACGACCCGCATGTTTGGATTCGACTTTTGCAAGTTGCGTATAAGTTGCTGGGTGGCGTTTGCTAGTGCACTCGAATCATTGGGATCGCCCACCGGAGTAACGCTGACGATCATCCCGTAGGCCAAAGCGCCCTGGCCGTCGCTTCCCGGCAAAACGCCGCCGGGTGGTGCAAACGAGGCGCTGCCATTATCGCCCGATTGTCCCCAGTTCTCGGGATATTTCAGAGTGTAAGAGCTTCCTTGAAACTCCGCAAAGTGGCCCGACGGTGGCGGCGGCACGCCGCGTCCCCCGGCCGGCCCCGCTGCGGGAGCGATCTTCTTCGCCGTGGGCAGAGCGAGCACTTCACGTTTAATCGCCTCGAAATCCGCGGAGTCTCTCTTCCCGTTGGCTGGCTGCCCGCCCAGTTTGTCGATTTCCTCATTCACGCGCTCGACGCGGTGTTCTGGGTTGGGGTGGTCGGATAAAAACTGCGGGGGGTTCTTGCCCTTGCTCTCCGCCTCTAGTTTCTCGAAAAACTGCGACATCGCTCGCGGGTCGTACCCCGTGTCATAGAGAACCTGCGTCCCCATGACGTCCGCCTGGGTTTCGTCCGTCCGCGAATAGCGCAAGAGCAAGCCTCCGGCTCCCAATGCCACGCCCTGAGTTAGCAGCGCCCCTCCAGTGCTCCCTCCGAACAAGCCGCCGAACAGGCCCGCAGCGCCCTGCGCCAGCTGAGCCTTGGATGCTTGAGCCGTTCCGTGCCGCAGAGCCACGTGCGAAAGCTCGTGTGCCATCACGGCGGCAAGTTGTGCCTCATTATCCGCAGCCTCGATGGCACCGCGGTTCACGAAGACATAGCCACCGGGAAGTGCGAACGCGTTGATCGACTTGTCGTTCACGCAATGGAACTCCCAGGGATACTCCACTCCGCGCGTGGGTAGCTTCGACACCAACCGAAGTCCGAGCTGCGTCAGGTACGCGTCCACCTTGGGGTCGTTGCACAGCGGCAGTTGTTTCGCCATCATCTGGGCGTTCTGCTTCCCGACCTGGATGTCTGTCTGCGGTGAGTACATATTCCAAGGCGGCTTCAATTCGCTCCGCTGCGCCCGGAGCACGGGTGCGCAAGGGAGCAGGGCTGCCAGCGAGAAAGTAACGAGGCCCAGCATGGGGCCGCGCCTCCCGTGCTTTGAACTATTTCGCAGTTGCCCGTCAGAGCGGGTTGCTGTGTATGCCCCGGCGCTCATAAATGCCTCACACTTCCTGCGCGTAGCAAATCCAGACCGCCAGGTTCCCACCTACTGCCGCCTGAACTCTGCCGATGCCAGGTCAGCGGACAAAACCCACCGCAGAGCTACTTTACACCGACCGGGGAACAAAAGAAAAAGCCGGGTGGAAATCCACCCGGCGGGATGACAGAGAAGTAGTTGGAATCTATCGAGCTATGCGGGGCGCGGCTTCCGGTGATGCCGCCACCGGTGGCGCTTCCACCGATTTGCCGCTGCGCGCCTCTTTGGGTCGCGCCGCCACCCCAGGTTCCAGGCGGCGAACCGGCATAGCCAGATTTTCGCCCTCACGGATGAAAGTCAGGCGGTCCTGGGTGTTATCCCAATCGATGCACACCAGGTCACCGAGGTGTACTTGTTCTGTTGCCAGCAGGTTCGCCAGCGGATATACCACATGCCGCTCAATAGCCCTCTTCAGGTGCCGCGCTCCGTACCGCTGGTCGGTACCTTCCTGCAAGAGGAAATCCTTGCCAGCGCCGGTCACGCGGAACAGAAACTGGCCTTTCGCCGTTTCCAGCACTCGCCGCTGTACTTGCCCCAGCTCAATCTCCAAAACTTCTTCCAACTGCTCGCGGCGTAACGGATGGAACACCACCACTTTGTCCAACCGGTTCATAAATTCCGGCGAAAACTTCCTCCGCGCCGCCTCCACCGCCGTTCGCTCTACCTTCTGATCCAATCCCGCAGCCGGCTTGTCCTTCGGCTGGATGAACCCCATTCCGCCGTTCATTAACTCCGTGATTTCGCCGCTGCCCAAGTTGGATGTTAAGAAAATGACGGTTTGCGACAGATCTACCCGGCGATTATCGCCCAACGTTAGAGTTGCCTTATCTAGCATCCCTAACAGCAGCTGCCAAAGCGCGTCAGAAGCCTTCTCAATCTCGTCAAACAGCAAAAACGACAGCTTCAACTTCTCGGTGTGGCTCTTCGCCAGCTCTTCTTGGGTGATCAGCGGGTGGGTTTCCCGGTGCCCCAAATATCCTGGAGGTGAGCCAATCAGTTTCGCAATCTCATGAGAGTGCTGGAATTCCGCACAATCCACCTTAATCACTGCGCGCGCATCCCCAAACAAGATCTCCGCGGCCGCTTCGACGATCCGCGTTTTGCCCGAACCCGTCGGACCTAGGAACAGCAAGTTTCCCACCGGGCGTCCCGGCGAGTTCAACCCCGCGCAGAACACCTGGTACAGATCGACCAGTGCCTGTACGCCCTCTTCCTGACCGACGATTTTCGCCCGCAGCGAACCGTGGAAATCCCGTGTATCGTTACTGCGGATGGTGGGATCCAATTGCTGTCGAACGGCGGCTCTCATTTCGGCTTCCTTACTTGCGTCCAGCTCTAGCGAACGCATGGCGCGTCTCAGTAGCACGCGCTATTGAGCTAGTGCATGGGAAGTGCCATTCCCTGACCTGTTTTGATCCGTTGGTAAAACGAAATAAACTCAATGACATACGAGAGTTGCACTTCTGGAAACTGTCTCAGGCCTTGAGACAGTGTTCCATTGGCGCACAAATTGAGAGCGCTGAAACAGTTTGTGTCACTGTGGTGGCGACAAAAAGCGGCGTTTTGGGAACCCGCGACGATTGTGAAACTGAAAGTATCCCTTTAGATAATTCAATAACAACTCAGCGCGCTGCCATTACGGCGACTTCCGGACGATCACTGCGCGGCACCGCCACGCCATCTCGGAACGCCACCAACCTAGCCGAATTTGCCGGCACTCGTTCGCCGGGCACGATGATCCCCACCAAGTTGAGCGGGTCCGCCGCCGAAACGGTAACGATCTCCTCGGCAGGTCGCAGATTGCATTGCGCCCGCAGGGATTCCACGGCCAGCGGCAAGGCAAACTGTTCGCCCAAAAAGCCTTTGACAAACCTTCCACCACGCACTTCCCCGCGATCCTCCAGCCGTCTTAGCGTCATCAGTACCTCACGCCACTTTGGCAGGATCGTCTCACGAGTGAGCACCTCGCGGAACACGATTCCGTAGCGGCGCAGCAGCATCCAGCAAGTGGCTTCCATGACCCGGGTCCGGTCCACAGCGTCGCCCGAATATAGCAGCGACCAACGTCCGGTACTGTGTCGCGGGCGCGCTCCCCGACCGCTGCCCTGCCCCGAGCGCCGCTTCGGATCGATCAGCGCGCGCAAATTGTCAAAACCATCGGCGGTCAGCAAACCTGCCGCGACCAACTCCCAAAGTGCAGCTTCCACCTCCGACATAAGCTTCCGTGTCCCGCGCACGATATCTGCGAAGAACGAAGCGCCTCGCTGCCGCAAAAACTGCAACACCTCGCCGGCTTCCGGGCTAAGCCCCCGCATTTCTTCTTCGCCGGTCTCACGATGCGGAATCATCCAGTCCGCATCCTCCCGCACGAAAAAAGTGATGGGCGCAACACTAGTCGGCACCACCCGCCGCCTATCGGTTCCGGCGTATTCGAGTGTCGCGGGATGCGGTGAAAGCCGACCCCAGCCGAGCGCACCTGTCAGGCAGAGCTGATCCAATACCCTGGGATCGTAGTCCGCCACACGCCGCCCGAGAATTTGTCGTTCCCAGACATTCGCCGGTGCCTCGAAACCCTGCATCTGCTGCACGATCTCTAATGTCCCGCGCTCACCCAAAACCTTTTCGCCCGGTGTCAAGTGCTGCCAACGAAGCAGCCAATTCATGAACTGCGCCGCTGTCACGGACGCAATCTGCTTCCTCAACGCTCCGAGCGTCAGCCGGTGGATGCGCGCCAGGAGTCGGCGGTCGCACCATTCCGTTTCGTCAGTGGCAGCACCGGCAAACCGTCCCCGCAGTATCGCCCCGCTGGCTTCCAACCGCAGCAGCGCTTTCTCCGTGTCCAGGCGAGCAATCCCCAGCACACCTCCCAATTCGCCTATGGTCACCGGGCCGGCGTGCGTCATCCACCCCGTCGCCAAAGCCAACAAGGCCCCCTCGCGCGACATCGCTGTCGATTCCACCTCCGGCAAAGACACCTCGAAGCGCGCCGACGGGAAGATTTGCAGGAACGTCTTCACGCGTTCCGCGGCGACCCAGTAGGTATCGTCACCCACCTGAGCGCGCCCTGCGCGGCGCCCCGCAACGAGCTGTTCAAAATATCCGCGCCATTTGACGCACTCCCCCACCTTGGACCTCATCCTGCTCCTCAGGACATCCGCCGCCGTCGAACACTCCGGCAAAGCCACCAAGGTCAGCAGCGCGTCATGGAGTTCTTCGGCCGCGCGCACATCCGGCCACGCGTCGGCGCAAACTTCCTCAATGGCCGCCGGGTCTAGCCGGCCAACTTCCGACAAGACCGCTTCCGGAAGCACGCGCCGCATTTCCACCGCGCGCGCCCGGCGTTCCTCGAGCGGCGCATCGTCCAAGTAAGCGTAAGGATTCGCATTCAAAATCTCGTGCGAAAACTGCGACGGCACGGGCGTATCCACGGCAATGCACTGGATGCGTCCCTCGTCGATATCGATCAACACCCGCTCGAGACCCTCGACATCCATGGCCTCCGTCAGAACGTCCTTCATCACCTCGTCGACCAACGGATGGTCAGGAATCTTGATCTCGCCGACGATGTTCTCCTGGCAAGCCTGCGCCTCGGGAAACACCGCTGCCAGCAGATCATCCGCGCGCATTCGCTGGATTTGCGGTGGCACTTTCTTCCCACCTCGAAAGCGAAGCAGGGCCAGCGCCCGCCCCGCGTCCCATCGCCAGCGTGCGGTAAACAACGGCGAGTCGAGTACCGCCTGCTCCAGCACCGGCCGCACCGACGCTCGATTCAAGAAGTGGAAAACGTCTCCCAAGGGAAAGCTGTGCTGCTCTGCCAGGGAAATATTCAATCCGTTGTCCGTAGCCGCCGCCTGCAGCTCAAAATTAAACGATCGACAGAAACGTTTGCGCAGCGCCAGTCCCCAAGCCTTGTTGATCCGCCCGCCGAACGGCGCGTGAAGTACCAACTGCATCCCGCCACTTTCGTCGAAGAAGCGCTCCGCGATAATCGTTCTCTGCGTCGGCACCGCTCCCAACACCGCGCGTCCAGCCAAAATGTATTCGACGATCTGTTCGGCGCCCGCGTCGTCGAGTCCGCACTCGGTCTTCAACCATGTCACCGCGCCGGCCACTTCCGGCGCGCTCTCGCGCCTAGCCCCCAGCGCGATACCCCCGATGAATGAGTTGATCCTTTCTCGCAGCTCCGCGACCTCTTTGGACAACTCCGGTGTGCGCGCCGGCGCTTCGCCAAGCCAAAACGGTACGTTCGGCGCCGCTCCCTGCGCATCTTCGACCAGCACACTGCCGGACTGTTGCACGCGGCGGACTCGCCACGAGGTATTCCCCAGCAGAAATACATCGCCCGCGAGGCTCTCCACGGCAAAGTCCTCGTCAACCGTACCAACCACCGTCCCTTCCGGCTGAGCCACAACGGTGTAGAGCGAATTCTCCGGAATCGCCCCGCCGCTCGTGATCGCCGCGAGGCGGCTGCCCCTCCGCGCACGCACCATCCCGTTCACGCGATCGCGATGCAAATAGGCGGCGTAACGCCCCCGCCGCGCCGCAATGCCCTCAGACAGCATCTCCACAATCGCGTCGAAATCCGCTCGTGCCAAATCTCGATACGGATAAGCCTGCCGTACCGCCTGAAACAATTCCTCTTCGTTCCAGTCCTCGACCGCGCACATGGCCACAATCTGCTGCGCCAGAATGTCGAGAGGCGCTTCGGGCACTTCCAGGTGATCCAGTTGCCCTTGTCGAATCGCACCTATCAGCGCAGCGCACTCCAGCAATTCGTCGCGCGTCGTAGCGAAGATGCGCCCCTTTGGAACCGCGCCGCGCCAATGACCCGCGCGGCCCACGCGCTGCAACGCAACCGCAATGGACCGCGTCGAACCAATCTGGCAAACCAAATCAATGCTGCCAATATCGATGCCCAGCTCGAGTGACGCCGTCGCTACGAGCGCCCGGATCTCCCCGGCCTTGAGTTTTTTCTCCGCCGTCAGCCGCAGCTTGCGCGACAAACTACCGTGATGCGCGGCCACCGCCTCTGTTCCGAGTCGCTCGCCCAGATGATGCGCCACCCGCTCGGCCAACCGCCGGGTGTTCACGAAAATCAGGGTCGAACGATGTTGCTTCGCGAGCTCCGCGAGGCGGTCGTAGATTTCAGCCCACATCTCATTCGACGCCACCGCGCCAAGTTCGCTCCCCGGCACTTCCACCGCCAGGTCCATCTCGCGCCGATGCCCTACGTTCACCACCGCCGGCGCGGGTCTTTCGCTGCCGGTCAAAAACTCCGCCACAATTTCGATCGGCTTCTGCGTGGCCGAAAGCCCGATCCGCGCAAGCCGCTTCCCGGTTAGTCGCTCCAATCGCTCGAGCGAGAGCGTCAGGTGCGCGCCACGCTTGTCGTCGGCCACGGCGTGGATTTCGTCCACGATAACCGTCTCGACCGTCTTCAACACTTCGCGGCTCTTCCCAGCGGTCAACAAGATGTACAGAGACTCAGGAGTGGTCACCAGGATATGCGGTGGCCGCACCAGCATGGCCCGCCGCTCGTGCGCAAGCGTATCTCCGGTGCGCACCGCCGTCCGGATTTCTGGCATGAGCAACCCGCGCTGTCCAGCAAGTTGCACGATTTCACCGAGGGGGACTTCGAGATTTTTCTGGATGTCGTTGCCGAGTGCCTTGAGCGGTGACACGTATAGCACTTCCGTGCGATCGGTCAGCTCGCCGCGCAGCGCCTTCCTCACCAGATCATCGATGCAGACGAGAAACGCAGCGAGCGTCTTCCCTGATCCCGTCGGAGCGGAGATCAAGGTCGTGTGGCGCGCTAAAATATGCGGCCAACCCTGCTCCTGAGGCTCCGTCGGCGTCCCGAACCGCGCGGTAAACCATTCCCGAACAAGCGGGTGCGCCCATTCGAGCGCGCCTGGAACGTCTTGTGAAGGTTGAATTCTCACGGACCTATAGATTATAAGCGATCCGCGCAAGATCGCCTCTTAAAGTAGCCGGAGGTAGGGTGGGACAAGCCTTGGATCCGGAGATCGCGACCTTCAGCGTTCCGGTTTCTTCCGCGCCTGCGGGGCAGTGGCCGGCGCCGTAGCAGGCAGTGCTACCCGCGATTTCTTTCCTTCCGCCACGGCTTCCGTTGGTATGTCCACCGACCGGCCATCCTTGGCGTCGGCCCCTGTCGCAACCTTCTCCGATTCCGGGGACTGGCTGCGCACCAGGGCGCCTTCCCCCTCGCGGACGAATGTCAGCTGCTCATGTTGTCCGTCCCAATCGATGCACACGAGATCGCCGAGATGCACTTGTTCGGTCGCCAACAAATTCGCCAGGGGATAGACCACATGCCGCTCAATTGCTCTCTTCAGGTGTCGCGCTCCGTACCGCTGGTCCGTACCTTCCTGCAGCAGGAAATCGCGGCCGGTGTTCGTTACGCGGAAAAGGAACTGACCTTTCGCCGTTTCCAGCACCCGTTGTTGTACCTGTCCCAGTTCGATTTCCAGCACTTCTTCCAACTGCTCGCGCTTCAAGGGATGAAACACGACCACCTTGTCCAGCCGGTTCATAAACTCCGGCGAGAACTTCCTCCGCGCTGCTTCCATCGCCGTCCGCTCTACCTTCTGGTCCAATTCGGTGGTCGGTTTGTCCTTAGGCTGAATGAAGCCCATGCCGCCCTGCATCAGCTCCGAGATCTCTCCTCCACCTAGGTTCGAGGTTAGAAAGATCACCGTCTGCGACAAATCCACCCGCCGATTGTCGCCCAACGTCAGGGTCGCCTTGTCCAGCATTCCCAGCAGCAACTGCCACAGCGCATCAGACGCCTTTTCAATCTCGTCAAACAGCAAAAACGACAGCTTCAGATCATCCCGGTGGCTCTTGGCCAGCTCTTCCTGCGTGATGAGCGGATGCGTCTCCCGGTGTCCCAAATACCCGGGGGGCGACCCGATCAACTTCGCAATCTCATGCGAATGCTGGAATTCGGCGCAATCCACCTTGATCACCGCGCGCGCATCTCCGAACAAGATCTCTGCGGCCGCTTCCACGATCCGCGTCTTGCCCGAACCTGTCGGACCGAGGAACAAGAGGTTCCCGACCGGGCGCCCCGGCGAGTTCAGACCGGCGCAGAATACCTGGTACAAGTCGACCAGGGACTGCACTCCCTCTTCTTGCCCCACGATCTTCGCACGCAGCGCCGTCTGGAACTCGAGCGTGTCCGTGCTGCGTTGGTTTGGATCGAGTGGAAGTATGTAGTCTTTCATGGCCGCCTCCTAGCGCCGCCGCAACTGCGGCGGAGCGGTACCAAATCGCCCGCGTCCCTGGTCAAACTGACCCAGCTTGACCTGAATCGTGGACTGCAGAAGCCGCAACTGCACTAGCAACTCCCGCGCCACGGCGGGTGATTCAGAAATCCGGAGAATCGGCGGAAACAAATCCGCTAAATCAAGATTCAAGGTTCGCAGAGCCGCAACCAGTCTCTGAACCGTGGGAGAATTCGGGTCCCCGAGATCCACTCGACGATTGGTCTGCTCGCGCAGAACTCGCCAATTGAGTTCTACGAATGGGTGCTTCTTGGAAACTTCGCGCACAATCTGGTCCGTGATGCGGGCGCGTTCCCCGAGTCGTGCCAAGTGAAGTTGCTGCACTTTTCCGCCGCGGCGCACGTTGTGCACCAGGTAAAAGCTGTTTCCTCTCCGGCGAACAAAAGCCATGACCTCACCTTTTGGAAGATCCACCTTGCTTGTAGTGTATCCTGCTTCCACTACAGCCTTCCACTAAATTAGACGCAAAAGTTTCAAAAATGTTCCCGATGCGTTATGACCAGAAAATACACTGTGTGCACTCCAATGCTTCATCAGTTTTTTGGTTCCGTTTCATTTACTTCTCGCATCGTTGCCTCACTCAAGCGTCTTTCCTTGTTACTGACTTAGATGCCAAAACGGTGAAACTCGCTTCATTGGCGCCCGGCCGTTTCGTTTCCGGGGGACTCTGCAATTTCTCCGCTACCGGGGGAGGAGCTCACTGGATTAAACCCGTGTGCCGTGGTTTTGTCTTGTTGCAACCAGGACACTCATTCTTTAGGATGTCGCGACACTCAGTGAACGAGGAATCAGAAGATGTCTTGGGATCCGGTCTACCGCCTGGTGAAACAAATTCCCCGCGGGCGGGTTCTATCGTATGGGGCGCTCGCCCGAGCTCTGCGTCTGCCGGGCGGCGGGCGCAGCGCCGGCCGCGCCATGGCCGCCACTCCCTCCGGGAAAGGCATCCCCTGGCACCGCGTCGTCGGTGAGGGCGGTAAAATCCTCATTCGCGAGCCGTACGCCTCACTCCAAAAGAAACTCCTCGAAAGCGAAGGCGTAAAAATCATCGAATCCCGAGTCGATCTCAAACAACACCTGTGGACACCGACACGCAAACGCGCCTCAAAAGAAAAAACGCGGCCCAAACGTACTCTCCGGTGAGCCTGCAGCCGCCCTCTCTTGCCGCGGGCCCAGGGGAAGGATGCGCGGGGCGCGCCTAGCTGCAACCGCGTGCCAGCGGCGATCCCCAGGCCGCACGCCCTGCTTCTTGAGGCGCGCAGGTCCATCTGCTGTATGCTATAGGCTCTCTTTCGTGCGGAACCGCAAATCCTGAACGTAATCCGTGACCGTGTAGCGAAACACGACAATGGCCGAACCTGTCCTGCAAGTAGAAAACCTCGTCAAGCGCTACGCCGACGTCGAGGCCGTTCGCGGCGTAAGCTTCCACGTCGATGAAGGGGAGGTCTTTGGCCTGCTCGGACCAAACGGCGCCGGCAAAACTACTACTGTCGAAATACTCGAAGGTCTGCGCACGCTCGACAGTGGCAAGGTGTCCGTCTGCGGCCTGGACCCGCAGCGGGACGCGAACCAACTCAAAAACGAAATCGGCGCCTCGCTGCAATCCACCTCCCTGCCCGACAAGCTGCGCGTCCATGAAGCCTTGCGCCTTTTCGCCAGCTTTTACTCGCGCCGCCGCGATCCCGAAGAGTTGCTCCGTCGCTTTGGTCTCGAAGAAAAGCGCGACTCTTTCTACAGCAAGCTTTCCGGCGGCCAGAAACAAAGGCTCGCTCTGGCCATGGCGCTGGTGAACGATCCGCGCGTGCTCTTCTTCGACGAGCCCACCGCGGGGCTCGATCCGCAGGTCCGCCGCGAAATCTACGACATCATCGAAGAACTCCGGGGCGAGAGAAAAACCATCGTGATGACCACGCACTATATCGAAGAAGCCGAGCGCCTGTGCGATCGCGTGGCTATTGTCGACCATGGAAAAGTCATCGCTCTCGGCACGCCCCGCGAACTGAAGGAGCGCTCCGGCGACAAAACGCGCATCGAAGTGCGACTCGCCAAGCCGGAGTCCGACGACACCTTAAAGCACCTCGACGGTGTCTCCGACTGCCGCAATCTCAACGGTGGGTACGTCCTCCAGTGCCAGCGCCCGCCACAAGCCATCGTCGCTCTCGTCAAACACCTCGAAGCCGAAGGAAATGAATTGATCAGCCTCGAAATCGCCACGCCCTCTCTCGAAGATGTCTTCATCGAGCTCACCGGAAGGAGACTCCGCGATTGAAGCACTTTCTTACATTGACGCGCATGCGGATTCAACTCACCCTGCGCAACAAAATGTTCGTCTTCTTCAGCGTGATCATGCCCTTCGGCTTCTTCTTCCTCTACGCCGGGGTTTTTGCCAAGGGCGTGCCGCACGTGGTTCGCTTTTTCCTGGGTCCGGTGATCTCCCTGGCGGTGATGGGAAGCTTCTGGGGATTGAGCGCTGCTCTGGTGACCTTTCGCGAACAAGGAATTCTTCGCAGATTCCACGTCACCCCGGTCACCGCCAGCGACATGCTGGCCTCCAGCATCGTGGCCAACTATGTACTCACTCTTCCGACGGTCGCTGCGGAGTTGGTATTCGCTCGAGTGATATTTCACGTGCACGATTTCGGCAATTTCCTATCCTTTTTTGTGCTCGTAACCGTGGGGGTCATTTCGTTTGCTTCCATGGGTCTGGTCGTCGCCAGCGTGACCAACACCATGCAAGAGACGCAGGTTCTCAATCAACTCATCTGGCTGCCTTTGATCTTTCTTTCCGGCGCGACCATGCCATTGCCCTTTCTACCCAAGGTTGCCCAGCATTTCGGTGTATTTCTCCCTGCGACCTATCTCGTCTGGGGCCTGCAAGGCGCCACCTACTTCTCCTACCCGATCTGGAAACTCTGGACGGAAACGCTGGCGCTAGTCGTATGGGCCCTGTTGACCTTCTTCGTCGCCGCGCAACTGTTCCGCTGGGAGCCCGAGTCCAAGATTCCGCGCAACGCCAAACTTTGGGCCGCCGCCACCGCCCTGCCTTTCCTGTTTCTGGGAATTTGGGAGAATCGAACCGGAACGATCCTCCTACAATCACAAGCGGCTTATATGTCCGTTGAACGGCCCGACAAATCCGACAAGCCAGATCAGCCGCCCATCGCGACAGACCCACCGGGCAAAAACCAACCTCGTCGCGGCCCTTTCTGAGCGATTCGGCAAGATGCGCCAATTTGGTTTCCTCGCCAGCACCGCCACTTCGCGCAACGCATTGACGCTCGCAGCCCGCTACCGTATCCTGCAAATTCGAGTGGCCACACGCTTCGGGAGCAGATATGCCAATTCAAAAGACTGAGAAAATCTGGCACAACGGAAAATGGATCAACTGGGACGACGCCACCCTTCACGTCCTATCCCACGTCGTCAGCTATGCCTCCGCCGTATTCGAAGGCATCCGCTGTTACGAAACCAAGCAGGGGCCAGCGATTTTCCGTCTGCGTGAGCACATGCAGCGCCTCATCAACTCCGCGAAAATTTATCGTATGGAGTTGCCGTTCTCGGTCGACCAATTCTGTAGCACCGCCACTGAACTGGTTCGCTTGAACAAATTGAACTCCTGCTACGTGAAGCCCATCGTTCTCCGCGGCTACGGCGAAGTGGGCGTCAATCCGCTCAGCTCGCCCATCGATATCTACATGGCTTGCTGGTCTTGGGGCGCGTACCTTGGGCCGGACGCACTGGCCAAAGGCGTGGACGTCGGCGTAAGTTCCTGGACGCGCATCGCTCCGAACACCTTGCCCGCTATGTCCAAGGCCGCTGCGAACTACATGAATTCGCAGCTGATTCGCATGGAGGCCTCGTTCAACGGCTACGCCTAGGGCATCGCACTCGATACCGACGGCCACGTCAGCGAAGGCTCCGGCATGAACGTATTCGTCGTGCACGACGGAACGCTCTACACACCGCCGCTGGCTACCAGCATTCTGCCGGGTATCACCCGCGACGCCATCGTGAAGCTCGCTGACGATCTAAAGATCCCCGTCAAAGAACACGTCATCCCCCGCGAAATGCTCTACATCGTCGACGAAGTGTTCTTCGTCGGTACCGCCGTCGAGATCACTCCGATCCGCTCCGTCGATCACATTCAGGTCGGCAAAGGCGTCGCTGGTCCGATCACCCGCAAGTTGCAGGAAGAATTCTTCGCCATCACCGGCGGCACCAAGTCGGACCGCCACAACTGGCTCACCCCGGTAAACGCCCCCGTGGGCGCCGCCTCGCGTTAAGCCCAAGCGCACCGAGGTTCAGACTCCTGTTGTGGGACAGGCGTTTGCTCTTGCCTGTCCCTTTCCTTTGTGTTTCGCGGCGCTCAAAAATAACGAGATATTTTGGGGTCGGCGGTCGTGTGTTTCCTCTCTCCCAATAGGAAACGCCGGCGTGCTACCGTCCCACGCGAAGTTCCGGTGTAGAATCGCCGTTCCCCGGGGCGCATTCCCCTTCCCGGCTGAGAGGCTCGTCGATGTACACCATGCCGCAGAAACTCACCGCTGAATTTCTCGGAACCTTTGCGCTGGTCTTTTTTGGCGAGGGTGCAATCTGCTCCGATCAGTTCTTGCACAGCACTGGAGGGATCGGACTTCTCGCCATTGCGCTGGCGCACGGTCTGGCCATAGCCCTGATGGTTTCGGCGCTGGGGCACGTCTCCGGCGGACATTTCAATCCGGCGGTGACCGTCGGGTTCTGGGCTGTCAAGCGCATCAACACCTTGGACGCTGCGTTGTATTGGGCCGCGCAGCTCGCCGGGGCCATTGCCGCCGCGTTTTTGCTGAAGGCGGTCGTGCCCGAAGAAACCTGGCGCGCGGTGGCACTAGGCACGCCGGAACTGGTGCGCGACTTCCCCCGTCTCTCCGGGATGGTCCTCGAAGCGGCAGCTACTTTCTTTCTGGTCCTGATGGTGTTTGCCACTGCGGTAGATGAGAGAGGCACATTCCGCTCGATTGCCGGGTTCGGCATCGGGTTGAGCATCACACTTGGCGTCCTGGTGGCCGGACCTTTCACCGGCGGCGCGCTGAATCCGGCTCGCG
>Ga0209526_10001040_pt1 | contig 18386 bp, 18 predicted proteins | sample JacPinW_OM2H0_M1_FD_188566 | JGI IMG/M metagenome (GOLD analysis project Ga0209526, IMG submission 188566) | Forest soil microbial communities from Algoma, Ontario, Canada - Jack Pine, Ontario site 1_JW_OM2H0_M1 (SPAdes) (version 2) | ecosystem: Environmental > Terrestrial > Soil > Boreal... | reverse complement strand
CCCCGGCCGCGGCCCGCCGCGCGGCTTCCGGCCAGGTGAGGTCGCCGAGCGTGGTCATGCCGGGCATTTACCCGCCTGCCGCATGACCGGCACCAAGGGTGCGGGTGAATCCGGGCGGGATCACGATGTCGTCCGGGGTCAGGTCGTGGATGGAGGCGTGGCCGAGCCCAAGCAGGGTCGAGTCGATGCCGCCGCGCAGGATGTCGAGCACGTTCTCGACGCCGGCCTGGCCGTTCGCCGCCAGCCCCCACAGGTAGGCACGGCCGATCATCACCGCCCTCGCACCCAGCGCCACCGCCTTGACCACGTCGCCACCGCGGCGGACACCGCCGTCGAGCACCACCTCGATCTGGTCACCCACCGCCTCGGCGACGGCCGGCAGGACCCGGATCGTGGCCGGCGTGCCGTCCAGGTTGTTGCCGCCGTGGTTGGACACCGAGATGGCCGTCACCCCGGCGTCGACCGCCCGCTTGGCATCATCGACCCGGGTTACCCCTTTGAGCATGAACGGCCCGCCCCACTGCTCACGCAGCCAACGCACATCATCCCAGGTGGGCAGCGGGGCAGCCATCCACTGCCCGTACGCGCCGAAGAACGTGGGCGCGGCCTCGCCCTGGCCCACCACGTTCGGCACGGTCAGGTCCGGCACCTGCCCGGTCCTGGCGAAGTCGAGCAGCCACCGCGGGCGCCGCAGGACCTCGGGCGCGAACCGCACCATCGTCTTAAGATCCACCCGCTCAGGGATGACCGGGCTACCCCAGTCCCGGCCATTGGAGAACGACCAGTCCAGCGTCACGATAAGCCCGACGGCTCCCGCGGCGCGGGCCCGCGCGATGTGATCAAGCAACTGCTCGCGCGTCCCGCCCCAGTAGGTCTGGAAGAACGTCTTCGGGTTGGCCGCCACGACGTCCTCGATCGGCTTGCTCGCGAACGAGCTCAGGCCCATCACCGTTCCCCGCGCCGCGGCGGCGCGGGCGACCGCGACCTCGCCGTCGGGATGGACAGCCTGCACGCCGGTCGGCGAGATGATCACGGGCAGCGCTACGGGCTGGCCCATGACGGTGGTGGCCATGTCACGTTTCGCCGACAGCCCGGCCACATGCGGGGCGAAGCCAAGCTCGCTGAAGGCGTTGACGTTATCGCTGACGGTCAGACCCTTCTCGGAACCGGCGATCAGCGCGCTATACACCGAAGGGGGCAGCCGCTTCTTCGCGCGCCGCTGCGCCTCGGCAACTGTCTCGAACCAGGCGTTAGCCATCTGTCAATCCTCTCGTCTCACTCATCGGGCGAACAGCCCGGATACGGCGGGGGCGACGTCGCGGTAGTCGCGCACGCGGGCCAGCCGCCCGTGCCCGAGCCGGGCCAGGTCACGCGCGAGTTCGGCGTCGTGCTCGCCGGAGGCATCGAGCAGTACGTCCAGGCGGGCCAGCCCGGTGGCAGCCCATCGGGGATCCGGCCCGGCGTTGTGCACGCAGTCGGACAGCAGCAGCACCCGCGCGTCCCGCGCCGGGATCCTGGCCAGCTGCTGCCGCGCGACCTGCAGCGGGAACGAGATGTTGGTGAGCCCGCGGGCCGGGATCCGCAGCAGCGCGTCGAGCAGCCGCTCGGCCGGGATGTGCTGGCCGAGCCCCGCGAGCATGGCGGCATCAGACCAGAACGCGATGACCGCGAGGTCGTCGCGACCCAACTCGGCGGCCAGGGCACCGACCGTGGCCGCGGCGGTGCGGACCCGCTCGCCGCGCATCGATCCGGAGACGTCGACGGCGAGCACCACGGATCGCCGGGTCCGTATCCGCTCCCGGACGATGATGTCGTCGTCCTCGGGCACCGGGTGCTCGACGAGACTGTCCAACGTGGCGTCCAGGTCGATGTCGTCCGAATCGCCCCGGTAGCGGACGCTGGCCAGCTCCCCGGCGCCTCGGCGGGCCAGGACGTCGCGGCGCGGGCGCGGAACGGCCAGCCGTGCGGCGATCTGCCTGGCCCGCCGCGCCGTCTCCAGATCTGGCTCGCCGTCGGCGGGTGCGGTGCCGAGCAGCTGCGCCGGCTCGCCGGTGGTACCGGGCGCGCCGCTGCCCGGCCCGCCTCCGGCTGGCCGGTCATGGCGCCGGCTCCCGGCGCTGAGCACGAGGCCGCCCGCGCCGCCCGCGCTGGCCTGCAGGAGCGTCGGCTGAGCGTCCAGTTCCTTCGGCCGGCGCCGCAACGGCTTCAGGCCGGCGGGCCGGACGCCACGGCCGGTGCGCCGGGCGATCGGCGCGTCGGCCTGCACTGCTCTTCAACCCGGTGCCGCCGCAGCGGGGACCAGGATGAAATGGTCCTCCCAGATCTCGCGCAGCACCGTCTCGGGCGTCGAATCCACTGTCTCGTCGAGCTGGATACGCCCGGAGAGAGCCACCACCATGGCGTCAAAGACGGCATCCGCGTAGGCCTTCCGGGTCAGGTCGTTGCTACGCAGCCGGTCATTACCGCCGGAATTGCGGATTCCCCGCAGCGCCAGCAGCTCCCCGGCCACCAGCGTCAGGTCGATCGCGCCCCGCACGCTGCTGCCCTGCCGCACGTCCGGGTGCTCGCGGGTGGCGCGGGTCACGGCCACTGCGTCGGCCACGAGGCCGGCGGCCATCCCGGCCGGGATCTCGTCTGGTGGCAGCGGGGCACGCAGCGTGACGATGCCGCGCTCGGATTCCTCGTCCTGGTAGGTCACCGCCAGCCGGCACAGCCGGTCGTGGACGGAAGTCGACAGCCGGGTGGTGCCGGCGTTGTCGAACGGGTTCATCGTCGCGACCACCCGGAAGGTCGGCTGGGCCGCCACCCGTCCGACCCTGGGCACCGCGACCTCGCGCTCGGCCATCGCGGTCAGCAGCGTGTTCAGCGTGTCCTCCGGGGCGCGGTTGAACTCCTCGATATACAGGAACCCACCTTCTCGCATGGCCTCGAGCAGCGGGCCGTCGACGAAGTTGTCGGCGCTGTAGTCCTCACGCAGCACCCGGGCCGGGTTGTGGTGGCCGATCAGCTTGGCCGGGGTGAGGTCGGCGTTGCCCTCGACGAACACCAGCGGAACGCCCCATTCGGTGGTGATCGCGCGCAGCAGCGTGCTCTTGGACGTGCCGGGCGGTCCCTCGATCAGCATGTCCCGGCCCGCGGCCACCGCCGCCAGGATCAGCTCAAGCTCACGCTCGCGCCCCACGATCCGGGCCGCGATCCGGGCCCGCGTGTCCTCGAGCCGAGCCAGATCGCTCTGCTCCCCGCTCGCCCGCCGGGGCGCCTGAAGGCGCCGCCTTCCCTCGTCGCTCGTTCCTCGCTCCTCAGTCCAGGCAGCACCGCGCCCCGGCAGCTCGCTCACGCTCTGCTCCTCAGTCCAGGCAGCACCGCGCCCCGCCGACTCGCTCACGCTCTGCTCCTCAGTCCAGGCGACACCGCGCCGCTCCAGCTCGCTCACGTGATGCCCCATCCTGTCGGCGGCTACTTGGTGACCGAGCCGGCGTCGACCGGCAGCGTGACCCCGGTGATGTACCTGGCTTCGTCCGAGGCGAGGAACAGCACCGCGTTGGAGATGTCCCGCGGCTCCACCCATGGGATCGGCAGCGCGTTCAGCGAACCCATCACCTCGGCGTACTGCTCTGCCGTGGGGTTGTCCACGTCGGGCAGGAACAGCCGCATGGACGCGTCGTTCTGCACCATCGGCGTGTCGACCCCGGTGGGATGCACCGAGTTGACCCGGATGTAGTGCGGCGCCAGCTCCAGGGCCAGGGTCCGCATCAGGCCGACCACCCCGTGCTTGGCCGACACGTAGTGCGCCATGTTGGGAATGGCCAGCAGCCCGGCCGTCGAGCTGGTCAGCACGATCGACCCGCCCCGGCCGCCGGCGATCAGGTGCGGGATCGCCGCCTTCGCGGTGTGCCAGACCCCGGTCAGGTTGGTGTCGATCATGTCCTGCCAGGTGGTCTCGTCCAGCTCGGCGGCCAGCCCGTAGGAGGCGATCCCGGCGTTGGCCGACACGATGTCGAGCCGGCCGAGCTCGGCCACGCCGTCATCCAGCGCCTTCTTCAGCGCGCCGTAGTCACGGACGTCGGCCTGGGTGGCGACTATCCGCCGGTCCAGCGCCTCGACTTCCTTGACCGTCTCGGCCATGTCCTCCGGCGTGGCCATCGGGTACGGGACCGAGCCGACCTGGTCGCAGATGTCGACCGCGATGATGTCGGCACCCTCTTCCGCCAGCCGGATCGCGTGGCTGCGGCCCTGGCCGCGTGCCGCACCGGTGATGAAGGCGACCTTGCCCTCGACTCGTCCTGTCATGGCTGGTACCTCACTTCTTGTTCGTGAAGCCGGCGTCGACCGGCACGGTGATGCCGGTGACGTAGCGGGCATCGTCGGAGACCAGCCAGAGGATCGCGTTGGAGATGTCGACCGGCTCGACCATGTCGACCGGCAGCGCGTTGGCCATCGCGTTGGACAAGCTGGGATCCTGCGCGAGGAACTCCTGCATCGCCTCGTTGACGACCATCGGCGTGTTGACGCCGGTCGGATGCACGGTGTTGACCCTGATGCTGTGCGGCGCCAGGTTGTTGGCGTACGAGCGCATGAGGCCGACCACGCCGTGCTTGGCCGCGGTATAGCCGAGCCCGCCGCGGCTCGGGCCGCCGATGCCGTTGATGCCGGCCGTCGAGCTGGTGAGTACGATCGCACCGCCCAGGCCCCGCTCGATCATGGACGGGATAGCGGTCTCGACGGTGTTGAAGACGCCGGTCAGGTTGACGTCGATGACGTCCTGCCACGCACCGTGGGTCTCATGCAGCGACATTGGCGCGATGCCGGCGTTGGCCAGCACGATGTCCACGGGGCCGAGTTCGGCCACGCCCGCCTCGAAGGCGGCCCTGAGCCCCGCCTCATCGCGGACATCGGCCTCGCGGGCGACGATCCGCCGGTCCAGGGCCTCGACCTCCTTGACCGTCTGGCTGAGGTCCTCCGGGGTCGCCATCGGATAGGGCACCGTGTCAATCTGCCGGCAGATGTCGATCGCGATGATGTCGGCGCCCTCTTGCGCCAGCCGCACCGCGTGACTGCGGCCCTGCCCGCGAGCCGCACCTGTGATGAAGGCCACTTTGCCTTCGAGCTTTCCAGCCATTTTTCGTTCCGTCCCCTTTGGTTGATCTTTCTGTTCGGTTGTTCAGTACTGTGTGCTGCCCGCGTCGACCGTCGTCGCCAAGCCGGCCAGCGGGTTCTCGTCGCACGCCCGGGCGGGCGGCGCCTGCGGGATGGCCGCTGGTGCGGTGGCCGCGGCCGCGCCGGGTGGGCGGCGGCCGATGGTGACCGGTACCGCCTGGCCGCGGACCAGGCCGCGATGGGAATGATCAAGCGCCGGGCGGGGCGCGGACGACGGGTCCGCCTCCTTGAGCGCCTCGGCACCGAAGCCTCGCACGCATTCGGGGTCTGGCCCGTCCAGCGGCAGCCCGGTGAAGAACTTGGCTGCCATGCAGCCCCCGCGGCAGGAGTCGAAGAACTGGCACGAGCTGCAGGCACCGCCGGACTGCGGCCGGCGCAGCTCGGCAAACAGCTCTGACTCGCGCCAGACCGCCTGGAACCCGCCGGCCTGGCGGACGCTGCCCGCCAGGAACTCGTCGTGGATGGCGAACGGGCACGCGTAGACGTCGCCGACCGGGTCAATCAGGCAGACCACCCGGCCGGCCCCGCACAGGTTCAGGCCGGGCAGCGCTCCGCCGTAGGGCGCCAGGTGGAAGAAGGAATCGCCGGTAAGCACCTGCTCACCGTGGGCGACCAGCCAGTCATACAACTGGCGTTGCTGCTCCGCGGTCGGGTGCAGCTCGGGCCAGGTGTCCGCGCCGCGGCCGGACGGGCGCAGCCGGGTCAGCCTCAGCTGCGCTCCGTAGGCGTCGGCCAGCGCCTTCAGCTCGTCGAGCTGGCTCACGTTGTGCCGGGTCACCACGACCGAGAGCTTGAAGCCGGTGAACCCGGCCGCCTTGAGGTTCTGCATGGCGCGGATTGCTGTCGCATGCGACCCCGCGCCGCGGACCGCGTCGTTGACCTCCGCGGTCGCGCCGTCCAGTGAGATCTGCACGTCGACGTAGTCGCTGGCGGCCAGGCGCCGCGCAGCTTCTGGATCGATCTTGATGCCGTTAGTGGAGAACTTGACGCCCACGTGGTGCGCGGTGGCGTAGTCGACAAGCTCCCAGAAGTCCGGCCGCACCGTAGGCTCGCCACCGCCGATGTTGACGTAGAAGACCTGCATCCGCTCCAGCGTGTCGATGACCGCCTGGCACTCGGCGGTGCTCAGCTCGCGCGGGTCCCGCCGTCCGGAACTGGACAGGCAGTGCACACAGGCCAGGTTGCACGCGTACGTCAGCTCCCAGGTCAAGCAGATCGGCGCGTCCAGTCCGAGCTCGAACTGCTCGATCAGCCGGCCCGGCGATGCGTGACCCGGCCGGGCCTGAGCGGCCGGGCCGGTGCCCGCTGGCGCCAGCGCGGTCGCCGTCATGACGGCGCCCTTTCCGTGATCATCTGCGACTCGGCGAGGGTGGCCAGCGCCCGCTGGTAGACCGGCAGCCGGTCGGCTCCGACTCCGGCGGCCGCGCATGCCGAGCGCGCGCTGGGGTGTTCGGCCAGCGACCGGACAACGGCGAGGACAGTCATGTTCTTCAGGAAAGACAGCCGCCGGGTCCCGAAGTGATACAGCAACGCGCCGAACGGCTCCGGGCGCACCGCCACCCGCTCATCGATGCGCCAGGGGCGGTCCAGGTCGAACGCGGAACCCCCTGCCTCAGTAGACACCGCACATCCCATCGATCGAGATCTCCTCGACCAGGAGCTCCTCGGCGATCAGCGCCTCGCCGGCCGCCAGGGCCTCGCCGGCCGCCTGGGCCTCGCCGGTGGCCTGGGCCTCGCCGGCCGCCAGGGCCTCGCCGGTGGCCTGGGCCTGGGTCGTTTCCATCTGTGCCTGCTCGGTCATGACCGCCTCCGCCGCCTGCCGTAGGGTAATGGCACTCAGTGCGGATACTAACGGCACCGAGTGCCAGAGTGCAAGACCCGGGCGGCGGGAAACTCGCCGACGTCCGAGCCGTCGCATCCCGTGACCGGTCATGGCATGCTCCAGTCAGGCCGGGGTGCTGCCGCGGCTGAATAGGCGCAGGCTGCGCGGAGGCGAAAGGCGGTAGGTGGCCGTGCCGCAAGGAGGAAGTCCCGCGGCGGTTGTCCCGCTCGGCCGTAAACGCATCACGTCACGGGCCGAGTTGGAGCATGTGGCGTTCGAGCTGTTCGAGCGGCAGGGTTTCGACGGGACCACCATTGACGACATCGCCAGGGCCGCCGGGATCGGGCGGAGAACGTTCTTCCGCTATTTCCCCTCGAAGAACGACATCCCCTGGGGGAACTTCGGCGACGAACTGGAACGGATGCGCGCTCAGCTCAGGGCCTACCCGGCACAGATCCCGCTGATGGAGGCGATCCGCCTGGCGATCGTCGACTTCAACCGGGTCCCGCCCGCCCAGCTCCCATGGCACCGGCGGAGGATGGAGCTCATCCTGCGGGTGCCGGCTCTGCAGGCGCATTCAACGCTGCGCTATGCCTCGTGGCGCCAGGTAGTCGCCGAGTTCGTTGGCCAGCGGATCGGGCAGCCACCGGACGCGCTCGCGCCACGGACCATTGCCTATGCCGCCCTCGGTGTCGCGGTCGCCGCGTACGAGCAGTGGCTGGAGACCGATGACGCGGACCTCGTCTGGCTGCTGGACACGGCGATGCGCGACCTGGCCGCCGGCTTCGCGAACAGCCTCACCGGACCCGCGCCGGCTGCGCCAGCGACCCACCCGTAGCCTCGCCGTCCGGCGGCGCGATACTGAAGGCGTGCCGGGGCCATGCCCGGCCGCCGGGCCATGCTGGCCGTCCGGTCGGCACGGCGTCAGCGCGGTCGCCCGGACAGCCTCCAGCCGCTTCGCCCCGGGCAGGCTCCTGCAGCCGATGCTAAACTAACGGCACTTAGTGCCGAAAAAGGCAGGCGGGAGGACGATGGATGACGCATGGGGGCCGGCCAGTCAGGGAGCCGTGCCCGCACCTCAGCCGGTGGGCCGCGGGCGGCCGCCCAGTACGACGCGGCACCAGCTGCAGGAGATCGCCATGGAGATGTTCTCCGCTCACGGTTACGACGAGGTAACCCTCGACGAGCTGGCGGCCGCGGCCGGGATTGGCAGGCGCACGTTCTTCCGCTACTTCCCCTCCAAGGCAGACGCGCTGATGGCCGACTTCGAGCAGGACGTGGAACGCCTCCGGGAACTACTGGCCGACAGCGACCCGGGCCTGCCGCTGATCCAGGCGATCCGGCGGGCTGTCGTTGCGGGTAACAGCTACCACGCTGCTGACCTGGCCCGGCTGCGCCTGCGCCTGCGGCTGCAATCCGACCATCCCGCTCTGCAGGCCAACGCCAACGCCCATTATGAGCGCTGGCAGCAGGTAATAGCCGAGTTCGCGGCCTGCCGCCTGGGCCAGTCCGCCGGTGCACTGCAGCCGCAAGTCATCGCCCGCGCTATATTCGGCGCTGCCTTCGCGGGCTTCATGTCATGGCTCTGCGACGACGCCGGCGAACTGGGCTCGAAGCTGGATGCCGCGCTCGGTGTGCTAGCCGACAGCTTCGGCAACCAGCCCTCCAGTTGACGGCCGCATCAACGGCGAGCCGGTCACCGTAACGGTTATCGCACCACAGCCATCTGCTTGTCTTCCTCGGCGACCCGGCTTTCCAACTGGGCGAAGGAACGCCTGGTAAGCAACGTGATCACAACCGTCAGCACGACGGTGAGGGCCAGGCCGACGTAGGTCAGGATGCTGCCGATACCGGTCGCGGCGGAGCCCAACTGGTAGGCGCCGAAGGAGAAGGTCAACGCCCAGAGCACGCCGCCCGCGGCGTTGAAGGCGACGAACCGGCCCCAGGGCATCCGGCTGATCCCGGCGAGGAGGGCGGCATAGGTACGCAGGATGCTGACAAATCGTCCGATGAACACGACCTTGCCGCCGTGGCGCCGGAACAGATACCTGCCCACGGCAAGCCGCCGAGCGGTCAGATGCACGTAGCGGCCGTAGCGTTCCACCAGCCGCGTACCGCCGAAGTGACCCGCGGCGTAGCCAATGTTGTCCCCGAGGATCGCGGCGCTGGCGGCGACCACGGCGATCACGACGATGTTGAGCCTGTGCGTCGATCCGGCGTACAGCGCGGCCGTGATCAGGGCGGTCTCACCTGGCAGCGGAATCCCGATGCATTCCAGCCCGACCAGCACAGCTACGGCGAGATACCCATAGGAGTGAAGGAAGCTCACAACGAACGACGTGATCACGGGCGTGCCCCTCAGCGGATCGACGACCAACTGACACGACCGTATGCGGGGCTACCTTTCCGCTCGCTTTCACCGAGACCGGTGCCTCTGGCCGGGCTCAGCCAGGTCATGGCGATTCCTGTGCTGGGTGGGCTGGATCTTCGCGCGGGGCGCGCCTGTCTTGGGAGGTTGTCTGCGCCGCCGTGGCGGATGGGAGCGTGATGACTACCCGGGCGCCGCCGGTCGGGGATTCGGCGATGACGATGCGGCCGCCATGCGCCGTGACGATCTCGCGCGCGATGGCCAGGCCCAGGCCGGTGGTGCCGCTGCCGCGTTCGCGGCTGCTGTCCAGGCGCACAAACCGGTCGAAGATCCGTTCTCGTTCCTCGGCGGGGATGCCGGGCCCGTCGTCGCTGATCTCGACCTGCACCGAGCCGCTCGTGGTTGCGGCGGATATGACGACGCGATGGTCGGCGTAACGGATCGCGTTGTCGATGACGTTGCGGAACATCCGGCCCAGGTGGTCAGGACTGCCCATGGTCAGCGCGCCTGGAGCCAACTGAAGGTCGATGTCCAGATGGTGGGCCACGGTGGTGGCCCGGATGTCTTGCAGCAACGCGTCCACGTCGACCGGTACTTGCTGGGCGGAGAGCAGCCGTTCGTCGGCTCTGGCGAGAAGCAGCAGTTGCTGGATGAGTTCCTCAAGGCGCAATGACTGCTGGGCAGCGCGTTCGGCGATCGTAGGCCACGGGGCCCGGTCGGGGTGCGCCAGGCCGACTTCCAGGGTGGTGCGGATCGCGGCGAGCGGGCTGCGTAGTTCGTGGGAAGCGTCAGCGACGAAGCGGCGTTGCTTCTTCGCGGCCTCATCGAGCCGGGTGAGCATGTCGTTCATGGTGTGGGCCAGGTGCCCGATCTCGTCGGAAGTGCCTGGTTCGGGGACCCGCTGGGACAGGTCAGCGGAGGTGATGTCGGTGACGGCGTGCCGGATCCTTTCCACCGGCCGCAAGGCCCGGCCGACGACGAGCCACACGGTGCCAGCGGCGAGGATGAGGATGACCGGCAGACCCCAGAGCAGGTGCCGGAGAAACTCGGAGTTGACCTGGCTGAGCAGGCCGGTCGACGTCGTGGTGATGATGGTGACCGGCCTGCCGGCGACCGTGGTCCGCACGGCGACGATGTGGATATCGTTGGGGATCACCCCGTCGGCGGCTTTCTGCCGCACCGGTGTGCCCGACCCGGCGGGCAAGGTGTAGACCGGCGGCAGCCCGGCCAGGGTGCGGGTCGCGGCCAGCACTCTTCCGCCGGGGCCGAGGACCTGCGCTTCGGCGTCGGGGTCCAGGCTCGACGCGGCGAGTGGCCGCGGCCAGTTCCCGGTGGGGGCTGATTGGGCGATCTGGGCGGCATAGGTGCGCAACTGGCTGTCGATGGTGCGGTGCACTGACTGCATCTGGAGCAGGTACATCACCAGCACGCCCAGCACGACCGCGACGGTGATGGCCAGGCTGGCGACCGCGGTGACCCGGGTGCGAAGAGAGACCGCGGTGACCCGGGTGCGCGGGGAACGCAGCCCGAGCCGACGCGAGGCAACGCGTCGTGCGCGACGGCCGGGAAAGGCGGGCGGGCTGGAATTCATGGTGAGTCATCCTGAATGAGGTAACCCTCGCCGCGCAGGGTGAGGATCACAGGCATCCCGCCAGGCGGGTCGAGCTTGCGGCGCAGTCGGTGCACATGAACCTCGACCACTGCCGGGCCGCCGTCGAAGGCCGGGTCCCAGCAGTGGTCGAGCAGTTCGGTCTTGGACACCACGTGGCCCTTGCGTCGCATGAGGTGTTCCAGGACCGCGACTTCCCGGCTGGTCAACTCCAGCACGGCACCGTCGCGGGTGACGGTGCGGCTGGCGGGGTCGAGGGTGAGGCCGCCGGCGGTCAACAGCGCCGGCCTCTCGCCGAGGCTGCGCCGGGTCAGTGCTCGCAGGTGGGCGAGCAGGACCGGGTAGGAGAACGGCTTGGCCAGGTAGTCATCGGCTCCGCTGTCCAGCCCTTCGGCGTGGTCGAGGTCCTCATCCATCGCGGTGAGCATCAGGATGGGGGTCCACAGCCCCTGCTCGCGCAACTGCCTGCACACCTGGTAGCCGTCCAGGCCGGGCAGCATCACATCGAGGATGATGACGTCGTGGGCTGTTTCGCGGGCCTTCCACAGACCATCCTCGCCGTTGTCGGCCACGTCCACGACGTAGCCCTCCGCCTGCAGGCCCCAGGTGAGGGACTCCGCCATGGCCTGCTCGTCTTCGACTACCAGTACCCGCATGACTCAAGCATCCCCGACCTGGCGGGTCACCCACCTACTGAGGGCTTCCACAAGATCCTCCCGGACATAACTCGGCTGACGTCAGAGGACGGCGAGCGTCACCAGGAGGCTAAGCGCCCGCGGCTTTCAGGACGCTTTCACCGAGGCAGGCCCGGGGCTCCGGTCGATCTAGATCGCCCATCTGGTGGGCTCATTCGCCTCTTGAGCTTCGCTGGCGGGCATGACCAGGGTTAGCTGGTGTCGCTGGTCGCCGCGCTGACTCGGCCGTTAGACAGCCGCCGCCACCGCCCGGCTCGCAGGCCGATGGATGTGGCGTTGCCCGGGTTAGAACCCGGGCAACGCCACATCCACCGGGTCGGGGCTGGGGTTGCCGGTGCTTGCGGTGTTCCGGGTGCCGGTGGTGTTTGCCGGTGCCCGGCCTGTGCCCGGCTTGTGCCCGGTGCCGGCGTTGTCCGCCCGGGAAACTGCAGCGAAGCAGCCCTGACCACCGCAGATATGGCGTAACGACACCGCCAGGCAGTCGGCCTTGCGGTCGATCGCGGCCTATATGAGCTAAGATGATTATGCGTTATCCTAGTGGGACTTCCCAGCAGAAGTGATGGGGCAACGATGAATGTTCTTAGCTTCTTCACCCTCGTTATCGTGGGATTCACCGGCTGTGCGGAGTTCGGCTCCTACGCCTTTGTCCACCCTGTTATCCGCCGCCTGCCGACCGAATACCACCTCACCGTGGAAAAGGGTCTCCTACGTACCTTCGGGCGGGTCATGCCCGTACTCATGACCGGATCCATGATACTGGCCATTGCCCACGCCAGCGCCGGCGGAGATAACGGCGGCCCGGCCCTCTGGCGGTGGCTAGGGGCGGCATCCTGGATCGCCGCGCTGGTCTCCACCATCATCGTGAACGTGCCGATCAACATCGCGACCGGCAAGATTGATCCGAAGGCGCCTCCAGAGAACTGGAAGTCCACCCGGAACCGGTGGGAGGTGTTCCAGGGCGTTCGCTCCTGGCTCATGGTGATCGGGTTCGTGTTCATCTGCGTCGGGTTCGCCATCGACTAATCCGCGGTCCCCGCCACCGACCAATCCCGGCCCCCACACGGTGGCCCCGCCGACCCGACGGCGCCGAACCCGATGGCAGAGCCCCGAAGATCAATGACTCGCTGACGTCTTCCCGTTCTGCCTTCGTGACCAGCGGTCTTTCAGGCGGATCATGGAGACGATCGCCTTCGCCACCGGGCGCGGCATGGCGGATCTCGGCATCATACCCAGCTGCTGGGCCATCCCGAGTCGGTCCGTCTCCTGCCAGCCTTCGACGATGCGTCCGTCCTTCAGGCGCACCATGCTGATGGCATAGAGCGTTGCCACACGACCCGTCGCCGGGAATCCGTTGAAGTCTCCAGCATGAGTACCCGTCGAGCTCCATCTGATGACGACGATGTCGCCTTCAGCAACAATTTCATGAACATCCATGACAAAGTCCGGCATGCCGGTGGTGATCCGCTCCATCGCGACACGTAGACCTTCACGGCCGGCCGGCAGGTCGCCTTCTCTCACTTGGTCGTGGAAGACGACGTTCTCATCCACTATCTCCTCGGCGGCGCCCCAGTCTCCTTCACCCCAAGCTTTTTGGACGTAGCGCTCGATGATCGCTTTGTTTTCGTTGGGGGACATTCTCGTCTCCAAATCTGCGGACGGGGTCGTGTGGTGCTATGAGGGGACGACGGTACGAGGGGCGCTCGTCTCGTTTATTGGAGACAGCTCCGCGTGGCTCCGCGCGTCGCGTTCCAGGAGCCGCGGAGTTATCTTCCTGGCTACGGTCCGCAGAATGGTGGCATTCACCCTCGGGCCCAGCGGCCCGCCCCAGGCGGTGGCCGCGCCAATTTGCCGGGACGCCTTCACCAACGGCAGAGTGACCGACCTGCGGGCGTGCTCGAAAGCACGCAACGAACCGGCGGTGACTCCGTTCTTGGACAAGTGGTCACCCAGCGTAACGCCGTCGGTCAGTGACGTTCCTGCGCCCTGACCGAGATCGAATGTCATGGCGTGCGCCGCATCGCCGAGCAGCGTGACCCGATCCAGCCCCCAGTGGCGCAGTGGTGGCCGGTCAAAAGTGTCTCGGCGGTGAATCGCCGCAGGTGGCGTGGCGGCCAGTAGGGCGCGCGCCGTGGGTTCCCAGTCATCGAAGAACGTCGTCAGAGCCTCGTACTCACCAAGGACGTCGCCATCAGGACCTTCGGGAGCGTTGCGTACGCACCACCAGCAGACCCGGCCGTCGCCCAGGTGAAAGAAGGCGAAGCGGGCGCTGTCTCCGTGCATGATCCGGAACACGCCAGGGGGTGCGCCAGCGTCGCTTTCCGCGATGCCCGACCAATGGGCGTAGCCGGGATGTCTCGCGGCCTCAAGCCCGTGCAGGTGGGCCCGGACCCTCGACTGAAGCCCGTCGGCACCGACGAGGATGGCGCCGCGTTCGGACCGACCATCGGTGAACGTCGCCGTCACGCCCCGGTCGTCCTGGGACATTCCCCGGAAAGTGGAGTTCAGGTGAAAGTCATCCGGCCCGAGTTCTTCATAAAGGAGGTTGAGCAGGTCTGCGCGGCGGATCGCGACTGGCATCGCGCCCAGCGTCCGCCCACGTTTTCCCATGTCGAGGTGGTTGAGTACGTGGCCATGCGCATCACACATCTCGAGCCGCTCAAGCTGGTGTCCGCAGGCGTACGCCCTCTCCGCCACTCCCAGCCGGGCCAACGACAAGGCGCCCGCGTACCACAAGACGTAGCAGCCGCCGTACTGGGTTCCCCGTCGTGTGCGGGCCTCGTACACGACGGCCTCAAGGCCGGCTTTCCGCAGCGCGATGGCCGCGGCGGTGCCGCCGATGCCACCGCCGATGATGAGTATGCGCTGGTTATCTACCATGTCGTCCTCCGGAGAAGCCCGCGCCACGATACTGCCTGAACCGTTCTATAAGAACGATCCTTAACGTACGGTATGTTGTCAGTCGTGTCAATGGACGAGTGTCACGGCCGAGCGTCAGCAGGAGCGTCAGCAGGAAAGACATCCAGCAGGTTGGTCGGGAGGCCGTGGTCGGCCCTGATGACCTGCATGACGGCGGCGATGAGGGCCAGGTGCGTGAACGCCTGGGGGAAGTTGCCCAGATGGCGCCCGGTGTGAGGATCAATCTCCTCGCCGTAGAGCTGCAGTGAACTCGCGAACGACAGGAGCTTCTCGCACAGGCGGCGCCCCCGGTCCACCTCACCGATCGCGATCAGCGCCGAGACCATCCAGAACGAGCAGATTGTGAAGGTGCCCTCCTCACCGTGCAGGGCGTCATCTGTTTCGTCGGTGCGGTATCGCAGCACAAGATCGTCTTCGGTCAGCTCGTCGGCGATGGCCAGCACTGTGTCCCGCGTCCTCGGATCGTCGCAGGGCAGGAACCCGAGGATCGGGATGAGCAGCGCGGAGGCGTCGAGAGCCTTCGTGTCGTAGTGCTGGACGAAGACACCGCGCTCGTCCGTACCGTGCGCGAGGACGTCGTCGCGGATCTTGTCGGCCTCCTCGCGCCAGCTCGTTGCGCGGTCGTGGTCGCCCCGCATCGCGGCGAGCTTGGCGCCCCGGTCGGCGGCCAGCCAGCAGTAGATCTTGGAAGAGACGAAGTGCTTCGGTGCGCCCCGGACCTCCCATATGCCGCAGTCGGGCTCGCGCCAGTGCTCGAGTGCCTTCCCGACCTGAGTCACGACGATCGACCACTGCCGTTCGTCCAGCCTGTGACGCAGCCCGACGTGAAGGTAGATCGAGCTGACGACAGCACCCCACACGTCATGCTGTTCCTGGTCGAATGCGCCGTTGCCGATCCGGACGGGCCGTGCCCCGTCGTAGCCGGACAGGTGGTCGAGGGTGGACTCAGGAAGGTCGGCCCGCCCGTCGATCCCATACATGATCTGAAGATCGTCAGCTCCCGCCGCCGGCACGATATCGGCGATGAAAGAGAGGAACTCGTGAGCCTCCCAGTCGAAGCCGAGCGTGTACATGGCCCACAACGTCATCGTGGCGTCCCGGATCCACGTGTACCTGTAATCCCAGTTCCGCTCGCCCTGCGGGGTCTCCGGTAGCGACGTGGTCGGTGCTGCGACGATGGCACCGGTCGGCGCGTAGGTGAGCCCCTTGAGCGTGATCGCGCTGCGCTGCAGGAAACTGGACCACGGATGATCAGGGAAGCGTCCGCTTTCCAGCCAGTGCTGCCAGTGGTGGATGGTCCACAGCATCCGCGCCTGGGCGTCCTCGAAGGTCGTCGGCGCCGCATGGCCGCTCCAGGACAGCGCGACGAAACGGCCCTCGCCTTCCCTCAAGAGCGTCCTTGCGTGCGCCGAAGCGGGTCCCTCGAACCCCAGCAGGAGGTCAGTATTGAGCCGTAGCTCCAGGTCGGTGCCTGGGGCGCGGGCCACAGCCTGGTGATAGTCGGGCCCGGAAAACTCCCACGTGCCCGGCACCCGGCCATAGTCGAACATCGGGTTGCAGTCGAGGCGCAGCTGGACCCGACCGCTGACACACCGCGCGGTCCGCAGGAAAATGTGCTCCGCCTCGTCGTCCGTCGGTGCCCTGCTGCGCTCGGCGGTGCGTTCGGTCTTGTGATGCCAGGGGCCGGCCAGGAGGGCATCGAGGACAACGAGCCAGCCCCGTCCCGTCCACCAGCTTGTCTCCAGGACCATGGTTCCCGGAATGTAACGGCGCGCCGCCGGGACCCACGTGTCCGCGGGGCCGAGCCGGAAAAGCCCGGCATCGCGGTCGATCAGGGCGCCGAAGACGCTGGGCGAATCCATCCGCGGCAGGCACATCCACTCGACCTCCCCACCCGGCGCCACCAGCGCGGTTGTCTCGCAGTCGGACAAGAACGCGTAGTCGGCGATCGGGGGGAAGTGGCCGACACCGAACGATTCGCCGGGATGCATGTGTCCCCCCTCAGGCCAGCTCGCGCTTGAGGATCTTGCCCGTGGCTGTCATCGGCAACCTGTCGCGGAACTCCACCAGGCGCGGATACCCGTCGGCCGGCAACGCGGACACACACCATTTCTGCAGCTCGTTCGCCGAGATTAACGACCCGGAGGCCGGGACGACGTACGCCTTGATCTCCTCGCCGTACAGTTCATGCGGCACGCCCACCACGGCGGCGAGATTTACCTGCGGGTGTTTCATGAGAAGCTCTTCGATCTCCCGTGGGTAGACGGTGACGCCATCGCGGATGATCAGATCCCGGGAGCGGTCGATGATGTAGTAGTAGCCGTCGTCATCGCGGCGGCCGATGTCTCCCGTACGAAGCCAGCCGTCGCGCATGACCTGTGCGGTCTCGTCGGGCCGGTTGTGGTAGCCCTTCATGACGTTGTGACCGCGGATCGCGATCTCACCGGGCCCCGAACCCTCGACGTCGTTCCAGTTCGGGTCGACGAGCTTCAGTTCCACACCCCAGATGGGGCTGCCGATCGAGCCGGGCTTGATCAGCCGGTCGGACCGGCTGAACGCCGCGACCGGAGAGGTTTCTGAGAGGCCGTACCCCTCGAGGATCTCGATGCCGAACCGCTCGGTGAACCCTTTGCTCACCACCGCCGGCAGTGCCGCGCCGCCGGCGACCGCGACAGTCAGATTGGCCGCGATCTTCTTGAGGTCGTAGCACTCCGCGCCCTCAACGTTGAGCAGGGCCCAGTACATCGTCGGCACGGCGGCCAGGAACGTCACCGTGTGCCGCTCCATCAGCGCCAGCGCCTTCCCGGGCTCGAACCGGGGGAGCAGCACCAGCGTGGCCCGCCGGAGGAAGCCCATGTTCATGCACACGCTCTGGCCGAAGGAGTGGAACAGCGGCAGAGCCACGAGATAGGTGTCGTGGGGCGCCCGCGTGAACATGGAATCGGTCATCATGGCGTTCAGCAGCAGGTTCATATGGGTCAACTCGGCGCCAATGGCCGGCCGCCCGCTCGTGCCGCTCCCATAAAGGATCACCGCGGTATCCGCCGGATCGGTCGCCACCGTTTCGAACGTCATCGGAAGGTCTTTTATCGTGGTCCACAGCTCCTCGACGTCGGCGATCGGCGAGCAGGTGGAGGCCGGGTCGCCCGGGAGCAAGATGTCGTCCGGGAGCACGATGAAGTGCTCGCAGGAAGCGGCCTGCTGGAAGCCGGCCAGCCCGCGCTCGCCGACGGGCACGTCAGCGCGGCCCTGGAAGTCCGCGAATCCGCGCTCGCCGGGCAGGTCAGCGCGGCCCTGGAAGCAGAAGAACATCCGCGCGTCGGAGTCGTCGAGATGGTAGGCGAACTCCCACGGCTCGAGCAGGTCGTTCAGCGGCACGGCGACCGCGCCTGCCTTGAGGATGCCGAAGTAAATCATCGGAAACCAGGGCAGGTTCGGGCAGCACAACGCCACTCGGTCACCACGGCGGATGCCACGTGACCGCAACAGGTTCGCCACCTGGTTCGCGATCGCGTTCACCGCGGCATATGGCAGCCGGGTATCGCCGATCACAAGCGCGTCGCGGTCGGGCACCCCACGCGCAGAGTCCTCCAGGACAACGGACAAATTTAACATCCCGAAGCAACTCCCCTGAACCCCGAAAAAAGGCATACGATGCCTCAAACTCTTCTTTATCAGCCTGCCTCGCGTCAAGGTTGCCGATGTCAACATCACGTGAAATCGGTGTCTCTGCGGGGGGTGCTGCCGGTGCCTGCGTGGAGGTTGTCGGCTTCGTCGCGGGCGAGTTCGGTCCAGAACTCCAGGGCTGCTTCCTCCCAT
>Ga0209526_10001039_pt1 | contig 18389 bp, 13 predicted proteins | sample JacPinW_OM2H0_M1_FD_188566 | JGI IMG/M metagenome (GOLD analysis project Ga0209526, IMG submission 188566) | Forest soil microbial communities from Algoma, Ontario, Canada - Jack Pine, Ontario site 1_JW_OM2H0_M1 (SPAdes) (version 2) | ecosystem: Environmental > Terrestrial > Soil > Boreal... | reverse complement strand
TGGAGACTGAGATTGAAATTAAAGAACTTAATTCTGGCACAGTTAGACCGGAATGCAGGATTGTGGCACAGTTCCGGCACAGTCAGCTCGAATTGTCGTGGAGAAGAAATTCGAACTGTTTTAGAATGAAGCGCATGTTTCAGTGCGCCCGTAGCTCAGCTGGATAGAGCATCTGCCTTCTAAGCAGAGGGTCGGGAGTTCGAGCCTCCCCGGGCGCGCCATTTTCCCTTTAAAAACGCTATATTCTGACGCTCTGCTCGCCGTCGTAATGCTAAGTTTTACCCTGGTTTTACTTTCTTCGGAGCCGCACCAAACAATCTGAACGCTTTGAGCATCGGGGTAAGAACCTAACCGCTACAAACATCAGCCAGGCGCGTTCCCCACGTCGCCATGGGGTGTTTCTCGCAACGAGGAGGTCGCCGGTTCGATCCCGGTCTCGTCCACCAGATTCCCTTTAAAAACGCTGCTTTTGACCCTTTGCCAGAGCCTCGATGGAGGACAGCTTAGCCCTAGCTTAGCGCTAGAATAAAGCTTATATAGAAGACGCGCCACGCGATGATCCGCGCGATGCAGGACCCAACGAAGCTGCTGCCTGCGCCGGAGAACAAATCGCAAGCGGCAGGAAAGTAAGGAAAGATAACCGCCTCTGTACGGCAATCAACGAAAATCCATTTGTCCGATTAGTGCGCCGTCTCGTATGTCTTCTTGGAATTGCCTAAGTATGCTTCTCGCTTTATGATTCAAGGCTAGCGTAGTCCTTCCGGGCTGAAATCGCTGGAAGTCCCCGCGGCGGTTCGATCCCTGAGCGTGAGTCCTGTCCGCACCGCGTTCGAGAGTCCTTGGCAGAATGGAGTCGCAGAGCGTTGGGTGAGGAGTTGCCGGCGTGATCTCCTGGATCACATCATTGCAGTTGACGAACGCCACCTGAAAAACTGGCTCTCCTGAGTATATTCGCTACTACCACGAGGACCGCACGCATCTCGGACTCGGAAAGGGAACGCCAGACAGAAGATCTCATGTGCGACTGGCAGGGCTGCACCACCGGTACGATCGGGCTGCCTAATCCGAACCAACGTAGCGTCGCGAAAACGTCCGGATTCCTCCATCCTTTATATATACAGGTATACCGCGCGGGCGTTCCTCCGGGAGAGATTCTTGGCGCTCGAGGGTGAAGGGATAACCTGAATGGGACAGCCGTCGCGGCAGGGGATCGCTCTATTTTCAGTGCGCATAGAATTTTGGCGAAGCACCAGCTCAGTTTCTAGCAGCACCGCCTGATAGACCGCCATGTTCCCAAAATTTCTGCGCGTGCAGTGATTTTCATTTTCTTATTAGAGTCTTCGAACCTTTAGATCGTGTCGCCAGAAGGTGTGAGAGAGCCGGTCCATAGGCTCCGCGGAGAGGTATCTCGATTTCTGGAGGCTCCAAGGTTCCGACCGCCGCTCCAGTCGTGTACATGTGCAGGCATTTGGGAAATTTTCGAAAAATCGCTTGGCGTGGCCCTTCAAACCGCAGGCGATGGATCGTCGCTTTCAGTAATATTCACATAATAAATAACTTGCGCTGTTGTTATCGGCAGGTTAACGAACTCGTCAAATCATCCTCGTTTTCAAATCACCTCCAAGAGTCTGCCGTTTTCGCCAATTTGGCGACTACTTTCGCCCCCAGTTGCATATCTTGAAGACGCCAAGTTGGGACGGAACTTTGCCGAATACTGCTCATACACCGGCCAGAACTTCGTCGCTCGGCGGTCCGTAAGCGTCAGATTCGCAGCGTTGAGCTGCTTCTTGATCGAGCGCGTGTCTTTGCGCGGCAAGGCCAGCCTACCGGGACGATACTTTCCATTCATTACGAATAGTTTCGAACCCGCGTTCTTCGAGCTCCTTTTGAACCTTCTTTGTGGCGTCCACGCTGCTGTAGGGTCCGACCAGCACGTGGTGGAACCGTTCGGCGGGTAGCTTAATCACGAACGCAGGATACTTCATTTCGCGCAACAAGGCCGCGAGTGCATTCGCATTCTCCTGATGAATCATAGCGCCCACCTGAACCACAAAAGCGGGCCCGTTCAAGGAGGACCTTCGATTGGACGACGGAACTGAGGGACGCTCTGCGGAAGGGACCGGCTTCGCGCGGGCCACCGGCTGTGCGGGGGGCACTGGCTGCGCGGGGGGCACTGGCTGCGCGGGAAACATCGGCGGATGCGGTGCACGTGCCATTTCTGTGGTTTTCTGGCTATTGGACAGTTTTCGCAAGTGAAGCCACCGAAGAAGAGGGGAAGTAACCAGTAATGTGGCAACCAGCGCCAGCGCAACTAGCCAGAGCACCTTGTTCGTCCCGCCAGCGATATTCTTGTCTACGGCACTCTTTGCAGTTGCTCGGGCATCTTGGGTTTCGGAGGGGTACCGAACGGGTGTAAGGATCGGGGCTGGGCTTCGATTCTCGGCACTCAGGTCGACAGGGTTGGATGCGGGAGGAACAAGAACGCTATTTGCAGGCGCTGAAACCGTGGCAGGCGCAGGAGCTGGCCCGAGAATCACAGCTCCAATTCCGCCTAACTCCTTTTTTGAGTCCATCCATGTTTGTATTTGCTTGTGTACCTCATCCGTGAGATCAATGAATTCTATGCCAACCACGTTTTTCGAGTTGTTTCTCCACACAGCCCGACCTCTGGCCTCGACCCAAGCCAGCGTTGGCGAGAATTTGAAACGGAAATTTGGGAACTCGTCACCGACCAATTCGGAATCAGTCTGCAGCGCAAATCCTTTTGGGCTGATATTCAGAACCTGGCCGCAATTAGCGTCCCTAATTACAACGGAGGAGAACAAAACCCTTTGCCGCCGATCGCTGCGTCGGTCGGGGATGTAAGGATTTCCCTTGGAATCGAGAGGGGCGGTCATATTCGATGCGTGTTAATCGCGGGGGCCCTGGACCGCATCAAGAATTTCCGGAAATCTTATAGTACCCAGCCGCGCAGAACGCAACATAAATCTACACCGGGGATGTAACTCGTAACAGAGATACACAAACGACTTCTATCAATTCCGTTGCCTGAGACCAGATGCAAGTCGATGATTGAACGAACAGGCTATGCTCGCCGCAATGATTCATCTTGATCGGCGAGTTGTAGCGACCGTTGCAACCCGCAGGTGCTGACCTGAGCTGACCCGGCGCAACTAGAAAATATTCGGGAACAGATCACGCCAAGTCCTCATGTTGAGAATGCACTGCGCTGACAGTTCCACTTCCCAGAGACTTCCGGGATGGTCCTCTCGGCGCAGGAGTGCTCCCCTCGGGTCATTGCCGATGACATTTACGCCCCCGGCCGCGGCGAAGACATACTGAAAGGATGCCTTCGCCAATCGCAGCGCCTCACTCGAAATGTTCTCTGGCATACCCCAGGGAAATGAGAAGTAATCTGCCCAGATCCCAGCGCGCGAGCCAAGGTCGCGCTTTGATCCTGCTATCTCTTCCTCGAGCTTCGTCGTATCGTGTGACCCACAATCGAAATGAGAACGAGTATGACAGCCAAACGAGAACCCAGACCGAATGAGCGATATGACGTGATTCCAGGAAAGGGGAGCAAAACCCGTCTGTTTGCGCTTAACATCGTGGCCGAATGGCGAGCCGCTTTCGATGTGAGCGGTACTCAAGAAGAGGAATACCGGAATGTTGTAGTGCTCGGCAACGGCCCGCAAATTCACGAAATTTTCGGCATAGCCATCGTCAAAAGTCAGCACTACGGTGGGTACGGGCACACTGCCGCTCTGCAGCATTTGCATGGCCTGTTCAAGGCTGGCGATTCGATAGAACTTCCGAAGAAAGGCAATCTGGCGTGCAAAAGCCGCGGTCGGAGTGCCGAGATGGTGAGGGCGATCGGAGATGACGTGGTGGTAGAAAATGACGATTGGAAACGCCTTGCGCCAGCGATAGAGCCAGTTTCTGACCACGGCAAAAGGCAGGAGAAAAATCGAACGGAACAAGAGCTTCCACACAGGTCTCGTGCGTTTCGGCGAGTAGCGCGGCCTCCGTTCAAGGAGTTCCCTCTCGTAGGTCAACATCTGTTGTGCCGACGGATAGCACTGCAGTTTGGATTCTTTGATTTGCAGCAGTGGCAGAGGCGTTCCGGCAAAGCAATCAGCAATGGCAGCGACAACTAAATCGTGGCCGACGACCTCAGCCTTTAATGCCAAACTCTTCAGATCGTCGTAACGTTCGATGGGAATCTTGGCCTGACACAAAATGGACTGCTCGTCGAACGCCTCATCGATCCTTCGAACAGCGACAGTAATCTCGCTGCGATTGTCGGGCAGCTCCCATAGCCCAGCCGGTCCTCCGTTTCGATCTTCAGGGACCTGCCGCAGGTTCAAACCAATCGAACCAAGTCGTGGGATTTTGACGAGCGAAGGATTCAGCAAACCCGGGCCGAATACTACGCCAAGATCAGCCTCTTGCCGTTCGACAAACGCCAGCGCTGCCGGTGACTGCGCGTCTGGTGTCACAAAGAGTTCGCAACCGTGCCGCTGAAGGCGGTGACCGAGATCGCTGAGGGTGATCTCGACCGGCGGGTTCGGCTTCCGAGGACAAGCGTGGAGAAAACGGATGGTGGCATCGATGGGGATCGACAGGTAAAAAAGAATACGGCGAAACGCTTCGCGGCTTGCGTAACGCAAATAGCCAGGCTGCGGCAGTTTGGGAAAGATTGCGCGTACTCTCTGCGCAGCCGCGCCCCGTGGCAGCTTCTCGTAGAGAACGCCGCAGACCTTGGCGTCCGTGAGCTCTCGCTGAAGTCGGTCCAGTAGCCGGCCAAGTTCGTCGGGTGGTTTCCTCGAAAATACAACCAGCCTAGACACAGGCACCATCATCCTCGCGACGGAGTATAGCCGAGCGGGCCTTGAACGTGCCGTGACACTCAGCATTCGAGTCGCGCGAGGATTGGCGAGCGGCTCGCCCGTACTTGAAGCTAGCATGCGCTCCGGACTCGAACAAGATGACACTAGATACGGTTGGGCTAGCTCTAGCAAAGTTGTACAATCAGCCGCCGATCGAATGGGGAGGGCGCGAGTCGTTGGCCCTTTCGCTTGCGGTCCCGGAGACTGATGCTCACCCTCCTTGATCCGTTTGGAGCGAACTCGGGCTCCTGAATTCAGGAGGACCTAGTCACGAGTTACTCCGTCGTCGACGCTTATTTGCGCTTCCGAGCCCACAAATGCTCGATTCTTCCAATTCGCCGGCCAGGCGTTCGTTTGCGCACAGATTACTGGTCTCAGCAAGAACTCTGTGCGCGGCAATCGGTTTTCTCTTTCTCGTGGTCACGCTTACTCCCGTGACACGATGGTGTTCTGCGTCTTTGGCTGGTTCGCTTCCCGCAGCTTTATCGGATGGGGCAGTACTGATTGTTCTAGCCGGTTCGGTACTTAGCGACGGCACGATGGGAGGTAGCTCGTATTGGCGAGCGGTCTATGCCGTTCGCATCTGGAAAAAGGGACGATACGGTCGTGTTTTGGTGTGCGGTGGTTCCGATGGCCCACCTGTCGCTGTGGCGATCCGCGACTACATGATCAGTCAAGGTGTACCTGCTGATGAGATCTTGATCGAAACGCAGTCTCGAAATACCCGAGAAAACGCGTTGTATGCGCGCCCGTTCCTCGATGCGCTTCCTGGCAAAAAGGTGCTCTTGACGAGTGACTATCACATGTATCGAGCACAGCACGCGTTCGCCCGCACCGGAATACAGACGGAACCTGCCCCGATTCCCGATGTGTACAAACTTTCGCTGCGGCTGGAAAGCCGATGGAGTGCGTTCCTCCAATTGTGTGAGGAGTTGGGCAAGATCGGCTACTACCGAGCGCGCGGCTGGATCTGAGCGGATCGGACGAGACGGAATTTCCCTTCGGCTCAGGGGCGAGCACCAAAATCAAACATCTTGCGTTGGGCAACTTTCTTAAGCTACGATTTCGCCGCGCATTCATGACTGGGCCTTCTCAAGGGGTAAACTGCGACAGAATGCTGTCGGTCGCATCAGTCATCCAAATGAGAACATGCTCTGCGCAGGCCAAGCGGTCCGTCCCCCGGCCGCTGCTGTAACCTAGCTTACTGGCTCAGTGTCAATCAGGAAGAGAGTCACACCGTAACAACCTTGGGTTTTGGCAGGAAGGCCCCGACGGATCGATCAGGCGGGAGTGCTAAACATTTGTATGAGCCAGCGAACGCGGAAGCACGCAATGACCGTGGACGTGGAGGATTACTTTCAAGTTGAGGCCTTCTCAGATCGAGTGTCGCGAGACGACTGGAACAACTTCCCGTCGCGTGTCGACCGATGCACAAGAATACTTCTAGACCTCTTCGATGAACATCACGTTCAAGCGACATTTTTCATCGTCGGCTGGGTGGCGGACAGAAGCTCCAGCCTCGTCCGCGAAATCGTTGCCCGCGGACATGAGCCCGGATGTCATAGCTATTGGCACCGCACCGTCTACAGCCTGACTCCAGAAGAGTTTCGCGAAGATACGCAACGCGCACGCGATCGCATCGAACAGGTCGGAGGAAAACGAGTTCTAGGTTATCGCGCGCCTACGTGGTCCATTACAAACGAGTGCCTCTGGGCGCTTGATATTCTGGGCGAGTTGGGCTTCGAGTACGACTCAAGCATTTATCCCATCCACCACGACCTGTACGGAATCCCAGGCGCAGTGCGATTTCCCTACAAGCATCACTTAAAGCAGGGAGGCGAGCTTCAGGAATTTCCTCCTGGCACTTTAACGATCGCCGGCGCAATCCTGCCTGCCGCCGGTGGAGGGTATCTGCGCATTCTCCCGCTCGGCTATACCCACTTCGCGATTCAGCAGTTTGAACGAAAAACGTCGTTTCCTCTTGTGGTCTATCTCCATCCCTGGGAGTTGGATCCGAATCAGCCGAGGATCGCAGGGAGCTTTAGGTCGCGGCTGAGACATTACACGAATCTGAGCCGGATGGAGGAAAGGCTACGTTCGCTGTTAGAACGGTATCAATTTGGGCCCCTGCGAGATTGGCTGGAAAAGCCCGTTCCCGAATTCGACCGGAGAGCGGCGCCACTCGCCGGTGCGCAGCGGCATTGAAGATGACTCGAGAACGACAACTGGAAAATGGAGCGTCGCGTGACACGACCGACTCGACAGCAAGACTACACGAGGGCACTACTCCGCGCCGGATTCTGACATACCACGAAGTCGAGCCTGAGAAGTCAACTTACATCTATGCCGTGACGTCGCAGCAACTGGACGAGCAATTGAAGCTGGTAGCCGAACGGAACAGACGAGAGACAGACAGCACGGAATTGACATTCGATGACGGACACATCTCGAATTATGAAATCGCGAGACCACTGCTGGAGCGGCATGCATCGAAGGCTGTGTTCTTCGTGACGGTCGGCCGCGTGGGTACTAACGGCCAAACGATGAATTGGGAACAATTGAGGACACTCACGAATGCGGGTCATTCCGTTCAGTCGCACGGGTGGTCACACAAGTTTCTTATTCACTGCTCTACAACGGAGCTACGCGATGAGTTAAACCGTTCTAAAGCCGAGCTCGAACATCGAACGGGCGTGCCGGTAATTTCAATTTCCGTGCCGGGAGGGCGATGGAACGCCCCGGTGCTGCGGGCAGCAGCTGATGCAGGCTACCAGCGCGTATATACCTCTGAGTTTTGGCGCGAACCGGGACCTCGACAAGGCGTGATGGTGACCGGACGATTGATGATCCGCAGCGACATGAGCGTCGCCCAGATCGAGAAATGGCTCTCAGCGGATGCCCAGTCTCTGCGAAAGATGCGAGCCAAGAACTTCGTCAAGGACGCAGTTCGCCGCGTGACAGGCGACCGCTTGTACCACGAGCTCTGGTGCTGGCTGGCCGTTTCAGGACCTTCGGGAGCCGACAAGGAGAGCGAACAGGTCTCGCTTCACCGAACCTAATGAAGATACTTCAATTGATCAGCAGCGGCGGCTTCTATGGCGCAGAGAGCGTCCTGCTGAATCTTTCGGTCGAGCTTCAGCGGACGGGCCATATTTGCATTGTAGGTGTGTTCCAAAACGCCAGGAACGCGAACACCGAGGTAGGCGATCGCGCGAAGATAGCAGGGCTCGCGGTTCGGCGCATTCCGTGCCGGAGCCGGTTCGATTGGCAGACGGTTCGCAAGATTTGGGCGATTATCGAGGGAGATGGAATTGATCTCGTCCATGCACACGGATACAAAGCTAACTTTTATGCACTTCTTGCCGCTCGCGTGGCGGAGGTCCCTGTGACCGCCACTTGTCACAACTGGCTTGGAGAAAGTCGGTCAATGCACGCCTACGCCCGGCTCGATCGCTATCTGCTTCGGTTCTTCGACGGGGTCGCCGCCGTATCTAGGTCTGTAGCCGAACAACTTGGGCATGCGGGCACCCGACAAAGAGTGCGCGTCATACCTAATGGCGTGCCGACACACGGCCCCGGAATCGGGTCCGGGCTTGCTGATCAAATCCGCATGGGAGACCGAATCGTTGTCGGAACAGTTGGAAGATTGTCGGCAGAAAAAGGTGCGTCAGTCTTGATCGAGGCCGCATCGAAAATATGTCCTGACTTTCCACAAGCCCTTTTTGTTGTTGTAGGGGATGGCCCCTTGCGGTCGAGCCTTGAGGCGCGGGTCCGTGAACTCGGCATGACGGGGCAATTTTTGTTTGCGGGCGAGCGCAACAATGTGGATCAAATTTACCGATCTTTCGACGTCTACGTACTTCCTTCCTTTCAGGAGGGGATGCCTATGGCGCTGTTGGAAGCGATGGCAGCGGGTTTACCCGTCGTGGCAACGAAGGTTGGCGGAGTGCCCGACCTTGTGTGTGATCCGAGCGTAGGGACACTCGTGGAACCCGGAGATCCCACCGCGATTGCGACTGGAATTCGTGACCTGTTGAGCGATCAAAGCCGACGCGAATTGATGGGGTCGAACGCCAGAAGGCGGGTCGAAGACCAATTCTCGGCGGCAGCGATGGCTCAAAACTACGTGGAACTCTACCAAGAGGCGCTGCTTCGACGGAGCGGCGGTAACCGCGCGTCAGTAGCGGCAACAAGCCAAGCGAGAATGGATGTGGCACGGAGAGCACAGAGATAGAGCAGCCATGCGATTCTCGATCATCATTCCGGCGAAGAACGAGGAACGAGTGATAGGCACGTGCCTTCAGCACGTCGCCGACTTGGATTTCCGCGCAGACGATTTTGAAGTGATTCTGGCCGATAACGGCTCAACGGATCGAACACTGGAGATTTTCCGTTCGTGGTCGGATCGTCTAAACCTTTCTGCGTTGGAGAAACCGGGCGTGAGTATCGCAGCGCTTCGTAACGCGGCGGCAGCGATTTCGCGCGGCACGCTGCTCGGCTTCCTGGACGCCGATTGCCTGGTACCGCGCAATTGGCTCAAAGACGCCGAGGACTTTCTTGAAGCGGCAGATGCGGAAATCGTGGGAGCTCATTATAGAATCCCGCATGATTCTACTTGGATAGCCCGTTGCTGGTTCGATGATGAGCACGGCAACCGCGCAGGCGAAACGTCTTACGTCCCGTCCGGGGATTTATTGGTGAGTCGCTCGATGTTCAATCGTATCGGGGGATTCGATGAATCCCTTCAGACGAATGAGGACTATGAATTCTGCCAACGGGCAAAACGCGCTGGCTTTTCTGTCTATTCGTTTCCACAACTGGAAGTAATCCACCTAGGCACTCCACAATCGATTTCCGCGTTCTATCACAAGCAAGCATGGCACGGACAGCACGTTCTCCGGGTGTTTGTGCAGAATTTGCCCCGTTTTTTCAATGCGAGGGTCGTATTTTTTGTTCTGTATACATTTCTTGGCCTATTGGTCGTCTTGTGTGGCGCAATTGCCTTGGTGATGACGGGCAACCCGCAATTGCTGGTAGCTGCAATCCTTTTCTGTTTGTGTGGTCCCTTTTTCTTAGCTCTTCGAGCGGCCATCCAACGAAGAAAACTGACGATCTTTGTCCCCTTGATCTTTCTTTATCTTCTGTACGGAGTTGCGCGCGCGTCCTGCATCCTGCAATCGCTGTCCGGCTGGAATCTAACTCGCCGTCGCGCGCCGGAGAGAATGTTGAATTCCCAAGAAAGCCGCGAATTGCGCGGTACGGGGAGCAACTCGCGATGAGGAGCACGACAAATTCACTTCAAGGTTGTATGGCATGAGCAAACTGACCGAGCGCGTCTATCTGGCCAGTCCCGTTTGGACGCAAAAACTTGGAGTTCACGCCTTCGGTTGGTACTGGCGCCACCGGAGACTGGGCCCCGCGTTCGAGAAGCATCAGCGCGAATATATAGAGCGCGAAAGCTGGAGTTCAGATCGATTCCAAAACTATGTGGAGGAGTGTCTTCGCAATCAGCTTCTGCGCGCATTTCAGAACGTGGCCTACTACCACCACAAATTCCGGGAGTACGGCATCTCCGAACAGGATATCGTAAAGTTTCGGATCGATGACCTTCCGCGGTTCCCCCTGCTGGAAAAACCGTTCGTGCGAACGAATCCAGAGCTCTTGCTCACCAGACGCGCGGCGAAACACCCGCCAAGGTGTTTTCAGACGAGCGGTACGACCGGCACGCCGCTTCGGTTGTATTGGGACTTCGAGTGTCATCAACACACCATTGCGGTCAGAGCTGCTCGATCGTTCCGTTGGGCAGGTGTGGGCTATCGCGAGCCGCGGGCCGTGGTGGCCGGCCGGGCGATTTTGGACCCGAAGCGAAACTTGCCACCATTCTGGCGCTTTAATGTCTGGGAGAAGCAGCTTTATCTCTCAGCGTTTCACATCCTGCCCCAGAATATGCCTGATTATGTTGCAGCCCTAAACAAATACCGCCCGGTTACACTGACCGGCTTCCCCGCAGCGCTTTCCGTTCTCGCAAAAGCAATCGAGGACGCGGGTCTGCGGCCTCTCAAACCGCGTGCGATTGTTACCACGAGCGAGGCTCTCCGGCCCGAGATGCGTGAAATCATCGAGCGCGTTTTCGAAGCAAAGGCATATGAGGAGTACGGGAGCGTGGAGAACTGTGTTCTCGCCACCGAATGCGAGCACGGCCGAATGCACGTTCACCCCGACTTTGGCTTTGTCGAGCTGCTCCGGCCAGACGGAACGGCCGCTGGTCCGGGAGAAACGGGGGAAATCGTCGTGACCGGATTCGCGAACACGAGCCAGGTCCTTATCCGATATCGAATCGGTGATCTGGCGCAATGGTCTGCGAAGCCTTGTCCCTGTGGGCGGACGCTGTTTCCGGTGCTGGAAGCAGTAGTTGGGCGGCAAGAAGACGTCCTCCTCTTTCCCGACGGGCGAGGCATGATGCGCTGCGAGTTCTTGTTCAAGGACCTACCCGGCGTGGCCGAAGCACAAGTTGTCCAGGAGTCGCTCACCCACTTGGTCATTAACATCGTGCCGTCGGTTCAGTATGGCGGTTCGGAAGCGGACATGATCCGAACGCGTATGCGGTCGCGCTATGGCCTGGGGCCGGACTACCAGATCGAGGTTCGGCGTCTGGAAAAAATTCCCCGCGAGAGAAATGGTAAGTTCCGCCCAGTCGTCAGCCACCTAAACATCCAGTCGGTCGCTCAAGGTGCGGCTAGGGCGAACAACAATGTGACGAGGTGACGAGAGAATGTAATGTTTTGTCCATAATTAGGCAGTGAATTACCATTGTCTGTCAAACCGAGGACGGAAAAAATCCGTCAAAAAGTGAGGCCACTTGCCCCGTTTGTTGCAAGCAGATGACTTGATAGAAGATATACCGTTACTGCGCCTCCTGTGGAAATATTCCAGGTGGTCGCCCGCGTGCATGCACTGCGCGGGTAGGGGGTGTGTCAAATGCAGTCAAGAATGGATACACTTAACTTATAGTTTAACCCGCTGGTACATCCTATTCGCCGGGGCGGAGGCGAAGCTCAAGTACGGCAGTAGCCTCGGCCAAGCGCCTTGTCGCTCAGGAGGGTCCCGCTAAATGTACATTTCCTACTACGGGCTGAAGGCTGAACCCTTTCGTCTCACCCCCGACCCCCAGTTTCTGCATTTGTCAGAAACTCACCAAGCGGCCCTGACCGTCGTAGTGGAGAGCATTTTGTACCGCAAAGGGTTGGTGATGATTACCGGCCCGATCGGCACCGGCAAAACAACCATTCTAAACGCCGCCCTACAGATGCTGACCGACGCTTCCAAAGAACAGATGCCTATCCGAAGCGCGTTTCTGTTCAATCCGACGTTGTCGCCTGACGAATTCCTCGAGATGATGCTTGACGACTTCAAAGTGGCTTGCGCCACAACCAGCAAATCGGGCCGGCTAATGGCTCTCTACAAGATGCTGATGGAGACGCAGCAAATGGGTGGGACGGCAGTTCTGTTCATCGATGAAGGGCACCTCTTGAGCGTGCAGCTGCTGGAAGAAATTAGACTGCTAGGGAATGCGGACACACATCAGGCAAAGATGTTACAAATTGTCCTGTGTGGACAGCCGGAACTGGCACACTTTATGAACCGGAAGGAATTGCAGGCAGTCAAGCAGCGGATTGCCGCCCATGCCATCCTTCGTCCTTTGAATTTTCAAGAGTCCCATGATTATGTAGCCGAACGTTTACACCTCGCTGGGCTGAAGGATGAGTCGCCTTTTTCTGCAGAAGCGCTGGACGCAATTCTTCGTTATTCGCAGGGTGTTCCTCGCTTGATAAATTTGATCTGCGACGCGTGTCTGGCCCTCGGTTATCGCACTCTGAGGAAGACTTTCCCGGCCGATATGGTCGAGGAAGTTGTTGTCTCCCTCGGGCTAGTACAGCCTTCCTCGAGTCTGGAGAAGAAAACCGGCAAGGAACCGGCGCACTCGAGCGATATGCTCCCGAAGCCACCCGTCGACACTATGATCGAAGCGATGAAGCGAACTCGCTCAGCACAATTGGGTTAAATTGATACGTAGGAAAACTGTCATGAGCAAGTATTTCGACGAAACCGTGAAATTAAATAGATTGACTGTGCCCTTGGGCTCCACTCCCCAGAGCGCTGCCCAGCTGACTACCGAGCGGCTCTCCGGGGAAACGACTTCATCGCAGGGTTTTGACCTAAGCCTGCGGAAGGGCCAAAGGACCAGCGTTGCTTTGTCTAGGGCTCTGCAACAGGAATTCACCCAATGTGATGACCTAGAAACGTTTCAAGAATCTTTCCGAGTGCTTCGGACGCGCTTACTACGCCTGCAGTCTAAGCGGGGACTTCGTTCCGTGGTCGTGACTAGCTCAACCAAAGGCGAAGGCAAGTCTACTGTGGCGCTCAATCTGGCATTCACTTGCGCCCAGCTGCCGGAAATGAAAGTGCTGCTAATCGATGCCGACCTTCGCGGTTGCGGGTTGTCGCAACTGCTTGGCACACCTAAGGGTCCGGGCCTCACCGAAGTTCTCTTGCAAAAAGCCGAACTAGACGAGGCCATTCTGGCAACGGACTTGCCGAACCTTTATTTTCTTCCCTGCGAATCAACTTGTATCCCGCGAGCGGAACTTCTCGCTAGCCGGCACTGGTCGGAATTAATCGCGTCCTGTGTGGAGACCTTTTCACTAGTCATTGTCGATGCACCGCCGATTTTGAATTTGACTGACGTTGATCTGATCTCGGCGCCATGCGACGGAGTGCTCATGGTCGCTCGCTCCCACGAGACCCGCACGGACTTCGTACAAAAAGCAACCAGTCAGATTGATTTAAGGAAACTAATTGGAGTAATCCTGAACGGAACGGCAGTAGGGCCTGTTACATACACGTACGGATATAATAAGCCGACACCCGGATCCATGCCTCGGCCCATCGCCGTTGTCTCTCGTCTATTCGGACGCAACGACAGCGACAAGAATGAAGATGGCACCTCGGCGATCGTCCCTGCGACTCAACCAGCTACACCCAACTTACCGTGTGATGCGGCTCGGCCTACGACCCCATCGCAAGCAGCGTCCCCGCATGCAGCGAACAACGACTAGAGATCAGGTATCGCGAGTCTAAATGGAGCGACAGATTTTGCTGTCTTCACTCAGCTGACCTCTGAAGTGGGCCCACGACCCCCGGTTCTTCGAGTGGGAGTTCCTATGGTGAGAGGCAAGGCAGGCTATCGGCCCTTGTCGCCCTTCGAGCGCTGGCTAGCGCTCATGTGTGCATGGGCGCCGGCAGCAGCAACGATTGCTTACTTGAAGAGTGTAGTGCTGAACGAGGGAGGCTACGGGAGGATAGCGGTCCAACTCGGGCTACTCAGCAACCCCCGCCATCCGGAAGCGACCTTCTCATTCCTGCAAAGATTGAGTTTCCATCACGGTGATCTGCTGGTGGGGCTGATCTTGGTTCCGCTGGGACTTTGGCTGATCGCGCGTTGGCTACCGCTGGCTATCAGTTTTCCTGCGGTTTTCAGCTTCGCTGCGGTGCTCATGTTCTGGCTAGCTGTGCAGCGGACCGCTTACGCGGATACCGGCGGGTTTCTGGCGCTCCCGTTTCTTCGCGATGGGCTTTGGTGGATTATCCGTCATCCTGCAGATTTCAAATCGTACTCTTCCGGTTCGACATGGCTCAAGGCGGGGATCGTCCTTGCTACAGGCCTAGTTGTTTCACGGCTGCTCATAAAGTTTTGCCGGCAGCGAGAGCGACCTTTGGAAGAGTCACGGACAACGAGGCTGAGTGTTGAATTCGCTGCAGTCGCTGCTGCTGTGGTGATTGCGGTGAGCTTCGGTCCATGGCTGCCTACGACGGCCTACCACGCTAGTATTCTCCAGATGATCGCGAACTTTGCGTCGGAAACGTTTTCTCCGGAGATTAATGGGCTCCCCGACGCCGCGTTAATGGGACGCTACCGCAATTTGGTCGGCTTGCAAGCTGCAGCCCAGCCCTCTGCCTTACACGGAAAGGCTCAAGGCTACGACGTTATCGTATGGATCAGCGAAACGCTCCCGGAACGCGTGGTGGCGGCCCACGGTGGCTTCGCGAGCTTTCCCAACTTGAGCCGCCTCACAGACTCCGCACTCATCCTCCCCCACCACTACACCACCAGCACTTACTCGAGTCTGGCCATGTTCTCCATCCTAACCTCCCAATATCCTCCATACACTTTGCGCTCCTATTTCGAAAGCGGTTCCGGCCAGAATATTGGCAGTTTTCTTTCGGGCGCGGCACGAATGGGCTACCAGACCGGCATTTTCGTCCCTGGCGATGCCTCTTTTAACCAGGACATCAACTTTTTCGGCGCTGCTGGTGCCAGCAAGGTCTTCGTGAGCGACCGTCACCCGCTGCCGTACGAGAAGACATCCTTTGAGCGGCGGCAACAGCTGGACCAGTCCGCCTACGTGGAGCTCCAGCGAAACCTGGAGGACTGGCTGGGTTCTAAAAAACGATATGCAGCCGTGTTTTTCCCAGAGATCGGGCACGGTCCTTGGCCGGACGTGACCGAGCTAGGACCCTCGGCTTCGCGTATACAACTCCGCGAAGCACTTCTTGAGATGGAGGACCAGTGGATCGGCCAGCTTCTCGACTTACTCCAGCGTCACGGACGGCTAGACAAAACAGTCATTGTTGTGACCGGCGACCACGGTGTCCGGACGCGAATCGAGGATCCAGCGCTGCCGCGCGCCCGACTGGATGATTACACCTTTCACGTCCCCCTTCTGCTCTATGCGCCTGGAGCGTTCTCTTCGGGCCAGACGATCGAAGGGGTGACTTCGCACATTGACATTGCCCCTTCGTTGCTTGATTTGCTGGGTAGCGATGAGGAAGAGCCGTTCTTCCAAGGCGTTCCTTTCTGGGATCCGGCCGTAGCGCAGCGCAAGACGTTCTTCTTCGGCTCAGGCTCTGTCGGCAGTGACGGTTTTCACAGCCCTGGGCATTATTACTCGCATCTGCTACTGGGCAACACGATCTACGCTGCTCCGAGGATGAGCTTCGATGACAGCATGGTGGTGACCGATCTAGACGAACAGCTTGCAGTTTCACAGACGCTGCAGGATCAGCACAACCTTCAGATCGTCTGGGTTGGTCGGGCGGTAAAGGCCGCGGCATCTCAGCGGCAAGGGGCCCCCTAGCCTGGATTACTCGTGATTGTTGTGGCCAGACACTGGGTTTTGGCGAACCCCACTGTACTCTTCAAGGGATTCCTACTAGAGCCCGCTCTTCTCCCATTCCCTTTCGCGAGCGTCACTTAGTGAACGACGACGCTCACATTTATCGGCGGCGGCAGTTGTGTACTCGAACCCGATACAAATTCAAAAGCCCCGATATCGAATGCGGAACCTTGTGGGCGAACTACACCGTCGAAGTCAGTGGTTACACCTGAATTCATCCCTGCATCGATCGCGGGACTGCCAGCGGTGAGATGAAAATTAAGCACCGACGGCCCGGCGAAGCTTGGGCTGCCATTGACGCCCTTCGCATCCGTAGCCACTTTGATCGAACTTACATTGTAATTGCAGCCGCTGGGCCCTTTTCCAGCGTTGAAATATAGATTGTTTGAGAACGAGACGCGACCCGCTGTTGGCGCGGTATTATCGTCGAAATACAGATAGCATGGGGAACCGGACGCCGCATAAAAGATGTTGTTCTCAAGCGTCACGGACTTGACCCCATTAGTTCCAAAAGCGATCGCCCCACCCGGCTGGATATTACTGTGAGCAGGAGAATTCGCATAGAAAGTGTTGTTGTAAAGCGTATAGGTCCCGTCGTTTGCGTCGAGGCCTTCGAGCTCGACTCCGCCATAAACCATATGGCTCACGGGAGCGCCATTTGCATTATTCCAGATGATGTTGTTGTACAGTAGGGCATCTTGTACAAAATCCGTTTTACCGTCACTCCCACCCAGCTCGATCCCGGTCATCGTATTGTTGTAGATCTCGTTGTCGTGGATGACGAGATGCGTGATCGTATCACCTGCGATGTGGCCGTAGACTTGAATGCCTTTGCCGAATGGATTGTCGTGCAGGCGATTCCAGCCCACATCGAAATTAGATTGCGCTCCGTAACCACCAAAATAGAACGAATAGGCACGGTCATCGTAGGAACAACCGGAGGAACCCAGACAATTCTGAGCACTCTCATTCCCATGTACGGCAATGTGGTCGGCTGGCATTTCCAGGTCCAATCCAACACCTGGGCCAATCGAATACATATTGTTCCCAACTACTCGGATGTAGTTGCACGCGCCGCCAGGGTCCACGTTCTGGCAAGTCAATCCGTAGACCTGCCCCACCAGCGTCAACTCGGCGACGGTGGCGTACTGCCAGACGGTATTCGCCCAGTGGTAGATGCCGTGGGTTATCGAACCGCTTCCCAATGTTGCTGTCTCACCGGGATAGCCGAGGAAGTTCTGATACTGGTTTGCGGTTCCGCTGCAATATCCTTTGTTGCAGACCAAGACCGAGCTGAAGTCGTCGATAGTCGTATACGTTCCGGCGCGGAAGTACACGGTATCGCCGGCAACCATCGAGTTTTTGGCATTCACAGGAGTCAACCACGGACTAGCGAAACTGCCGTTGTTGGAATCGTTCCCGTTCGATGAGACGAAGTAAATGTGTCCGCTGGAGATGGTAAACGGAAGCCGATTGGATGCCTTCCCATTGACAGTGACAATGACGTTTCCCGTCGACGCCTTGGGCCCGATTTGCACCACGATCATGTCGAGCATGGTGTTTACACTGTTGTTCTGACCCCAGATCTTGTACTGCGCTGGCGCACCGCCACCGATGGTCACGGCAGAGCTTCCTTGAGTCGCACCGAACCCCTTCCCGTAGATGGTCAGGTAGACGCCGTTATTGTTTTCGCCGCCCGTGTTCGCTCCCGTTACAATGTCCGTAAAAAACAGTCTTGGAGGGCTGATGGTCTGTGACGAGACCCTCGATGTCGCCACACCCAGCAAGAAAATGGCCGTTAAGATCGCTCTCCTATTTGCTCTCATGGCTCTGCTCCATTTCCAGGACGTTCGAGTGATGCTTAGAAATCACACCAAACTGCCCGTCCGTTGAACTAGGGCACTGTCGCCAAAACTTCGGAAGAAAACGGACTCTCATCGCCCGCAGCATCGAGTTCCGTAACAACGTAAAAGTAGGTCGAACCGGAACTGACTGTGGAATCGGTGTAACTCAATTCGGTCAGCAGTGAGGTAGTGAGAGGCACGTACGGACCTCCTGAGACGTCCGAACGAAAGACAAGATACGCGACCGCCGCCGGGTCACCGCTCGCCCAAGAAACAGTGGCGCTACGGGCGGGTGCAGCCGTCCCGCTTCCGGAGAGGGCTATCGTTAGCGTCGGATTCGACGCGTTACTAGCAATTACCAGCGAACCACTTAGTTGCCCAACGGTCTGCGGGGCAAACTGAATGGTGAGAGCCAAAGACTG
>Ga0209526_10001038_pt1 | contig 18397 bp, 14 predicted proteins | sample JacPinW_OM2H0_M1_FD_188566 | JGI IMG/M metagenome (GOLD analysis project Ga0209526, IMG submission 188566) | Forest soil microbial communities from Algoma, Ontario, Canada - Jack Pine, Ontario site 1_JW_OM2H0_M1 (SPAdes) (version 2) | ecosystem: Environmental > Terrestrial > Soil > Boreal... | reverse complement strand
ATGAGTGCCTGCTGTAGTTGGGTTCCGGCGAGGAACGCGATGCGGCCAAAACGTCTAGGATCCACGTAGCGAAGTTCGCGACCATCGTCGAGAAGGAATATCACATGAGTATGCTTCGCGTGAGGTTCCGCTGCGGGACGGGGCATAAGAGAGCCGGTCATACCGAGGTGCACGAGCAAAGCGGATTGTTCATCCGCGGTCGGATGGGACAAACGAAGAAGCATGAATTTGCCATAGCGTTCGACACGTTCGATAGTGCGCGCCGGAAGGTGGAGTTCGATCTCCGCGGGATTATCAATGAAGTCGGTTTTACCTAACGTGACGGCGAGGATGCGGCGACCGGCAATTTCGCGTTGCAGGCCGCGCGCGACGGTTTCGACTTCAGGAAGTTCAGGCATTCGTGCCTCAGGGACAGAATTTGAGCTACCTTGAAATTCTTAGCAACCGTAAATTTCTAACAACATGATAGGGTATTTGCGCCGCAGGTGCTTGTGAGCATGAGGCGTATACGATTTTTATTTTTGTTGACCACTTGGTTGACGCTTTCTGTGGCAACAGCGGCGCGAAAACCGGAAACAGGATTTCTGGACCGTGCTGTGACGGTGCAAGGCACAATGTACAAGTATCAAGTGTACGTGCCGGAGAACTGGTCACCCCAACAGAAGTGGCCGATTATCCTGTTTCTGCATGGCGCGGGCGAACGCGGCACCGATGGATTGGCGGAAACACAAGTGGGAATTGGAACTGCAATCCGGAAAGAGCGCACGCGGTTTCCAGCGATCGTGGTGATGCCGCAGTGCAAGCCGGATACCTGGTGGCCCGATTTGCTGATGCAGGAGTATGCAATGGCCACGCTGGAAGCTGCGACAAAAGAGTTTAAAGGCGATCCGAAACGGACCTACCTTACCGGGCTTTCGATGGGCGGCTATGGAAGCTGGTATCTGGCAGTGCATTATCCGAGGAAATTTGCGGCAGTTGTGCCGATTTGCGGGGGATAGCAGCGCCGGCGCATCTGCGCACGGAACACCCGGAGATAGCAAAGCATTTTTATGATGATGATGCGAAGAGCTACGAGGAAGTGGCGAGAAAGATCGCGAAGACGCCGGTTTGGATTTTTCACGGAGATGCCGATCAATCAGTGCCAGTTATAGGTTCACGGAAAATGAATGAGGCGCTGAAGGCGGCAGGCGGGAACATGCGATACACGGAATATCCGGGTGTGGATCACAATTCGTGGGATAAGGCGTATGCTGAGCCGGAGTTGATGACGTGGCTGCTGGCCCAGTCGTTATGAGGACGTAATTTGGGTTTGCATGAAGGGACCGCCTCGGAAGGCGGTCCCCACATAAGCAAGAAGGCTGCCGATTAGTTCTGGTGGTAGTTGGGATATGCCGGGTGATCGGGGATCACTACTGGATTTTTCTTCAGGTTGTCCATGGTTACTTGGACGGCTTTTTCTAGCTGGGCGTCGTGTCCGGAAGCGACAGAGGCTGGATCGTTTTCGACTTCGATGTCCGGCGCGATTCCATGATTTTCCACTTCCCATTCGCCGTGCAGGCCGTAGATAGCGGCGCGCGGGGCCATGACATAACCACCATCCAGTAGTGGCGGATAGCCACCGATGCCAACCAGACCGCCCCAGGTGCGCGTGCCGATTAGCGGGCCGATTTTGTCCTGACGAAACATCCAGGGAAGTGCGTCGCCGCCGGAGCCGGACATTTCATTGATGATCATCGTTTTGGGGCCGTAGATTTGCGCCAGGGGCGAGCACCAGTTGCCCCCTTCGCGGGTGGTGGCGCAACTGCGGAGCGGACGGCCGAGCAGATCGATGATGTAGTCCGCAATGGCACCACCGTGGTTGTAGCGCTCGTCAATGATGGCGCCCTGTTTGTCGCCCTGCGCGAAATAGAAGCGGTTGAAATTAATGTAGCCTCCGTTGGCGGTGTCCGGAACATGGACGTAGGCGAGTTTGCCACCGCTGAGCTGATCGACCTTGCGGCGATTGTCTTCTTCCCAGGCACGGTTGCGAAGTTCGAATTCGTTATCGAGGGGAACGACAGTGACTTCGCGCGCGTCCTTGCCATCGGCATTGACGCTGACTTTAATTCTGATTTGCTTGCCGGCGGTGTTTTCGAAGAAAGAGTAGACATCCGCGGGTGGCCGCACTTCCCTGCCGTTGACTTCGATGAGGTAATCGCCGACGCGAACGTCCACACCGGGCTGGGTTAAAGGCGCACGGAGTTCCGGATTCCAATTTTCGCCGTTGAAAATCCGCGCGAAGCGATAGCGCCCGTTCTCAATATTGTAGTCGGCACCTAGCAGGCCACCTTTTACGGAGGGGGCTTTGGGAATATCTCCACCGAAGACGAACATATGGCCGACGGTGAGTTCGCCGAGCATTTCAGCGAAGAGATGGTTGATGTCTCCACGGCCACCGGCTGCCTTCAAGTATGGAGCATATTTCTTTTCCGCTTCGGTGAGATTGAGGCCGTGAAAATTTGGCGTGTAGAAGAAGTCGCGCTCGATGCGCCAGACTTCGTGGTACATCTGGTTCCACTCGGCGCGAGGATCGACATAAACCTCCATTTCCTCCAACTTTAATTGGCCCTCTCCCGGCTTGGGAGCGGCGGTAGTGGCGGAAATGAACCACGGAGCGGCGGGAGGCGGACCCATACGATAGAGCGCTTTCTCTCCGTTGGAAGCAACGGTGAAGGCGGAAATGCCCGCGAGGTAGGGTTCCGTTTTGCGGGTGCTCAGATCGAATTTGGAGACGGTGCCGAAGGTCGGGCCTTCGAGAGAAGGAACGGAAGGAATCTCGGTGAGAAAGAGGATTCCAGCCTTTCCGGTGTCCAGTTCGACGTAGTTGGCGGCTTTGATAGGGAGAGAGACGATGCGCTGGCCGATGCCCTCGATATCAATGGTGACCGTGGGCGGTTCGTCTTTTTTGTCGCTGTCTTTCTTGTCCTTGTCGCCTTCTTTTTTATCGGTATCCCTCTTGTCGGCTTTTCCCTTGTCTTTGTCTTTGTCTTTGTCTTTGTCTTTGTCCTTGTCCTTGTCCTTGTCCTTGTCAGCGTTTTTGCCTTTTTCGTCGGACTTCTTGTCCGCGATTTTCTCGTCGTCGCTTTGCGGTTCAATGGGATTTGGATCGGTCTTTTTCAGCACGATGGCGTAGATACTGCGCGAAACCGGGCGCTGGAAACCGGAAAGATCGAGCCAAGTGAGGCCGAGGCCCAGATCCGTGCTGGCTGTAAAGAAGAGATATTTGCCGCTCTTATCGAAAGCGGAATAGCGAGCGTCGCTTAAGCCATCGGTGATTTGTGTGGACCTGGAAGAATCCAGCGAATAGACGTAAATGGCACGCATGTGATTGGGAAGAAATTTAGAGTAGGTGAGCCATTTGCTGTCAGGAGACCATTGGGGACTGATTTGTACGCCCCAGGCGTCATAGAGATCGGTAGCGACTTTTACAGGAGAGCCTTTTTCGATTTCCACGTACCAGAGGTTGAGGCGCTTGTCAGTGAAAGCGATTTTTTTGCTGTCTGGGGACCAGGTCGGGCTGTAGAAAAAAGAAGGAGGATTGCCGAGATTGATTTTTTTCACTTCACCGAGTCCGCTTTGATCCACGAGATGCAGAGTATACTCACCAGATTCATCGGAGAAGAAAGCGATCCACTTGCCATCGGGCGACCAGGAAGGATCGCGTTCGGCGATGGCGGTGGTGCGGGTGAGATTGCGAATGTCTCCTTTTTCTCCGGGAACACTAAGAATTTCGCCGCGCGCTTCAAAGAGCGCGCGAGCGCCGGTGGGAGAAATTGCGGAGCCCTGAATTTTATCGGCGGCTTTTTCCCAATGAGGACGGGTGGCGGGCAAATCGCCGGCAATGTGAATGTCCACTTGGCTGGGCTTGGCGGATTTCAGGTCGTAGACGTAGATGCCGCCAAACTTTTCGTAGACGATGGCGTCCGGGCCGGCAGCGATGGATTTAACGTCAAGACCCTTGTTTTCGAAGAGCTGTTTGACCGCGTTTGATTTGGTGTCATAGGAAAAGATGGTGTTGGCGCCGTTGCGGTCGGAGATGAAATAGACGGTGTCGCCGATCCAGATGGGATTATAGTCGTTGGAATTTTCGCGGGGGACTCTTTCAAACTGAAGGTCCTTAATGTTGATGACGTAGATGGGAGTGGTCTGGCCACCGCGATAGCGCTTCCAGGCTTCCTGCCACTTGAGATTCGGAACATAAGCAAAGCGGGAAGCATCCGGGGAATAGGCGCCGGATTCGGCGCGCCACATGGGAAGAACCTCGGGGACGCCACCTTCCAGCGGAAGGACGTAGATACGATCGAAATCGGCGTAGGCTTCGCGAGGAGAGCGGAAGAGAATTTTCTTGCTGTCGGGAGTCCAGCCGACAACGACATCCGGGGCAGGATGCCAAGTGAGGCGCTTGGGCTCGCCACCATCCGCGGGCATGACGAAGACATCAGCGTTGCCGTCGTATTGGCCTGTGAAGGCGATCCATTTTCCGTCTGGAGAGAAGACGGGATTGGTTTCGTGGCCGCCGGTGGTGAGCTGGCGGGCTTCGCCGCCCTCGCGCGGAACACTCCAGAGATAACCGCCGTAAAGGAAAACGATGTGAGTTTGATTCATGGTGGGCCAGGTGGCTAGAAGCGGCGATTGTTCCGCTGCGCTCGAAGCGCCCACCAACAACGCGAGGCCCAAAACAAACAGGCAGCAAAGACGTACACGCATATTCAATTCCATCCTCTCGGTAAGCAACTTTCCAAACGGCAGACGGGAACATGCTCCCGGTCGAACAAATTCAGGTCAAGCTATTTGGCCCCCGGCCAGAAGCCCGGCGCGGTAATTTCTCTGGAGTCCTGCTTCTCCGCGAATTTCTTGACCGCGGGAGCGATTTCCGAACTCTTACCAATCAGAACGAAGACGAGATTCTCTGAAGGAAAGTGTTTGGCGATAACCTGCTTTGCAATTTCCGGGGTGACGGCGTCGACGCGGGCATCGAGCTGGTTCACTTCGTCATCGTTGAGACCGTAAAACTCATTGGTGGCAATCAAGTGTGCCAATTGCGCGGAAGTTTCCACGGTGGGAGGAAACTGGCCCTTGATGTAGCTTTTAGCGGAGGTGAGTTGCTCGCCGGTCAGGCCGTCGGTATGGAGTTTCTTGAGCGTTGCGAGAGCGAGATCCATGGCTTTTTCGGTGGATTCGTTGCGGGTGAAACTGTAAACCGCAAAGGGACCGGGCATTTTACCCGGACGGAAGAAAGAGGTGGCGCCATACGTGAGTCCGGATTCGACGCGCAGGGCTTCATTGAGCATGGATGTGAAGCGCGAGCCGAAGACGGTGTTGACGACGCGAATGGCGACGCGGTCGGGATCCGTGACGGTAGTTGCGATGTTGCCAACGACAAAGAAGGTTTGCGTGGCGTCCGATTTATTAACGAGAAGGAGACGCTTGCCCTTCGCGGGATCAATCGAATCCCATTTCACTGCGGGAGAGGGCTTAGCAGCCCAGGCGCCGAAGGTGTCCTCGATTTTCTTTTTTACCTCGGCGGCGTTGAAGTCACCGGCGACGGCGAGGATTGTGTTTTCGGGGGTGTAATAGGTTTCGTAGAACTTTACGATGGAATCGCGTTTGATTTTTTTTAGCGAGACCTCATCGCCGCCGGTGGGTCTGCCGTAGCTTTTTCCTTCGTAGAGATAACCTTCGTAGTAATCAAAAATTACGGCGTTGGCGCTGTCCTTGGCGGATTTAATTCCATCGACGGCCTGCGCGAGGAGCTTGTCGACTTCATCCTGCGGGAAGGTGGGATGAAGGAGGGCGTCGGAGAGCAGGTCGAAACCCTTGGTGATGTCTTTCGTGAGAAATTCGGCGCCGGCGGATGAATAGTCCGAGCCGGCGTCGGCATCGAACGAACCGCCGATGAAATCGATATCCGCAGCGAACTGTTGCGCGGTGCGGGACTTGGTGCCTTTGCGCAGCAAACCGGCGGTGACCGATGCGAGGCCTTCCTGGCCGGCGGGATCAACGACAGCGCCTGTTTTGATGACCACCGAGACGTCAACGATTGGAACGCCGCGCTTTTCGAGGAGTAGAACGACGAGGCCATTTTTGAGAACGACTTTTTCGTGGGGAGGGATCTGGAGTTTCTGCGCGGAGGCTGTAGCTGTGAGTGAAGAAAACAGCAGCAGGGCCGCGAGGCACCTGAAAGTCTTCATGGCTTGGCCTTCTCCTGGGTTGCGGGCTGTTGGGCTGCGGGGGGTTCTGGATTTTCCGGCATCAGGGTAGCGACGGTGCGATTATTGGCAGCAAAATATTTCTTGGCGACGCGTTGGAGGTCTTCCTTGGTGACGGCGTTGTAATTTTTCACCGCGTCGAAAAGTTTACGGTAATCGCCGTGGAAGACATCGTAGGTGCCGATGGTGTTGGCGCGGCCGCTGATGGTGCGTATCTGACGGTAGAACTCAGCAAGGCGGATATTGCGGGCTTTTTCGAGCTCCCGATCGCTGACCAGAGCTTTCTTGACGAGCTCCAGCTCTTCGTAGATAGCCGCTTCGCATTTTTCGGGGGCGATGCCTTCCTTGGGTTGCGCGGTAATCACGACAACCGTCGGATCGAAGGCAGGCGAGAGAGAGGGACTTACATCGAGTGCGATCTGGTCCTTGTCCACGAGGCGGCGATACATGCGGGAACTTTCGCCGTTATAGAGAATAGTTTGCAGGAGATTCAAGGCGTAGAAATCGCGGTTGTTGGTCTGCAGCACATGGTAGGCAATCATCAAGAGGGGAAGTTCTGCAGGCTTGCGAACCACGAGGCGGCGCTCGCCGATTTGTTCGGGTTCGACGGTGGTTACAGGCGGCGGCGGATTGTGCGAGGGAATTGGTTCGAGATATTTCTCGCAGAGGGCAAACACTTCTTCGGGAATAACGTCGCCGACGACGACCATCGTAGCGTTGCTGGGAGAGTAGCCCATGGCGAAGTGGCGTTTGAGGTCGTCGATGGTCCAATGCTCGATATCGCTCATCCAGCCGAGCACGGGCCACTGATAGGTGTGGGCAATAAAGGCGGTGGCCCAAAGCTGTTCGTCCAAGATGCCTTCGTTCTGGCCGTCCACGCTGGTGCGCCGCTCACTGGCGACAACGCCGCGTTCGCTTTCGATTTTCTTGGGATCGAAGCTGAGATCACGGATGCGATCGGACTCAATGTCCAGGATGAGTTCGGTGGCAGAACGGGGAAACCAGTCCTGATAGACGGTAACATCGCGGCTGGTGTAGGCGTTGTTGGAGCCACCGTTCGCTTCCATTACCTTGTCGAGATCGCCGGGGCCATATTTTTTGGCGCCGTTGAACATCATGTGTTCGAAGAAATGGGAGATTCCCGTCGTGCCTGGGTGTTCATTACGGGAGCCGATTTTGTAAAACGTGTACATGGCCACGTTGGGGATGCTGTGGTCCGGTTGGACCAGGATGCGCATGCCGTTTTTGAGTGTCTTGGTGGCGACCGGGAAGTCCTGCGCCTTGACCGAGGCTCCGCTCAAGAAGAGCGTGCACACAGCTATCCGCACTACTCCACTGCTGCAAATTGCTTTCATGGGAAACCCTCGCTCGCACCCACCTTATTTTGACGCAGCTTTAACCAAAAATGTTCTGTGAATGTGAGGAAAAGAGACCCCTCTCCAGAGGAACAAACTCTTAATTGCCGGTTCCAGCTTGGAGGAAGCGGCTAGATGACCCTTACCGGTTAGGCCACTCTGGTTAAACCGAATTGACAACCAATTACGGCAGGGGTACGCCCGGCATAGCCACAATGCCTGCCATTCGGAGCAACTCCTGATACTCAGCCTCCGAAACGGGGGTGATGATCATGCGCACATTTTTCAGCAGCTTCATTTTGCGAAGTGCCGAATTGGCACGCATCTCGGCCAGAGTCACCGGCCGAGGGAGCTTTTCGAAGGCACGCAAGTCTGCGACCAGATTTTTACCCTTTCCGTCGTGGGGATCGGGATAGGGATCGCGCGTGACCTCAGCAATGGAATACAGTGAGCGCTCCGGCGCGGAATGGTAACAAAGGACGCGGTCGCCTTTTTTGACCTGCTTCAGAGCGCGGATAGCGTCCGGTTTGGCGTTGGCACCGTGCCACATCTCTTTCCCTTTAACGAACAGGGTGTCCCAGTGATAGTGGTGAGGGTCCGCGCTGAAGATCCAATAATGACGGGTTGGAGGTGTCGGGGTCGCCATCGGCAACAGATTCGCGTGCAATATACACGGAGGCAGCGGGAAAACCAAACAAAATGTGAGGGATAGGGTGGGATACCGTGGGCGTGAGGAAGAAAACGGTTAAGGTACTGTTAAGTGCCTATGACTGTTAACTTTAGGTGACAAGGATGGTCTTTCAGGCCCTGGGGGCAATATCTATAAAGATCTCATCGCCTCGGAGTTCGATGGGATAGCAGACGACTCCAACCACAGGGTTTTGGAGGTCTTTTCCATTGGTGACGTTGAATTGCCAGCCATGCCACGGGCAAGTGACGACGGCACCTTCCAAGTCACCCTCGCCCAGGGGACCGCCTTGATGCAGGCAGGTGTTACTGATCGCGTAGATCTTTCCGGCAATATTGGCAAGGGCCACAGCCGTATCTTCGACCTGGAACTCCTGGATGGAGCCGGGGCGCAAATCGCTAATCTTTGCGATGCGGACGAATGCCATTGCCAACCTCCTTTTTCAGTGGCGCAGTATAAAACGACGGGGAAAAATTGGCTAGGAGCACTAGGACTTGCTCCTTGAGGGTATTGAGACTATTGGCGATACGGTCGGACTCAATAGCGGGCAACGAGTCGCGAGCAAAGCTGGCATCGACGGAGGCCACGAAGAGTCGATAGTCTTCGCGAAGATCTGGCCAGCGGTGCGGCGCCGGCCTCTCTTTGCGCAAGATCGCTGCGAGGACGTCGAGAACTTCCCGGACATCGTCGGCGAATTTTTCGAAGCCTCGGAGAGAGTCTGGGGAGAGCCTGACGGGCGACCCCGCTTCAAGTGCCATGAGTGCATGCACGAAGCGGTGCGAACTGGCCAGGATCCCACGCAAGTGTTCGAGTTCCCCTGGCGGAGTAGCAGGTTCGGCGGAGAGGCGGTCGACGAGAGCTTCGAAATTGGAGCGAGCGCGCCTGGCCGCGAGACGCTGTTTTTCCACAGAATCCCTGAGCTTGGGCGCAAGATAGGATTGCGCAACAGAGTCGAAGTAGTCCCGGTAAGCCGCAAGCATATCGGCTAGCCTCAACGCTGCGCTTCCGCGTTCCCACGTGGGCCAAACTGCGTAGCCCAGCAGGGCGATTGCGCCGCCGACAAGAGTGTCCAGACCGCGAGCCCAGATTGCTTGGCTTGGAGAGACGCCGGTGAAGGAAATCATCAACACGATGACCGCGGTGACGAAGATCACGAACAGCCCGTAATTCGCCGGGCCTATCCAACGGAGAAGAAAGACGAAAATACTGATGAGAACGACCTGCAGGATCAGGGAAGGGGGAAGGAAGTAGAGCAGCGCTGTGGACGCGATGAGCCCCAGGATGGTGCCGGCGATGCGAAGGATGCCGCGGCTGAAGGTGGAAGCGAAGTCCGGCCGCAAGACCAAAACGGTTGTCATCGGAATCCAGTAAGCACGGTGCCAATCCAGGGTGCGACCCAATGCGTCGCCAATAGCTACGCAGATGGCCACCCGCAACGCGTGACGAAAGACGACGGAGCTAAGCGTGAGATTGGCGCCAATTGTCGCGCGAATGCCGCTGAGACGGAGCCGCCAAGGGTGGCGGGCTTCCCTGCGATCAAATTCCGTATTTCCTTGAGTGGTAGCGTTTGTGGCCAGCTCGACGGAAGCTCGCAGTTGACCGCCGATTGCTTCCATTTGAAAAAGCGCGTCTTTTCAAGTGGCGCTCAAAAAGCTTTTGCCCAGAGATGCGTTTGCGGAGCGCCATTGCTGCGCAATTTCCTCGAGTTGCGCGACCGTGGGAGCGGCGGGTTGACCGGATTTTTCGCGCAAGAGAATTTGTGCGACGGCCTCCAGGACGCTTCCCGCTTTGCGTAAAAACTCGGTCAGCAAATCCAATTGGTCCGCCGGAATTTGTTCGCGTTCCAGGCGAGTGCAGAGCCGCTTCAACGTGAAAAGGGCGAGGCGAAGGCGTTCGGCTTGGGTTAAGAGAGAGCGGTAGCGCTCGTTTTGAATGCCAGAGGCGTATCGCAGATTCTCAAGAGATTCCTGCGCGCGAGAACTATGGGCGCTTGCAGGCGGCGACTGCCGTGGATCCACGGGCGTTTCCGCCAGGCGTGCGAGTTCCAGGAAAAGCTCCGCGAGCGCACGGCGTTCCGGTTGAAATTTTTGGACAGGCCAGAACAACAACGACAGAGCGACGATAATTAGTCCACCCAAGAAGGCGAGGCCTCCCGCCTCAAGTTCGCGCGACAGAGTGAGGGGTTGCGCGGCGTAGATGACGATGAGAACCACGCTGATGATGCCAGTGTCCGACGCAGTTTCTCCAATGGAGGCGGCCATTCCCGCGGCAAAAGCGGCGGCGGCGGCCACCGCGACGGCCAGAACGCTGTTGCGAGCGGAAAGACCGCCGATCATCACGGCTAGGGAAACGAAAACGGTTCTTAGAATCAGGCGAGCGGCCCGCTGGCGATAGGGATCATGGTTGTCGGCATAGGAAACGCAAAGCGCACCGCTGCCAGTGGCGAGATCCCCGAGCGGTTTGCCCGTCATGACAGCAATAGCCATAGGGAGGGCAACGCCCAGCGCGTTGCGAATGCCGAGGGCTACGGACATTTTTGACGAGTCGAAGCGAGTAACTAACCGCCAGAAGGCGCGCCACCTGGATTCGTTGGAATGCTGAGGCGTGGATTTATCTAAGTCAATCGGACTGGCCGGCGCGGATGTGCGGACATAGGTCATGGACTTTTGGCTATGAATCGATTGTCGTCACGCTCCGTAGACTGCAGACCGACTAGGAGAGTAAGAATTGTGGCTGAGCAGAAAGGGCAGTTCAAGCCGTGTGAGCGGTGGCGACTATTCAGCGAAGCGAAAAGCCAACCGCAGAATTCGCAGAGGCACCGCAGAGAGAACGGAGAGGGGTGGTCGAGAGACAAGTACTCGTGGTGGTTGCTACAGATTCAATGCCGGGCGGGAAAGCTGCGCTGAACATCACCGCGAACCAGGATCCTGAATTCGCCTGGCCAACTGCTTCCAGTACCCGGCGGGAGTGATGCGTTGGAGGATGTCCACCTGTCTGCAGTCGGAGCCAATTAGTACACGAGGCTCGCGCTTCTCGACTCCACGGAGGATTCTGGCGGCGGCATCTTCGGCGGAGGTGATGGCGACGCGGTCGAAGCGCGCAACGCTATCCTTATGAAGTGTGGCGGCGGCGAGGGCTCCGGGACGGGCGTGCTTGGCGATGGGCGTCTTGATGCCGCCGGGGTGAACGCTGGTAACGGATATGTTTGTGTCTTCGAGTTCGTGGCGAAGTGATTCGGTGAAACCGCGAACAGCGAATTTACTGGCGCAGTAGGCGCTCTGGCCAACGGCACCAACAAGACCAAAGATGCTGGAGGTATTAATGATGTGGGCGCGTTTTTCTTTCTTGAGAAGAGGGAGAAAATAGGTGACGCCGTAGATTACGCCCCAGAAATTAATGCCCATCAACCAGCGAATATCATCGGTGGAGAGTTCCTCGAAATTTCCGAGCAGGGCAACGCCTGCGTTATTGAAGAGCATGGTGCAGCGCCCGTGTTGCGCCTGGACTTCAGCGGCAAAAGATTTCACTCGTGATTCGTCCGAGACATCCACGAGATGGCGAGTGACTTTTCCTTTGGTTGCGCCGAGTCGCGCAATGGTCTCGGCGAGGCCGCCTTCGTCTATATCCGCCAAGGCCAACGAGGAATCAGCGGCCGCAAGTTGTTGGGCGAGACAACGGCCCATGCCTGAACCCGCGCCGGTGACCACCGCTACGCCCTCGCCAAGAAAAGACATCAGTACACCTGCACGTTGGGATTTACGGTTTGCGGGTTGAATGAAATTGGAGCTGCGGGAGCAGGACGGCATTTTTCGCGGAGTTTTTTCTCTCGCCGAATGAGAAGCGGGAGAAAACGCGTCCCACGACGAATGCTGCGGATGGCGGCGTGGGGATCTACCAAGTGCGTTCGCGGAATGCGGACACCGGCTTCTTTCAGAACCAGCCCGATGGGGAGTTCCATCTGGTCCTGCGCTTGGATTATGCGGGCGAAGAGTTCCGCACCGGGGGTTACCACGGGGCCAAAGCCATAACGCACCTGCGAGGTGCCGACGATGTACAGGTTTTTATATTCTGCCAGGACACAGCCGGCATAAAGCTGCGCGACGCTTCCCTTCACAGGCACGAGACCCGGCGGGAGGAATGGAAAACTGACGTGATATCCCGTGGCGCACACAACGACGTCGAACTCTTCGCAGGTGCCGTCCACGAAATGAACCGTGTTGCCATCGAAACGGGCGACATCGGGGTGGGGGCGAATGCGGCCGTGTTTAACGTAGTAGAGGAGCTCACTGTTGATCGTTGGGTGGGCATCGAAGATGCGGTGATCGGGGTCGGGGAGGCCGTACTTACTGTATTTGCCGACGGCGACACGCAGTACGAACTTCAGAAAGAGGCGTTGCGCCCAGACCGGAAACCAGGGTCGGATCAAGTCCACGGAAGGAACACCGAAAAGTGTTTTAGGAAGGAACCAGTAGCCGCGGCGAAGGCTGATGGAAGAACTTTGACCGACGCGAGCGGCTTCGGCGGCAATATCGCAAGCGGAATTTCCGCCGCCAATGACGAGGGCGCGTTGACCGGTAAGTTGCGAAGGGTGGTGATAGTCCTTGGAGTGGAGAAATGTGCCGGTGAATTTGCCGGGATAGTTGGGAAAGCGCTTGTCCCAGTGATGGCCGTTGCAGACGACTAGACCCTTATAGACGCGTTTTTCCCCGGTGGCCAGTTCCAATTCCCAGCGCGCGTCCGGTTGTGGGAGGGCCATGACTACTTTCGTTTCGAATTCGATGTTCGGGCGTAGATTGAATTCTTCGGCGAAGCTGCGCAAGTACGCAAGCATCTGCGCACGGCTGGGAAAGTCGGGATAGTCCACCGGCATGGCGTAGTCCGCGTATTCAGTGGTCTTACGGGAAGAAATGATGTGCACGGTTTGATAGACGCCGTGATACCAATTGCCGCCGACGTCGTCATCGGCTTCGATCTGGTCGTAGGGGATAGAGTGTTCGCGGAAGGCTTTGGCCATGGCAAGACCGACGGGACCGGCGCCGATTAATGCGAGTTTCGAACTGCAATCCTTCATGGAGAAAAATGTCCCCCCAACCGGACTCTTACCATATCCGAGGTGCGGAGGCCAGTTGTGCCTGGGGGAAAAATGAGGTCAGGGAAATGCGACGCGGACCAGGTTACGGCCGGCACGCTTCGCTTCATAGAGCAGCTGGTCGGCTTTGCGAATGATATTGACCAATTCCTGATCGTCATTGCCGTTCGTGCCACAAACGCCGAAACTCGCGGTGACGCTGATGCTTTGCCCTTTAAACGGGAAGGAAAGAGCGGCGAACTGTTCCCGGAGGCGGGTGACGGCAGTTTCGATGCTTTGTTCCCGAACATGGGTAAGGATCATGAGGAATTCATCCCCACCGAGACGGCCACACATGTCCGACCCGCGGGTGTTTTTCTTCAGGAGATCCGCAAAGGTTTTGAGGACAATGTCACCAGCGTCGTGGCCAAAAGTGTCGTTGACGGACTTGAAGCAATCGATATCGCCAATAACAACCCAGAATGGGAAGCCATGCCGGGCTGACCCGCGAAGTTGACGGGACGCCCAATCTTCAATGGCCCGGCGGTTCGGCAGCGCAGTGAGAGGATCGGTGCGCGCGGCTTCTTCGAGCTCTAGGCGCTTGGAGGCGAGTTCGCGGTTGAGATCAATGATGCGCCGGCCAACACCAATGCGAGCCAGCATTTCTCCAGGATCGAAGGGCTTGGTGAGGTAGTCGTCCGCTCCGCTTTCCAGAGCTTTGACTACGTTTTCCTTCTCCGTGTTACTGGTCATGACGATGAGATAGGTGTAGACCTCGCTGCAATCCGTGCGAATCTGTTGGCACAACTCGGGGCCGGACAGATCCGGCATCATCCAATCGGTAATGACCAGGCAGGGAGAGTGCTTGCGATAGAGTTCCAGCGCTTCCCGCCCGTTGCGGGCAAAAAGTAGAGAGAAGGGCTGTGAAAACAGGACTTGTTCGACAAGTTTCCGGTACACGGGGGAATCGTCCACTACGAGGATTTCGTACTTCGCGCCGGGATGATTCATGAAATTGTGTCCATAAACTATCGGTAACGGCAGGAATTGGCTTTTTTTTCCGGAAAATGAATGCTTAACAAAAATGTAACAGAGGCGGAGATGGGAACCTGCCAGGGTTGCTGGGGATGAACCTAAACGCCACCCATTAACCGTCCGATCATCTTGACTGATATGTTTATTCCTTGCTTTCGAATAACACAGCGACGTCGAAGGTGTGCCAACGGTGAGACTGGTGAGAGCGGATAGTTTCCGAAAATGGATATTTCACGGGATTTAGACGGGTTTAAATAACTCAAGAGTAAATATAATAAATTTAACTTGACTGCAAGACGAAGATAAAGCGAATATACTCGCGAATCGGGTAGGGGGTTATGAGCAGCATGGGAGCAGCGGGAAAGTAATGGTATCGGGCGGCGTGGCGGCAGGAAGAACTGGGGCGGGCAATCGTTTCTATGAAGCGCTGAAGCAGTATTGGGGGTATGACGCGTTTCGCCCGAAGCAGGAAGAGATCGTGCAAGCCTTGGCGGCGGGGCGGGATGCTTGTGTCGTGATGCCCACCGGTGGAGGTAAATCGCTGTGCTATCAACTGCCCGCGGTGTTGGACGAGAGGAGGACGGCGGTGGTGATTTCGCCGCTGATTGCGTTGATGCAGGATCAGGTGGCACAACTGCGCGATATGGGAATATCAGCCGCTTTCCTGAATAGTTCCATCGCGACTAGCGAGCGTGAGGGCATCCGGAAGCGCGCGACCGCTGGCGAATATCGGCTTCTGTATGTGTCTCCCGAGAGAATTGTTATGGATGGCGCAGCGGACTGGTTAGAGAAAGTGCCGCTTTCGTTCTTTGCGATAGACGAGGCACATTGTATTTCCGAGTGGGGACACGATTTTCGTCCGGAGTACCGACAATTGAAGAAGCTGCGTGAGGTCTTTCCGAGTTGTGCCATTGCCGCGTTCACTGCGAGCGCGACCCAGAGGGTGCGACATGACATCGTGGAGCAGTTGCGGCTGCGCGAGCCGGTTCGAGCTATTTTAAGTTTCCGGCGAGAGAATCTGCGTTACTTAGTTCGAGAATGCAAGGGTGGAATGCAGGATGAGCTTCTGCTGGAAGCGGTGAAACGGGCGCGAGATGGAAATGTGATTGTTTATGCGCCGACGATTGCGCGGGTCGGAGAAGTGGTGGACTTGCTCGGCGAGCAAGGAATTGCCGCGGTCGATTATCACGGGCAGATGAGCGGCGAGGCGCGCCGAGAGAACCAAGAAAAATGGATGAGCGAAGAGGTGCGCGTTCTGGTGGGGACAATCGCCTTTGGCCTGGGAATCAACAAGGCAAACGTCCGGGCGGTCGTGCGATTGGGGTTACCGGACAGCATCGAGCAGTTTTACCAGGAAACCGGACGCGCCGGGCGGGATGGTTTGCCGGCCGATTGCTATCTGTTGTGGGAATGGAAGGACAAACGGCTGCGCGAATACTTCATGAGCAAGATCAGCAGTTCGCAGGAATATGAGGCGGCGCGAGGGCGGTTTGCGCAGATCGGAGGACTTACCAAGAGTCTGGATTGCCGACAAAGACATATCTGTTCTTACTTTGGAGAGGGAGGCAAATGGGAGCGCTGCGGGCTTTGTGATTGTTGCGCGGGAGCGCCTGCATGGCTGACAGCCGTCACTGCCGCTGGGAAGCCGGGCAAGCGCAGCAGGCGCGAACGAATCGGCCAGCTGGCTGAGTCTGCCACCTACGAGTTGCATGGGTCCGTCTCCGGCAATGATGAACTGCGAGACATGCTTAAGGAATGGAGGAAGAATGTGGCCAAGGAAAGGAAACGAGCGGCATTCATCGTGATGCACGATACAACGCTCGAGCAGATCTGCGCGGTCCAGCCCAAGACGTTGGTGGATCTCCGCAAAATCACCGGGATGGGCGAAGCAAAATGCCATGAGTATGGTACTGAGATTCTGGACACGTTGCGACGCTTTCAGGCAGGTGAGCGAGCCAGCAAACAATGGCATGTGCGCGCGAATGACGCTTCGCAAGAGACGCTGGAACTTCTGAAACAGGGCAACAATTTTGCCGAAATCGCACAGATTCGGGGAAGAAAGATTTCGACGGTGGTCGCACTCATCGCCAATCTTGTCGAGAGTGGCCAAGTGGCGTTCGAACCGTTGTGGGTGGGAGCGGGACACTACACGGAGATTCAAAAGATGGCAGAACAACGCGGCATGGACCTGCTGAGGCCATTAAAGGACAATTTGCCCGAAGAAATAAGTTACGAAGAAATTCGCCTGGTTGTTGCGGACCTAAAGTGCAAGGCGCAATCGAAAGAGAAGGCCGCGTAATTTCGTCGGACCAGCCGAACAAGGGCAGACGGCGTGCTGTTTCATTCAGCAATCAAGACGCACTATTGGAGCGGGGCTTTGCCGTTGAAGCGCGCGGCCGAGTCTAGCTCTTCCTCGATGCGGAGGAGCTGGTTGTATTTGGCGACACGGTCCGTGCGGGACGCAGAACCGGTTTTAATTTGTCCCGCGGCGGTTGCGACGGCGAGGTCGGCGATGAAGGTGTCTTCAGTTTCACCGGAGCGGTGCGAAATGATGGAGTTGTAGCCGGCCTTGCGGGCGAGTTCGATGGCATCGATGGTTTCGGTGACGCTGCCGATCTGGTTCAGTTTGATTAGGATGGCATTGGCGATGCCTTCATTGATGCCACGGGAGAGACGCTGAGTATTTGTGACGAACAGGTCGTCGCCGACAAGCTGAATCGAGCGCGCAGGGCCTCCGGACTTTTTGCGGCCAACGCTGTCGGTGAGTGCTTTCCAGCCAGACCAATCGTCTTCGGCCATTCCGTCCTCAATAGAAACGATTGGGTACTTTTGGATCCAACTGGTCCAATAGGCGGCCATTTCGGCGGAGGAGTGCTGGGACTTGTCCGATTTCTTGAAGATATATTTGCCGCTGGCCTTGTCGAAAAATTCGCTGGAGGCAGGATCGAGCGCGATGGAGACTTGTTCGCCGGGTTTGTAGCCGGCCGCAGAAATAGCCTCGAGGACGATCTGGATCGCCTCCTCGTTGGATTTGCAACTGGGGGCGAAGCCGCCTTCGTCGCCGACGGCAGTGGAGTACCCGTGCTTTTTTAAGGCGGTCTTGAGCGAGTGGAAGATCTCTACGCCCCAACGCAACGCCTCGGAATAGGTTGGTGCGCCGACGGGCATGACCATGAATTCCTGGAAATCCACGGAGCTGTCCGCGTGAGCGCCTCCGTTCAAAATGTTCATCATCGGGACCGGCAAGAGATTCGCGGAGCTGTCCGTGGAATAGCGCGAAAGGTATTTGTAGAGTGGCTGCTTCAGGGCGCCAGCGGCAGCACGAGCGGCGGCCATGGATACGGCGAGGATCGCGTTGGCACCAAGGCGGGATTTGGTGGGAGTTCCATCAAGGGTGATCATTTTGTGATCGAGGGCGCGCTGATCGGCAGCGTCGGTTCCGATGATCACTTTTGCGATTTCGGTGTTGGCGTTGGCGACGGCTTTAAGGACCCCTTTGCCAAGGTATTTGGATTTATCGCCATCGCGAAGTTCGAGGGCTTCGTGTTCGCCGGTGGAGGCACCGGAGGGAACGGCAGCTCGGCCCATGGCGCCGGAATCGAGGATCACGTCCGCTTCGACGGTGGGATTCCCGCGAGAATCGATGACCTGGCGAGCGTGAACGCGGGTGATTTTGGTGGACATGCGTGTGGCGTCTCCTGAGTGAAGTTGAACCAAAGATTGTAGCAGAGGCGCGGAACGGGGAACCCGAGAGAAAACCCGCACCCGCCAACCATACAAGAGTGACCCAAGGGAAAAACCGCCCGCCTCAGAATGCGGCCGCTACAAATCGGGATGACTATTCGGTTTCGGGTTCTTCGATTAGGGATTCCTGGCGGACGACGACAATTATGCCAGAGGGGGTGACGTGGAAGCGGCGGCGGTCGGCTTCGATGTCGTAACCGATTTCGGTGTGCTCGGGCAGGCTGACGTGGCGGTCAATGATGGCGCGACAGATGCGTGA
>Ga0209526_10001037_pt1 | contig 18400 bp, 11 predicted proteins | sample JacPinW_OM2H0_M1_FD_188566 | JGI IMG/M metagenome (GOLD analysis project Ga0209526, IMG submission 188566) | Forest soil microbial communities from Algoma, Ontario, Canada - Jack Pine, Ontario site 1_JW_OM2H0_M1 (SPAdes) (version 2) | ecosystem: Environmental > Terrestrial > Soil > Boreal... | reverse complement strand
ACCGGAAGGCATCGGATGCGGCTGGTCCTCCCGTGCTCCACCGTGGCCTGGACCCGGCCGACCCGCACATGCAGGATCGCACCCACGAGCTACTTGATCAGGCCCTGTCGGCCGGCTTGATGACCGGGATGGACTGGGACGAGCTGACCAGTCACCTAGCGGCATTGCCAACCGCGTTCCTGCATCCGCGTGCCGCCTGGGCGGATCTCGCCGAGCGCCTGCTGGCGGAACTGCTGATCAGCGACGGGTCCGCATGGTTGTTCCGTACCGAGGCGCTGGCCCGGCTGATGGGCCACCCACGCGCTGGTTCGCCGATCATCGCGGCCTGCGCGGCGTTGGCGTCCGATCCGGCTAACCAGATCGTCATCGAACCGCTGACCATTCTCGACCTGACGGCAGACCGCGACGCCAACCGCCACGTGCTCCGCCAGTTGGCGCATCCCGTCAGCGACCGGTCGCTGCGTGGCGCCCTGCTGTCCGCCGTCGAAAAGATTCCGCGGCGGCACTTCCGGGCTGTTCAGATGCGCAGCCTCGCTGCCACCGCGGCCGAGCTCGCCGCCGTCGCCGAACTCCACAGCGAGGTCCGGCATCTGGCGGCCACGCTCCTTCATCAGCTACCAGCCAGCCAGCTGGGCCCCGCCTTTGAGCGCCTATTCCGCGCTGCCGACCCGACGACACGGGACGTTCTCAGCTACGGGCAGACCGCATCCGCTGACGCCGCGAGGCGCGTCGTCACCCGAATCGCGACGGCTGCTGCGATCCGGATGCCACGCCAGCCCATCGCAGGCCCCGACCCGATGCTGTCCCACCTCTTGACTGAGTTGCTGTTCAGCCCGAACCAAAACGATCGACTGCTGGCCGGCTTCGTGATCGCTGCTACCCCTTACCGGGACGTGGTGGGTGCGGCCCTGGCGACGGAACTGGCCGCGGCGCCCGCGACGCGTACGGTCCCGCTAACGACCGCCCTTATCGCGGCGATGCCGCACGTGGGACGCTCAGCGGATCGTCCCACTGTGGAATGGTTCGTCACCACACCCGGGCTACCCGCGCCCATCAGTGACACCGCCGCCTGGATGATCGGGCACGTTCCTGGGCACAGCGACCGCAAGTTCTGGAGCGCCGCCATCGGCACCCACGCCCGCGCCTGGCAGGCCACGCGTAACCCCGGCGCCATTTCAGCGCTCCGCGGGCTGACTTACGCCCTGGGCATCGGCGGCGACGACGACATGCTGGACGCAATCCGCGCCGACACTCGCGTTCCAGCGGCAACTCGCGCAGCCGCTCGCTGGTGGCTCAACATCCCGGCCCGCGTCCACGCCAGCGCAGTGCACTAGTCCACCAGTTGGGCGTAATGTCGCGGGGGGGACAATGGAGTGCTGGGCGATGCGCCGAATGGTGAGGAGTGCCGATGAGGCCGTTACCCGGAGCTGCTGTGCTGGCCGGAGCGGCCGTGATTCTTTGCGGCCTGGTGTCCTGTACCGTGGCGGCGGGCCCGGTGGGTTCGGCGTCGGGTAAACCGGTATACGGCGGCACGCTGCGGGTTATCTCAGATGCTGGGCCCGGTTCATTGGATCCGGTGCCGACCTACAATTACGCGGGTTACGAGCTGGAACGCGGCTATGCCCGGCAGCTTGTCACCTATCCGGCGACGTCGCCGGGCACTGCCGGTGGGACCGTGTGGGCCAGGGCCATCACGCTGGTGCCCGACCTGGCGGCCGAGGTGCCCAGCGCTGCGAACGGCGGGGTCACTGATCATGGGCTGGTCTACACCTACCGCCTGCGCTCTAGCGTGGACTGGAACTCGGCCCCGCCGCGGCAGGTGACCGCGGCCGACTTCGTCCGTGAGTTCAAGGCGTTCTGCAACCCGGGGCAGGACCCGGTGGGAAACTCGGCCTATTTCATTTCTGCGATCGCCGGGTTCGGCCGCTATTGCAGCGCCGAGAGCAGCCATTTCAGTGGCCAGGCCGCGGCCGCGGTGACTGCGAGCGCCGTGGCGGCCTGGCAGGACAGCCACTCGATCGTGGGGCTGTCAGCGCCGGGCCCGCTGACCCTGCGGGTGACGCTTGTCCAGCAGGCCAGTGATTTCAACAACATCATGGCGCTGCCGTTCGTGTCGGCGAGGCCGGCCGAATACGACGCCTATCTCCCCGGCAGCGCCGGTCTCAACCAGCACATCATGTCCGATGGCCCCTACCGGGTGTCTTCTTACGTGCCGGGCAAGCAAATAGTCCTGGCGCGGAACCCGGCCTGGAACCAGTCCACCGACCCGGTCCGGCACCAGTACGTGAGCAAGGTCGTGGTGACGATGGGCACGAGCTCGGGTCAGACCGTGCTGGCCGACATCCAGGCGAACAGCCAGGACCTGTTCCTCGCCGACCTCGGGATCCCGCCACAGTCCATCGCCTCGCTGCAGGCCGGCCACGACCAGCGACTGCGGGTATGGCCGAGCAGTAACCTCAACCCCTACATCATCCTCAACACCCGCTCGCCGAACTCCGGCGGCGCGATGGGACAGCCGGGAGTCCGCGAGGCCATCGAGTACGGGGTGAACAAGGCCGCGATCGTCAAGGTGAGCGGCGGGCCGGCCGTCAGCCAGATCGCGACCAGTGCGATCCCGCCGGGCAGTGCCGGCTATCAGCCGTATGCCCGCTACTCGACCCCCGGCGGCCAGGGCAATCCGGCCCGGTGCAGGTCGCTGCTCGCCCAGGCTGGCTATCCGCACGGGCTGACGCTGGGCTACCTGTATCCCAACAGCAGCGGCGGCACCACGATCTTCCAGTCGATCCAGGGCAGCCTGGCTAACTGCGGGATCACTCTCAAGGGCATGCCGCAACCGGGCGGCGGCGCCTACTTCACCGATCTGGGCAACACCCCGCAGACGGCCAAGCCGGGGACCTGGGACATGGCCACCGGAAGCTGGTACCCCGACTGGTTCGGCAACAACGGCCGCACCCTGATCCAGCCGCTGTTCGGCAGTACCTGCACGCTCGGCACCGTGAACGCCGGCTGCTATCACAGCCCGGCGGTGGACGCGCTGATCGCCCGTGCCCTCAAGGCGCCCTCCCCGTCGGCCGCTGCGTCTTTGTGGCATCAGGCGAACACCGACGTCATGAATGACGCTGCCGTAGTCCCGCTGGTCTCCTCCCAGATCGCGCAGTACGCCAGCAACCGGGTGCACAGCGCGACCGCGGGCACGGCCAACTTCTCCACGCTCATCCAGGGCTGGGACTTCACCAACATCTGGCTGAACCCGCCTGCGCCCTGACGCCGTGGCCAGCACGCAGCGCACGCAGCGCACGCCAGGGACGGCAGCACGATGAGCGCTACCGGACTGCGGCTCCAGGCTCAGGGGGGCGGGGCCCGGCCGATCCGGGTCATCGAGGGACACCGCCAGTGGCGGCTGGCTTGGCGGCGGCTGCGGCGTGACAAGGCGGCGATGGCCAGCGTGGCGGTGATAGTGATCATGGCCGCCCTCGCCGTCGCGGCTCCGGCGTTTGCCGCGCTGACCGGGCACGGCCCCGCTCAGCAGTTGCCTGATACCGGCATATCTGCGACGGGGGCGCCGACCGGGCCGGGCGCGACGTTCTGGCTGGGCGCCGATGAGCTCGGCCGCGACCTGTTGGTCCGGCTCCTCTACGGTGCCCGCATCTCGCTGTTCGTCGGCGTCGTGACCACCGCGATCGGCACCGTCCTCGGCGTCAGCGCCGGGCTGGTGGCCGGTTACTTCGGCGGCTGGATCGACACGGCGCTGTCCAGGCTGGTCGATGCGGTGCTGGCCTTTCCCTACATTGTCCTGGCCCTGGCGCTCGTGGCGGTAGCCGGGCCAAGCCTGCCCGTGGTGATCGGCGTCATTTCCTTTTTCACCTGGTCCGGCATCGCCCGCGTGGTACGCGGCCAGACGATCTCGCTGAGGGAGAGGGAGTACATCGAGGCCGCCCGGTCGCTGGGCGCTGGCCCCGGGCGGATCATGTTCGCCGAGATTCTCCCGAATCTGGCCGGCCCGGTGCTGATCCTCGCCACGCTCTCGATCCCATCAGCGATCATCTTCGAGGCCACCTTGTCCTTCCTCGGGCTTGGCCTCCAGCCGCCTGCGGCGAGCTGGGGAAACATCCTCGCCGGGGCGCAGAACTACTACAGCGTGGCCTGGTGGTACCTGGTGTTCCCGGCGCTGGCGCTGCTCATCACGACACTCGCGTTCAACCTGCTCGGCGACGGCATCCGGGACGCCCTCGACCCCAGCGCCGAGCGCCTGTTCGCCAGTCCCGGCCGTCGCAGGCGGCGCCGCAGGCGATGGCCGCGCCGCGCCGCCGGCACCACACCCGCCGGCATCACCTCCCCAGCCGCCACGGAAAAAGCAGAAATATGCCAAACGACTCCGGCGCAGCCCCAACCCTCGCCTGCGCCGGCGTCCGCGCCAGCGGCCATCTCCAGGTTCGCTCGTCACCTGCGCGGCTGGCCCGCCATGCTGGTCTTCCTGGTCAAGCGGACCATGGCCGGCGTAGTGGTGCTGTGGGTGGTCAGCCTGGCCACGTTCATGTTGTTCTTCACCCGCCCGGCCATCTCGGTGGCGCGGTCAATGGCCGGCAAGGAACCGACCGCCGCGCAACTGCGGCAGATCACCAGGCAACTCGGGCTCGGCCAGCCGGTCATCACGCAGTACTGGCACTTCGCCAGCCGGCTGCTGCACGGCAACCTCGGTTACTCCTACGCCACCGGTGAGCCGGTGACCACCATCGTGTCCCAGGACCTGCCCCGTACCGCGTCTGTGGTCGCCGGCGGGGTGGTGCTGTGGCTGATCGCGGGGATCTCGGTCGGCGTCCTGTCCGCGACGCGGGCCCGGAGCCTGTTCGACCGGGTGGCGACCGTGGGTGTTCTCGCCGGCCTGTCCCTGCCCACGTTCGTACTCGGCCAGCTTCTGCTGCTAGGAGTGTTCCTGCAGCTCAACAAGCACGGCTTCACCTGGATACAGGATGGTTACGCCAGCCCCGCGCAGAGCGTGCCCGCGTGGGCCGGGCACATGATCCTGCCCTGGATCACCCTGGCCACCGTGTCCGCGGCCGTCTATTCCCGCCTCTCGCGTGGCTCACTGCTGGAAACGCTTGCCGAGGACCACATCAGGACCGCACGAGCCAAAGGACTACCCGAACACCGCGTCATTTTCCGGCATGCGCTGCCATCTGCGCTCACGCCAGTGGTGTCCCAGCTCGGCATCGACGTCGGCACGCTGCTCGGCGGGGTGGTGGTGGCCGAGAACGTGTTCGGGATCGGCGGCATCGGCCAGGACTCAGTCCGGGCGATCGACCAGGGCAACCTTCCGGTCATCATCGGATTCGTGCTCATCGCCGCCGTGTTCGTCGTGGCCGCCAACATCGTCGTCGACTTCTGCTACGCACTGCTCGACCCGCGGGTCAGATTGACGTAACCGGCACCGGCAAAGCCACTTCGCCGAGGCGACGCATACGGCCGGTCCACGACGCGGAACAGACCGGTCAGCGCTCTACGGTGTTATCGGAGGCCGAACGCGTACACCTTGTCGTTGTTGGTCAGCGGGCTACTTCCGATGCATCCCGTGCCGCAGTATCCGGAGCCCCAGTAGACGCTGCCGCCGGCGATCGCGGCGCCGCCGGTCACCGAGCCGCCGCTGGCGAAGCTCCACAAGATCTTCCCGGTCGCGGCGTCCAGGGCGTACATGTTGGTGCCGGTGGCGGCCAGCGATCCGGCGTAGACGACGCCGTTGGCGGCGCTGACGAAGGAGGTGTCGAAGGCACCCTGCGGGTCGGGGGTCTGCCACAAGATCTTGCCGGTGGCCGGGTTCAGGGCGGCCCAGGATCCGCCAGTGGCGGTCTGCCCGGCGTACGGCCCGGAGCCGCCCAGCGTGTAGGCGATCTTGGCGGTGTCTCCCTCAGCGGCGTAAATGCGCTGCCCGTCGGTGGCCGTGCCGTACTCGATGCCGCCGTTGCCGCCGTTGCCCGCCGGGCCGATCAGGGTCTGCCAGGCGACGTTGCCGGTGGCGGGGTCGACCGCCCAGTACACCCCGCTCTTCTGGCCGATGCCGAGCAGTTGCTCCGGGCGGCTGGTGACCGGGTTCGTGGTGGTGAAGAGGTTCGGCCCGGCGCCGAAGTCGAAGTCCGGCCCGGACGGCTGGGGAAGCGTCCACAAGTCGGTGTCCAGCGTGTGGTCGACCCAGGCCACCGTTCCGTCCCGCAGCTTCAGCGCCAGGATCGCGTCCACATAGTCAGCGGCGGCGGGCTGGGTGCACCCGGTCTGGCCCGGCGCGGTGCAGACCCCGGCGGGCACGGAGTAGTTGTTCCCGGTCCCGACATACAGCAGCCCTCGCCGCGGGTCCACGACCGGGGAGGATGACCACACCGCGTTGCCGCTGTAGTAGCCGGGCTTGTTGGAGTCGCCGCCGCCGTTGTTCGACGGCACGGTGTAGGAACTCCACCTCAGTGTGCCGGTCGCCGCGTCCAGCGCCTTGACCGCCCCGCGGAACGTGCCAGGCCCGCCCGCCTCCCCCTTGGAGGAGATGCCCACGTACGCGACCCCGCGGTAGACCACCGGGGAGCCGGTGATCACCGACGCCGGATCGGTGTCCACCTGGACCGACCACATCAGCTTGCCGGTATAGCGATTGACGGCGAACACGCGGGCACCGGACGCGGACGAGTTGAGGATCCAGCCGTCGCCCAGGATCAGCTCATCGCCGTAGACGGCCGGGCTGGTACGAGACAAGTCGCCCGTCACGCCGGTGTAACTTGAGATATCGCGTGACCAGAGCACGTGGCCGCTGCCGGCGGCAACCGCCCACAGCTTGCCGCCAAAGTCGGGAACATAAACCGTGCCGTCGTACACGGTCGGGGTGGCAGACACCGCGCCGGCCGTAGTCAGCGTCCACCGCGGCGCCAGCCGACCTACAGTGGCCGGGGAGATCTTGTGCTCGGCGGCCTGGAAATGGGTGTCGTCGATGTTCTGCCCCGCCATCGACCACTGCCCCGCCATCGACCACTGCCCCGCCACCGGCCCATGCCCGGGTGTTGCCGCCGACCCGGTTGAGGCCCCCGCCACGCTCGCCCCAGCCATGAGCACCCCCGCCGCGGCGGCTACGACCGCGGTGAGCCGGCCACGGCCCGCCAACCGCATTCTTCGCGTCGTCATGTGGTCTGTCTCCTTAGCCTGTATCCCGTCCATCCGCCCGCCCACCGGTTTCCTCCCGATGTGCGGCCCTTAGCAGCCTGGTGATAAGCCCAGTGAAATGTCGTCACCTGATCCCGGTGATCCAGGCCCGCCCGGCCTTATCCACGCGGTGCCCGAGGATGCGCGTGGGCCTGGACCCGATGCGCGGGCACGGGCTGAAGATCGCCTGGTGCCGGGCGGCGTCGCAGCGGCCGGGGGTAATCGGCGGGTTCCGGTTCCTCGTCCGCGACTGGGATGGTAAGTGCCGCCCAGGCTCGCCACCTGCCGGGTGATAGGTCGTCACCGGGTCATGGGGATTCGCTCGCCGCCGGGGTCGCGCCATGTCAGTCTCGCTAGGCGCCGTACGCCGGCAATATGGCGCCGCTCACCGGCGCCGCAGTGTCGCTCACCAGGAATGCGATCACGCCGGCGATCGCCTCAGGCGCGACCGCATGCGCCATCACCTCGTCTGGAAGCGAGCCCCGGTTCGCGGGGGTGTCGATCAGTTGCGGCGCGACCGCGTTCACCCGGATCCCGTGCGGGCGGAGCTCGATATCGAGGGTGCGCGTCAGGTGGACAAGGGCGGCCTTGCTCACGCTGTAGGCCGCCATGCCGCCGGACGGCTCGATCCCCGGGCGCGCGGCTACGTGCACGATGGCCCCGGAACCCTGCTGCTGCATGTACGGTGCTACCGCCTGGCTCAGCCACAGCGCGGGCCCCAGGTTGACGTCGATCATGAACCGCAGCGTCTCGGGAGTCGTGGCGAGAGCGTCTCCCAATCGGAATGCGCCGATCGTGTTCACCAGCACGTCAGGAGGCCCGACCTCGCTGGCGATCCGGTCGATGAGCTGCCCCGCCACGGCGGGGTCGGTGGGGTCGGCCACCTCGCGGCGGATACCACCGGGCAGGTCGCGCAGCTCTTGCTCTTTGCGGTCGACCGCCACCACGGTGAGGCCGCCGGCCGCAAGGGCCGCCGTCGTGGCGTGCCCGAGCGCACCGCCTGCACCGGCCACGATCGCCACCCGAGCGCTCATGACGTCGCCCCTCGTCTTCTCGGCGAATTCAGCCAGCGCTGCCCGATGATCTGCTTGCTGTCCTGTGATGCCATGTCATCTCCCTGAATCGCACGTCGCTAATGGCCGTGCCAGCCCTCGCGACAGATCCAGGCTTGCCACCAGCTAGGTGAGAGGTCATCACTGGATCATGGTGATTCGCGCCGCTGGTGACGTCACCGTCATCGAAGCCCACCTGCTGGCCGCGCTGGCCAGCCGTGAGGTCGGTGACCAGCGGGCGGCGAACCAGGCCGCCGAACGCGTACTCGCCCGGGTGCGGCACGCTGTGCCGAGCTGGGCGAGCTTCTCCCCGAGCGTCATCCGGGCGAGAAGATCGGCGACACGCTCGTCAACCGGCGCGCTGGCTCACGCTAAATTCCAGATATTTCGGTGTTATCTAGCGGACAGGTCACGGCGCGGACTCCCCGGGCGCGGCGGTCGATTCCCGCACGATGAGCTCGGTGGACAGCTCCACCCGGCTGGACCGCAGCGGCAGGCCCTCGATGAGTTCGCCGAGCATCTGGGCGGCGGCGCGGCCCATCTCGGCGAGCGGCTGCCGTACGGTGGTCAGCGGCGGCGACACCCACCGGGCGACCGGCAGGTCGTCGAACCCCACGACGCTCAGGTCCTGCGGAATCCGCAGGCCGCGCTGGCGCGCCGCCTCGTAGACGCCGAATGCCTGCTGGTCGCTGCCGGCGAAGATCGCCGTCGGCCGCTCTCGCAGGCTGAGCAGCTCGCCGCCGAGCGTGAAGCCGCCCTCGTGTTGGAAGTCGCCGTGCCGCACCAGCGCGGGATCGAACCGTGCGTCGCCCCGTTCCAGGGCGGATCGGTACCCGTCGATCCTGGCCCTGCTGCACAGGTAGTCTCCGGGCCCGGCAATCGCGGCGATCCGGCGGTGCCCGAGCCCGAGCAGGTGGTCGGTGGCCGCGAGGCCGCCCGCCCAGTTGGTCGCGCCCACGCTGGCCAGGTCCGCCGGCGGCGGGTTGACGGGGTCGACGACTACCAGCGGGATGCCGGCGCTGCGCAGTTGCCCGAGCTGGCTGCCGGTCAGCTCCGAGGTCACCAGGATCACGCCGTCGGTGTCATGGCTCGCCAGGGCGCTGGTCCAGCTCGCCGGGCGCGCGTTGCCGTGCCGCACGGACGACACGGCGACACCGGTCTCGTGGACGGCGCCCCACTGCTCCACGCCGCGCAGAATCTCTACCGCCCACGGGCTGTCCAGTCCGTTGAACACCAGGTCGACGAGTCCCGAGCGGCGGTGCCTGCGCAGGCCGCCCCGCGAGTAATGGTGCTCGTCGAGCAGGCGCTCCACCCGGGCGCGTGTGCCCGGGGCGACATCCGGACGGCCGTTCACCACCTTTGACACGGTGGGCAGCGAGACACCCGCCTCAGCCGCGATCGCGGCGAGCGTGGTCCTGCGCTCCAGCAGCCGCTGGCCGTCGGGATGCCGCGCGGTTCCGCTCTTCTGCTGACGCGCGGTTCCATCTTCCTGACGCCGCACAGCCCCACCTTCCCGACTGTTTTCCGAAAATCTTCGGCCATGATTTGTCCTGGCCGGGACGCGATCTTCATGGTGCATCGTACGCGAATCGCCTGGCCTAGGGAATCTCTCCAGGTGACCGGGCTGGTCAAAGGCGATGACAGCGGACCGTAAACAGCCGATAACACAGTGGACGAGGGCTCGACCTCCGTGAGTCGGCGATTCGACGATTACCACACGCCGAAATGTTGGCTAAACTTTCGAAATGCCCAGCCGGCAGCTGAGCTGAGCGCTCGTCGCAGTCGGTCATCCAGTCCGTGAGCGCGTCCTGACGATGGCGCGCAGCACGGCAGCGAAGTCCGGGGGGTGTCCGCCCCGGCCTGGCGCGCCAAGAGGCTGCGCAAGAAGATCGAGCTGACCATCCCGCTGGGGTGTCCCGGCAAACGATCAAGCACAGCGTCATCATTACGGTGCTGTCGCTGGTCATCCAGCTCCCGCTCAGCCTGGGGGATCGCCCTGTTGCTGAACCGCAAGTTCCGCGGCGGCTCGTTCCTGCGCCTGGTGACCTTCGCGCCGTACGTGCTACAGGCCGGAATCCTGGAGCGCTCCCGAAACTATCGGTGCTCTTCACTGCATCTTTTTGGCCGTACAACAGGATTGGATTCGCCGGCCAGCACCGCTTTACGCTGCTGGCTCGATGAAACCATGACTATTGACACGCAATCCCGAGATGCCTACCTTGGCCATGATCCCCACGGATGTGCTCCGAAACTTTCGCACAGGAGCGAAATGTTTCGGGGCGACTAGGAGGCAATCCCATGAGACTCCGTCGTCTTCTCGCGGTGGGTGCTGCCGGGGCAGTAGCGGTGCTAGGTGTCAGTGCCGCCGCCGGGGCGGCACCGTTCAGCGCCAGCTCGAGCAGCGCTGTCGCACCCGACTCCTTGCGAGCGCTGGCCGCGCACGTCGGCCTCCGCATCGGCACGGCCGTAATACCGTACGACCTGGACCACCCCGGCTACGCGGCCATCGCCGCGGACCAGTTCTCGGTCGTTACTCCGGGCAATGAGATGAAGTGGCAGGTGGTCGAGCCAACCCAGGGCGCGTACGACTGGTCGGGCGGCGACCGCCTGGTCGCGTTCGCGGAAGCAAACCGGCAACTGGTGCGCGGCCATACGCTCCTGTGGCACAACCAGCTACCCGCCTGGCTCACCACGGGCGTCGCGAACGGCACCATCAGCGACGCCCAGCTCAAGAATCTGCTGCACAAGCACATCGTCGACGAGGTCACGCACTTCAAGGGCAAGATCTGGCAATGGGACGTCGCTAACGAGTTCTTCACCGACAGTAATCCCTCGACGATCAACCCGAACGACTTCTGGGTTTCCCATCTCGGGCCAGGCATCATCGCCGACGCCTTCCGCTGGGCGCACGAGACGGATCACCACGCGCTGCTCTTCTACAACGACTACAACATCGCCGGGGAGGACGGCACAAACGCCAAGAGCGACGCGGCGTACGCCTGGCTCAAGCAGATGCTGGCCGAGGGCGTTCCGATCAACGGCGTCGGAGACCAGGGACACCTTGACACCCAATACGGGTTCTCGCCCGCGCGAATGACCCAGGATCTGCAGCGGTTCGCCAGCCTCGGCCTGAAGGTAGCCCTGACCGAGGCAGACGTTCGCACGTTCGTCAACAACGCGACCGACCAGGTGCCAACGGATCACCTGGCGACGTTCGCGCAGCCGTACGAGTTCTCGCAAATGCTCAAGTCCTGCCTCGCGGTGCGGCGATGCATTTCGTTCACTGTCTGGGGCTTCGGGGACGCGGACTCCTGGGTTCCGGGCTTCTTCACTGGCGAGGGATACGCCACGCTCTACGACGTGAACCTGCAGCCGAAGCCGGCCTATTACGACCTGCAGCAGGATCTCGGGCTCGCCGCCAACGGCGCCCCGCACCGGACCGGCACGGGAGCGCAGTTCTAGCTGTTTGCGATGGCTCCCGCCGGCGGACCAGCGAATCCGCCGGCGGGAGCCTGTTCGGCGGCGTGCTGGAACGCGCTCAGCAGCGCCTGATGCTAAATGCGTTGATGTGACGTCGGCAACGTACAGGACATGGACGAGTTCTGTGCCCTCGGCCGCAAGTGAGCCAACAATGTCTACGGGCCAGCGCCGATCAGCACGGCACGGGCCGTCAGGCGTGCGGCTGGGCGCGAGAACCCGATTGGTGCTGATCGGGCTGGGTGCCGGGTACCGGCAGCGTTACTCGATGGGTGAGTCGGCTGCGTTGGCCAGGCGGTGCGCGACGGTGAGTCCCCAGGGGATGCCGAGGAGGAGAACGAGCGCGAGGCCGAGGATGACTGGCGCCGGCCGTGCTGCGCCGACGCCGAGGCACGCGACGGCGACGGCGGCGCACGTGCGGGCGAGCGGCCGGTACAGGCCGCGGTCGCGGTGCCAGGCTTGCAGGCTGGCCGATACCAGCATCGTCGCGCACAGCACGACGGCGGCGGCTGCGCCCAGTACCCACCCTGTAGCGGCTGGGGTGCGAGCATCATGGGCGTGGTCGACGAGGCTGACCATGGCGGCGCCCAGGCCGGCGATGGCGGCGGTGAGCGGCAGGTGGCCGAGCATCCACTGCAGGGTCGCCGTCCGTCCCGGCCGGGGGTGGCGGTCTCCGGCGAAGTCGAAGTACGTCCACCAGGCGCCGAAGCCGACCACGACGGCGACCAGGCCGACGCTGAGGGTGAGCCCGCTGATCGGCTCGCTGGCCAGTCCGCCGACGACACCGGTGAGGGTTTCGCCAAGCACGATGATGGTGAGGGCCCCGAACCGGTCGATGAGCGAGTCGGTGATGGTCAGCGCGGCCGCCTGGGCCGGGGTCGCGGCAAGGATCACGGCTCCGAAGCCGGCCAGGTAGGCGGCGTCGAGCAGGCCCCAGGCCGGTATGCGAGCGCTGGCCGGCAGGAAGGCGGTGCCAGCCAGCGCGACGGCGCAGGCAGCTGTCCCGGTGACGAACAGCCGGCTCGATCGGCGGTATTCGAGACGGTCGCCGCGTGCGGCCAGCACCCACAGCAAGGCCAGTACCGCGAAGAGAACCGCTGTGGCGACGGCGAACGCTGCTCCGCGTGCGCCGCCTGCGCCGGGGATGAAGGCGCCCATCGCGGCGAGCACCAGGATCTGCAGCAGGAACGTGCTGCGGCCACGGGCGTCGTCGTGGCCGTGCAGTTCGTGGTGGAGGCTGCCGTTGATCCAGGCGATCCATACCAGCGTGAACACCACGGCGAACTCGCCGAGCCCGCGCCAGGTCAGGTGCCCGGCCAGGTGGCGGGCGGCCTGGGCGACCAGCACGACAACAGCCAGGTCGTAGAACAGTTCGAGCGGGCCGACCACGCGCTCGGGCGGCTGCTCGCCGTGCGGGCGGGGCGGCTGCCACAAGGACTGGCGCAGCCGGGCCCAGCGCTGCCAGCGAGTAGTGGCGCCGGTGTTGGGCGGTGGACTAGATGCCCGGGCCGGGCCCGCGCTCCGGCCGCGCCCGCCTGATTGACCCCGCATCCCGTTAAGCCCCTCGAGTGACGCCGCCGGTCAGGGTCCAGCAAGACGTGCGCGCCGGGCCCTGGCCTGGTGGTCAGGCCGCGGACGGCCGCGTTTCGGTCCAGTTGACCATCAGCCGGCGCTCAGCGAAGAACCACTGGCCGTCCTGCTTGACGAATTCGTCGAGATAGCGGATGGACGCGACCATCAGCGTACGCTGCCCGTCGTCGCCGACCGAGAGGTGATGGGCCAGGCAGTAACTCTCGCCGGTTGCCCGGTTCCCGTCGAGGGAGACGGTGCTCTGGCCGTTGAAGTGCATGGTGGCGATGTAGGTGTTGAGGTTGTCGAACACCGGGGCCAGCGACTCGCGCCCGTGCAACTCCTGGGTCGGTTCCGCGGCAGTCGCGTCCATGAACACGATGAACCGGGTGTCGGCGGTGAACAGGGCCATCTGGCCCTTGGCATCGCGCCGGTCCGCGCAGTGGGCGTAGGCGTCGACCAGCTCGCGTATGGCCAGCCGGTCGGCGGCTTCCTGGGGTGAGATCGTCGCGTGGGAAGCCATGGCGAGTCCTCTCGTAGACTATTTGACACTTGTATAAAAGCAGCTGTCGTGGGAGAGTTCAAGCGTGATGGCTGGCCGTGCCGATCCGCGCATCACCCGGACGGTCCGGGCCTTCGAGCAGGCGATCGTGGAACTCGCCTCGCAGCAGCCCGTCTCTCAGATCACCGTCGCTGACCTGGCTGACCGCGCTGGGGTGACCCGCGCGACGTTCTACAACCGCTACGGCAGCCCCCTGGAGCTGCTCATCCAGGTGCTCTGCGCGGACCTGGACCGCGGCCACCGCCGGGAGGATGCGCGCCGCGCTGAAGGCGGATACCCGGCCGAGCAGATGCTGCGGCTTGCCACCGGCGACGTCGCTGATCACGTCGAGCGGTTCATGGCCGTCTACCAGCACGCCCTGGGCGATCCAGCGGACGGCGGCGTGTACGAGGCGCTGGTTCGCCACTTCACCGACTACAGCCTGGCGTTCATTTCCCGGTGCACCCACCCGGATCTGCCTGACGCCAGCCATCAGGTCATCGCGCAGTTCGTCGCCCACGGATTCGCCGGAGCCATCAAGGCCTGGCTCAGCGACGACTCGGTGACCAAGTCCGGCCTGGTCGAGGCCGCCGTCGCCTGCGCGCCCGTCTGGTGGAGCTGACACGCGCTGGAGCGCACATCACCACAACCAGGTGACGCCGGCTCACCCTGATGGTCACTACGGCCGGGCGCAGATTCACCCTGACCACAATGCTGACGCCATTGCTTGCGTGCAGAACCTGTTCCACCTCGCCGACCGCAGCGCGGCCCCGTCATCACCGAACGCCTGCGGAAGGCACAGTAGCCCCCGCCGCCGGATCACGACGAGAGGATCCGTGATGGCCGTATAAGCGGTGTGCGCACCTTGATCGTGCCCGAAACGGACGCATAATGGCCGGCGACTCCAGATGCGGCTAAGTTAGTCGCGGTCGGCCGCTCGGAAGCATCCTCGGACGTGGTCGTTGACGATGCCAACGTTCTGCATGAACGCGTACACGCTCGTGGGGCCCACGAAGCGATATCCCTGAGCTTTCAGTTGCTTGGCAAGCGCCTCCGCCTGTGGTGTGGACGAGGGGATGTCGGCGATGGATCGCGGCGCGCCTTCGCGTGTTCTCTCGCAGGACTTTGCGAGCGCCGGCAGGCTGGGCGACGCGGACATCATCGCTCGCGCGTTGTCGACGGCGGCCTTGATCTTGGCGCGGTTGCGGATGATTGATGGGTTCTGGAGCAGTCGGTCGACGTCCTGGTCAGTCATCGCGGCGACCTTGGCGACATTGAAGTTATGGAACGCTTCGCGGAAGGCCTCTCGTTTGCCGAAGACGATCGACCAGCTCAGCCCGGCCTCGAACACGCCCAGGGTGAGTGCCTCGAACATGGCAGACTCGTCATATGTGCAGGCGCCCCAGACCTCGTCGTGGTAACGGCTGAATGGGGTGTCGCCCGCTCCGGCCCAGGCGCACCGCGCTTTCCCGTCGTATCCGATGATTACGTCGTCGCTCATCTGGCTCTTTGCTGTCCCGTCGGCCCACGGTTGAGTCCCTCGTATCTACCCTGCGGTGGAAGCGTCTAACAGTTAGCTGCGACTTCGTGATAGTGCCTGCGAAGATACGGCGGGCGGCGCTCGTCGTGTGGCCCGCGGCCGGGGCTTCACGAACCGAGCCGAGGCCTCGCCGGCCTGGGTACTGGACGAACTCGGCGCACGTGCCCGCTCCGTTCGCTCACGTTTACGTCACACGCGGCCAGCTGGACCTTGAAGCGGAAGGCGTGCTCGATTCGGGGGACGCCGCTCGCCTGACGGGAGCTGGAGAGCGTCGCCTCGGTGCTGTCGAGCCCAGCGAGGTCCTGATCTGGGAGATGCATGCCTCCCTGGGCCCGGCAGCCGGCTGAGTCCCCGGCGGGGAGGGCTGCGTGGTGCAGCTACTTGACTCGTGAGGCGTCGATGCGGGACATGATGCGGTCGGCGGCGAGGCCCATGCGCCGCAGCTGCTCGGGCGACAGGACATCGATGACCAGCGATCGCACATGGGCCACGTGTCCGGGCGCCGCCTCGGCGAGGGCCTGGAAGCCCTCGTCGGTCAGGATGGCGTTGGTGAACCGCCCGTCGGCATGATCCGGCTCGCGGCGCACCAGGCCCCGCCCCTCCATGCGCTCGACCAGGTGCGACAGCCGGGACAGCGACGCGTTGGTGACCTCGGCCAGCGAGCTCATCCTCATGGTCCGCTCCGGGCTGCGGGACAGCATGGCCAGGGCCTGGTACTCCGCCATCCCCAGCTTGGAGTCGCGCCGCAGCTGCTGATCGATCGACCACGGAAGCCAGACCAGCAGGCGCACCACGGAGAGCCAGGAGTCCAGTTCCGCGGGAGTCAGCCACTTCACCTGCGGCTCCTCGGCACCGCGGCGGGCTAGCTCGGTCATCGGGCCAGGATACCCGTCACTCGATGATTCAACTGGCTCACGGAGCCCGCCGGCGCGGTGCCTGACCGCGCCGGGGCTCCGTCGGCGCTGCTCAACTGGCCGAGATTGTCGAGGAACGCCTGCGGGCCGGGCGAGGTGCCCGGACTCGGTCCACTCGCCGTCGATCCGGTGCCTGACGATCTCACCCATGTCCGTGCTCCTTAGCTGAGGCGTGCGCAACGGTCACTTGAGGGTTCAATCTAGTCCGCCTTGACTTGACGCGTCAAGTGTGTCGCTTTAGCACGGGCTGTCACGGAGAGCAATAACAAGGTCCGTTAGCGGTGTGGATGACTAGATATCTCTGCTAGCCGACTTGACGAAACAAGTGAATTAGGAGTAGCTCCCACTTGGAGGAGGAAGTCAGTAGCTCAGGGCCTAGCTGGCGCCAGCAGCCCCGGATCAGCAAGCCCGCCATGACCGGTGTGCTGCCCGGACGATCAAGACAGGAGGCTGTCCGGCCATGAAAGTTGCTCTCACTGGTGCGACCGGTTCATCGGCTCTATCGGTAGCAGCGGCACGGTTGGCGCTACGTCGAGGAGAGAGGCTTCGACGTCACTGCCCCGTTCTACGCAGTCGCCGCAGCGATGCGCTGATATGACGAGCTGATCGCCGCCTGACTGTCTCTACCGCGCCTCTGGCAGGCCTAGGTGCTCGGCCAGCCATGGCCCGGTCACGCTGCCCGGGGTACGGGCGACGTCCTCCGGTGTCCCGGCCGCGAGGATGTGCCCGCCGTCCGGGCCTCCGCCCGGGCCCATGTCGATGAGGTGGTCGGCGGCGGCGAGGAGGTCCAGGTCGTGGTCGATGACGATGATCGTGCCCCCGGCCTCCAGTAGCCGGTCGAGCACGCCGGCCAGGGTGGCCACGTCGAGGGGGTGCAGGCCGGTGGACGGCTCGTCGAGGACATACAGCGCGCCGCGCTGGCTGCTGCGCAGCCGGGAGGCGATCCGCAGCCGCTGCGACTCGCCGCCGGACAGGGACGGCGTGGGCTCGCCGAGCCGCAGGTAACCCAGGCCGACCTCGTCGACGGGCCGCAGCGCCGCGGCCACCGGGGCCCGGTCCGCGAACCGGTCCAGGGCGTCGTGGACGCTCAGGCCGAGCACGTCGGCAATGGTCAGGCCGTCGATCCGGACGGCCAGGGTGGCGTCGTTGAAGCGGGCGCCGTGGCAGGTGGGGCAGCCGACGGTGATGTCGGGTAGGTACTGGACGTCGAGGTCGATGTGGCCGAGCCCGCGGCAGGTCGGGCACTGGCCCTCGCGGGTGTTGAACGAGAAGTGCCCGGGCTTCCAGCGCCGCCGCCGGGCGTACGCGGACTCGGCGAACACCCGGCGGATCTGGTCGAACGCCCCGGAGTAGGTCGCGGGTGTGGACCGCGCGTTCTGGCCGATCGGCGAGGCGTCGATCTGGACGACCTGGCGGATGCCGCCAAGGTCGAGGCGGCGGACGTGCCCGGGCGGCGGCGACCCGCTCAGCAGCGCCCGTGCGGCCGGGATGAGGCTGTCCAGGACGAGGGCGGTCTTGCCCGCCCCGGACGGCCCGGCCAGCGCGGTCAGCCGGCCCACCGGGAAGGCGGCGGTGAGGTCGTGCAGGTTGTACAGGTCGCCGATCTCGATGGTGATCTGCTCGCTGGGGCCAATGCGCGCCGGACGGTCACGCGGCACGGCCGTGGCGCCGGCCAGGAACGGGCCCATGATCGAGTGCGGGTCGGTTTCCAGCTGGCCGGGGGTGCCCTGGGCGATCACGATGCCGCCGGCGGCGCCAGCCCCCGGGCCCAGTTCGATGACCCAGTCCGCAGAGCGGATGAGCTCCCGCTCGTGCTCCACCACGATCACGGTATTGCCGTTGCCGGCCAGGGCGGTGATCGTTGCGCGCAGCCCCTGGACGTTGCTGGGGTGCAGCCCGACCGACGGCTCGTCCAGCACGTAGAGCATGCCCGTGGTGCTGGCCCGCACCGTCGAGGTGAGCTCGATCCGCTGCCGTTCCCCCGTTGACAGCGAGGCGCCGGGCCGGTCGAGGGTCAGGTAGCTGAGGCCGACGTCGAGCAAAGGCGTGAGCCTGCCGTTCAGCTCGGCGAGCAAACCGGTGGTCATCCGGCCGAGCTCGGCGGGCAGCCCGGCGGGCAGGCCGGCCGCAAACT
>Ga0209526_10001036_pt1 | contig 18410 bp, 17 predicted proteins | sample JacPinW_OM2H0_M1_FD_188566 | JGI IMG/M metagenome (GOLD analysis project Ga0209526, IMG submission 188566) | Forest soil microbial communities from Algoma, Ontario, Canada - Jack Pine, Ontario site 1_JW_OM2H0_M1 (SPAdes) (version 2) | ecosystem: Environmental > Terrestrial > Soil > Boreal... | reverse complement strand
TCCGGTGATTTATTGCGATAAGGACGGGATGGTGCCGGTGCCGGACGCGGACTTGCCGGTGGTGTTACCTGCTAATCCTAAGTTGACAGGGGAGGGGCAGTCGCCGCTGGCTACCGATCCAGAGTTTGTGAATGTGAGGTGCCCCAAGTGCGGAGGGGTGGCTCGGCGAGAGACGGACACGATGGATACTTTCGTGGATTCGTCATGGTATTTCTACCGGTATGTTGATCCGAAGAATGATAAGGCGCCGTTTGATTCGGCGAAAGCGGCATATTGGTTTCCAATTGATCAATATATTGGTGGGATTACGCACGCGATTCTGCATTTGTTGTATTCGCGGTTTTGGACGAAGTTTATGCGGGATTTGGGCCTGATCCAGAATAGCGAACCGGCGGCGCGGCTGTTTACGCAGGGGATGGTGCTTAAGGGCGGAGAGGCGATGTCGAAGTCGAAGGGGAATGTGATCGGCGCGATCGATATGGCGGAGAAGTACGGGGCGGATACAGGAAGGCTATATACGTTGTTCGCGGCGCCGCCGGAGAAGGATTTGGAGTGGAGTGAGGAGAGTATTGAGGGGTCGTGGAGATTTTTGAATCGCGTGTTTCGGTTGGTGGAGAAGCATGCGAAAGAAGTGGCGAGCAGCGAGTGGCGAGTGACGAGTGAAGGAATGCATTTCACCAAGGAGAACACAGAGAGAACGCAGAGAAGAGAAGCCCAGGAGAAGAGCCCACCTTCCACCTACGAAAGTGGGACACCCGCGGAGAGGGAAAACAAAGAAACGCAGGCAGGAGTGCCTGTGTTGCCTTGGACGGAAAAAGAGAAGGCGCTGCTGCGGAAGGCGCATCAGACTTTGCGAAGAGTTAGGCAGGATTTTGAAACCAGGTGGCACTTTAATTCGGCGATTGCGCAGATTATGGAATTAACGAATGCGATTTATGCGGCGGAACCGCTTGAGGAAAATGTGCGGCCTGCGGTGCGTAAGGAAGTGCTGGAGTTGGTGACGCTGATGCTGGCGCCTATGACGCCACACCTGGCGGAGGAGTTGTGGGAGATGCTGGGTCATGCGGAGGAATTATGGAAGGTGAGCTGGCCCGCGTCGAACCCAGAATTGGCGAAGGATGAAGAGGTGGAGATCGTAGTGCAGGTTAACGGGAGAGTGCGGGGGAGATTGAAGGTGGTGGCGGGATTGGGGCAGGAGGAAGTGCTGCAAATGGCGCAGGCGGATCCGGGAGTGGCGGCGCATCTGGCGGGGAAGAAGATTATGAAAGTGATTTATGTGCAGGATAAGTTGTTGAATTTGGTTGTGGGTTAAGGAAGGAAATTCACCACCAAGGACAGCAGAGAGCACAGAGAAGAAACAGGTGGATTCGGGTGAAGACAGTCCGTCAGTCTATGAGGGCAAGAACTGGTTGCCAAGATCTCTCCCTCCCGGTCAAAGCGCCAGGGATAGAAAAGGCGTGCTCCATTCGGGATGACAAATTAGGTGGAGAGGGTGAGATGGAAGGGGTGGCGAAGATGAAGGATGCGCCGGGGGCAGGGGCAAAAATTGCGGAGGGGGCTCTGCAGGGGGTGATGAAGGCGGAGAAGGGCGGAATTGTGGTGCTGGATTTTGGAGGGCAGTACACGCAACTCATTGCGCGGCGGGTGAGGGAGCAGCAGGTGTTCAGCGCGATTATGCCGTGTACTAGTTCGCTGGAAGAGATACGGCGGATGGAGCCGGCGGGGATGATTTTGTCCGGGGGGCCGAGCTCGGTGTACGACAAGGACGCGCCGAAATGCGATGGCGCGGTGCTGAAAATGGGAATACCGGTTCTGGGGATTTGCTACGGGATGCAGTGGGTGGCGAAGGAACTGGGCGGACGCGTCGAGCCGGCGGAGCGGCGTGAGTACGGACGCGCGCAGTTTTTTCGGGAAAAGGGCCGCGAGACGAACGATGGGAAGGAAGAAAAGATTAAAGAAAAAAATCAAGGAAAATACGAATCGCATTTGTTCGCGGGTTTTCCGGAGTCGATGAGGATTTGGAATAGTCATGGGGATCATGTGCATGCGCTACCGAAGGGTTTTCACGCGACCGGAAGGACAGCGAATTCAGTGGCGGCGGCGGAGGACCACAAGCGGAAGATTTATACCGTGCAGTTCCACCCGGAGGTGAATCACACGGACCATGGGACGGAGATATTGCGGAATTTTTTGTTCCGGGTGTGCAAGGCGGAACCTAAGTGGAGCGGGAAGGCATTTATTGAAGAGGCGGTAGATGCGATCCGGCGGAAAGTGGGGGAGCATCGGGCGATCTGCGGGCTGAGCGGTGGAGTAGACTCAACGGTAGCAGCCGTACTGGTACACCGGGCGATCGGTGACCGGCTGACGAACATCTTTGTGAATAATGGGCTGCTACGGAAAAACGAGTTCGAACACACGCTGCAAATGTACAAAGAGAGATTGGGGCTGCATGTGGTGGGTGTGGATGCCGCGGAGCGGTTCCTGGAGAAGCTAAAGGGAGTGAGCGACCCGGAGCAGAAGCGAAAGATTATCGGACGGGAGTTTATCGCAGTGTTTGCGGAGGCGGCAGAGAGGCTACAAAGGGGTGAAGCCGAGGGGGACATCAAGTTCCTTGTGCAGGGGACGCTTTACCCGGATGTGATTGAGTCGGTGTCCGTTAAAGGCCCATCTGCGACCATAAAGACGCATCACAATGTGGGCGGATTGCCGAAAAACATGCCATTTGGGCTGATTGAGCCGCTGCGCGACCTTTTTAAGGATGAAGTGCGACGGATAGGCAAGGAACTTGGTTTACCAGAAGAGATATTGGTGAAACATCCGTTTCCGGGGCCAGGGCTAGCCGTTCGGTTGCTCGGAGAAATCACGATTACAGATTTAGTTACGCTGAGGGAAGCAGATGCCATTGTGGTGGAAGAAATACGGCGGGCGGGGCTGTATGAGAAGGTTTGGCAGGCGTTTGCGGTGCTGTTGCCGGTGCGGAGCGTGGGGGTGATGGGGGATGGCAGGACGTACGGGTTGACGGTGGCGGTGCGGGTGGTGGAATCGGGTGACGCTATGACAGCGGACTGGGTAAGGCTGCCAGGGGAAGTATTGGAACGCATTTCGACGCGTATTGTGAATGAGGTGCCGGGGGTGACGCGTGTGGTTTACGACGTAAGCAGCAAGCCGCCGAGCACGATTGAGTGGGAATGAGCGGACGGGAGACTTGGCAGGGTGGACGAAGAAAACCTGGGACCGCAAAAGGAAAACGAAAGGCCGCTCAAAGCGGTTTGAGCGGCCTTTTATGAGTTCCCGCGCACTACGGAAGTCTAAACCCCGACCACAGGATTTCGAACTACCGATTGGCCATTTTTTGGGCCATGTACAACAGGAGCTTGCGATCTTCCTCGTCGGATTTGCTCAGCAAGCGACGAAGCTTGTTGAGATAGCGCGCTTCCTTACCGGCACTGCCCCAGGCGATATCGTCGGACGATCTGCGCTTGGGAAGGTTCGGCAGTTGAGGCGGCTCTTCGCCGTCGTAGAAGAGTTGATAAAGTGGGCATTCGAGGGCGCGCGCCAATTTCTCCAATGTTTCGATGGCAGGGACGGTGTGGCCATTTTCAACGCGAGAGATATAGCATCGGAGGAGACCTGTACGCTTCTCGATATCACCCTGTGAGAGTTTCTTTTCCTCGCGCAAAGCGCGAAGACGGTCACCGATAATCATGGGTTGAGTATTCCACAGAGAGTTACCAGTAGCAAGTCGAAACTGTGGGAGAAGGATGAAACATTCGTGACGGGCGGCAGAGGCAACATTAGAGTACGCTAAGAAGAGCGTAACCAAACGACCATGGCGCGCGTCCCAAAACCAGAGGAAAACAGGCCGCGTAAGGCGGCTTCCCAGGAACCAGGTCGGAAATCCCGGGTAGAGGATGACCGAGAGCTGGTTGCTCGAGCGCAGAACGACGACAAGGCGGCATTCGAAGAGCTTGTGAAGCGGCACCAAAGCCGAGTTTTTGCGGTAGCGGGGGGCATCCTGCGGAACCGTGACGACGTCGAAGACATCGCGCAGCAAGTTTTCTTGAAGGCGTATTTTTCGCTGAAGCGATTCGATCAGCGGGCGGCATTCAGCACGTGGCTGTACAAAATCACGGTGAACGAATGCTGGGATCTGCTGCGAAAGAGGAAAGTGCGGCCGCTGGTGTTCGAGGCGGAGTTCAGCGATGAGCAGGCCAGGCAATACGAGGGCATGCAAGAAAAGGGAGACGGCGCGCCAGACGTCAGCGAACGGATGGCGCTACGGGAGGAAGTAGAAGAGTTGATGGAGTGCCTGGAAGAGCGCGACCGATTGATGCTGGTGATGAAGGAAGTGCAGGGATTTTCGGTGGAAGAAATTGCCGAGATTCTGGATATCAACAGCAACACGGTAAAGGTGAGGCTGTTTCGGGCCAGGCAGAGGATCACGGAGCGAGTAAAACGACGGAATGCGGCGGGAGTTTGACGGGAAGTTTGCGGGGACCAGGAATCTAAGCGAGAGGTGAACGGTGGATGTTTGACCTGGAAAGTACGACTAAGGATTGCGAGAAGACATTAGACGAACTGGAACGGGTGTCGCTTGCGGGCGAAGGAATGGTGAGTGCCGGCGACGTGCTGGGAGAAGTCTCCGCGGAGGCGCGGGCGCACGTTGCAAGGTGCGCGGGATGCCGCGAAGCGGCAGAGCAGTATGCGGAGACGCGCAATGTGCTGTGGCCACTGACGGAAGACCATGCGGAGCCGGGGCCATGGTTTGTGACACAAGTGATGGCGGCGATCGCGGCACGCGAGCAGGAAGAAGCATGGGAAGGCGTGTGGGCCAGTGTGCGGCGACTTGGGCCACGGCTGGTGGCGGTCTGCACGCTGCTGCTAGTGCTGGGAAGCACATGGGCGATTCACGTGAGACATGCGGAAGTGGAACAAAGCAAGACGGACGGGTATGGAGAGGCGCTGTTTGGACCTGGTGGAGCGGCACCGCTTAACGATGACGTAATGATCGGTGTGAGCCCGGCTGAGGTGCGTCAATGACGGGAGAGACGCGCCGAGCGGCAGGATTTTGGTTGGCGCTGGTGTTTGTGATGGGCGCAGCGATTGGCGGGGTGTTCGGGTATACCTTTGCGCGTAAGAGTTACGCGGCGACAAAGTCCGACACGCGCAGCGAGCCGGAGCGGCGGGCAACGCGTGTGGCGGAGATGACCAAGGAGATCGGGTTGACGTCGGAACAGGCACAGAAACTGGATGCCATACTGCTGGACGCACATACGCAGATAAAACAGATTCACGACAAAGCGGAATCGGACATTGATGCGGTGCGGCAGAGCAGGAGGGCTGAGACGCGGGCGTTTTTGACCGAAGAGCAGAAGCCGAAGTTTGAGGACTTTATTCGGAAGGTCGACGAGGAGAAGAAAAAGACTGGGAAGAAGTAAGGGAATTTAAGAGTCCGGGGCAATCCATTGTTTGTTGGTGAATAGTTGCTGGAGGTTCGAAAATCCGCGGGGCAGTTCGATGGTGCGCAGGAGCTGGGTCCTTGCCAAGATCCTTCCGCTAGGTGGCCGGCCTTTGCGCTACGCAAACAAAAGAGAAAACCGGCCATCCCGGTGGAAATGCACCGGAGACATAAAAGGCGCGCTCGGTCGAGATGACACCAGCTGAAAACGTGTGATTGTGTAAAGTGGTTAGGGTTCGAGGATCAGTTTGCCGATATTGTCGCCGCGGAAGAGCATGTTGATGGCTTCGGGGGCTTTTTCGAGGCCCTGGACAAGGGTTTGGCGGTCTTTTAGTTTGCCAGTCATTTTCCACATGCCGAGCTGTTTGCCGGCGTCCATAAATTTCGAAACATAATCCAAAATAAGAAAACCTTCGACGCGAAGGCGTTTGATGATCAACTGGTCGAAGCTGGCCATTGAGGGGGCTTCCGTTGTGTAGCCGGAGATGAGGCCGCAGAGGACGACGCGGCCGTGCAAGTTCATGCGATTGAGAACCGCTTGCATGATTTCCCCACCGACATTTTCGAAATTGATGTCCACACCTTTGGGAGTGGCGGCGGCAAGCTGCGCTTTCCAGTCGGGATGCTTGTAGTTGATGGCGGCGTCGAAGCCCAGATCCTCCTTGATCCATTTACATTTTTCATCGGTGCCGGCGATGCCGACTACCCGGCAGCCGTGAATTTTGCCGAGTTGGCCGACGATACTGCCTGTGGCGCCTGCTGCGGCAGAGACTACCAGAGTTTCGCCGCTCTGCGGCTTACCGATTTCGAGGAGGCCGAAGTACGCGGTGAGGCCGTTGACGCCGAGGATGCTGAGGAAATTGGTGTCGGAGAGGAATGGAATATTGGGGACTTTCTGAAAGGAGTGGGTATTCTTGCCGTCGATGGGAACGAAATCTTGGAGGCCGGTTAGACCGGAGAGCTTGTCGCCTTTTTTGAAGTCGGAACGGCGGGAGTCGATGACCTCGGCGAGACCGAAAGCGCGCATGACCTCGCCGATCGGGACAGGTGGCATGTATTGCGGCACGTCGGCCATCCAGACGCGCATGGTGGGATCGATGGAGATGTATTTGACGCGGCCGAGGGCTTGGCCGTCCTGGAGAGTGGGAATGGGAGATTCGGAAAGTTGGAGAACGTCCGGGGTTATGAGGCCATGAGGACGCGTGGCGAGTTTCCACTGACGATTGATGCCGAGCATGGGGAGGAGAGTAGGAGAGGGGGAGAAAAAGTTCAAGAGTTGAGACAAGACAGGGCGAAAGACTGCCCCAGAGGCCGCCAAGTTGCGCGGAGTAAACGGAGGACGCGCGACTCACTCGGGCCGAAGGAAGGTTGAGATTGTGCCACGATCCCTTCGCAGCATGGCCACCACGCCAAACTACGGCACACGAAAAAACCGCCCCACTGCGTCGGGATGACATTTTCGGGCCGCGCATTCCCGTCTACTGGAAGGTCAGAGTGAGGAAGCGGATTAGTTTTTTTGGAGTTTGGGGGAGAACTGGATTTGGCTGCCGGGGAGGATGTGGAGGTCGCGGGTCCAATCCTGGTAGCCGGAAAGGCGTAAGGCGAGTTGGTGGTTGCCGGAGGGGATTTGGAGTGTGGAGGGAGTGGCGCCGGCGAGTTGGCCATCGAGATAAATTTCTGCGCCAGCAGGATCGGACTGGAGTGCAACGCTCGCCGAGGCGGAATCGGGTTGTGTCGCGGAAATGAGTTTGCCATCTTTGAGGAGGACGACGAGCGAAGGATAGTGCAGCCAGTTTTGGGATTCGAAGGTTACTTCGCTTTGGGGAGCGCCGAGTGCGGTGACGACTTGTTCGCGCGACATGCCGGGAGAGAGTGTAGCGGGAGCAGATGGCGTGGGAATTGGAGGCGGGGCAGCGGTAACAGGCGCGGCGGCGGCAACCCGTGAAGCTGTCGAAGTTGCCGGTTGCGTGTAACTGGAGCGTCCTTCGGGCCGAAACCAATTATCAATTTCACGGTAGACGGTATCTTTGTCGCCGTTAGCGAGGACAGCGTCGGGAAAGTTGAAAGCGACGGTAGTCCAGAGACGATTGGTGCCGGCGGGAGTACTGATGGGGAGTACAGAGAGGAATGCGAGATTTACGGCTGATGGACCAACGTGAACACTGGTGACGTAGAGGCGTTCGCCGATGGGAAGGGCAAAATCCTGATGACCGCGGAAGAGTTTGGCATCGAGACCGTTGATGGCGGAGGAGGCGATTTCGCTACGGACAATCGAGCCGTAAAGACCTTCGCGTTGAACGACGACGATGGTGCCGGACTTGCGGACGTCGGTTTCCGCGCCAAGGCCCATGATGCGTTTGCCGAAGTCAGCGGGTTGATAGGTTTGGGAGAGAATTTGCTCGAGGGCGACGCGCTGATTGATAGTTTTTTGAGGGACAGAAAAGAGGGAGAAGAAAAGAAGAATGGTGGCGCGGGTCGGCATGGAAAAAGTATAGAAGGTTGGGAGGAGAAGCGGAAGATTAAGCACAGAAAAAACCAAGAAAGGGTATTCACCACAGAGGGCGCAGCGAAGAAAAGGCCAACCCAAACATGCAGACTTAATGGAGGGGCGGCAGAGGGCGCGGGCATGGCTGGGCGGGAAGTGCGAACGAGGGTTAGTAAGCGAAGCCGTAGTGCAAATGATCGCATTTGAGGCAGCGGTAGGGACGAATGCCGAACTTGGAGGTTAACTTCTGGAATCCCTCGCACCTTTCGCGATAAACGCTACCGGATTGGCATTGGGGGCAGCGGCGATTCCCATGGGTTGAAAAGCCTAATCGTTGAACGAGTGGGGCTGGAGATACATTGGTTTCGAGTTTTTGCATTTGCATAGCGGCCTTCCCTTGGAATAAAAATACTCCGCTGGGGAGAACATTGTAGGAGAACTTACAAAGAGGAGCAAGAGCAAGGAAGACAAGCTTAAGTTCCCATTGAGGCAAGCGCGGAAACAATTTGCGACGACACGTCGAACAAGTTCTGCAAGACGCGCAGATGGGACGACAGTGGAGTGCGGAGAATAGAGCGCGGGCGAGAGAAAAGCGGCTTCAACCGGGAAGAAGGGTTTCCTGGCTGGCGATGGCTTGCCACCCGCGCTGGCCGTAGACGTAGACGTGGGTGACGCGGTACTGGCGATCGAAAGACTGGCCGCTTTGCGTGCCGCGAGCGGTCCACAGGCAGTTGACGACCGCCGTATCGAGGAAGATGCGGACCTGAATGTCGGAGGCGATGAAGACGGAATATTTCGTGTTCGAAGAAGCGACGGTAGCGAGGTAGGCATTTTTGTCGATGACGCGGCCAGTAGAGGTGGTACCGAGGAAATCGTCGCCGTAGACGCGTTTGAAAAAGGTGGCGTTGTTCAGCAGGAGGGCTCGAACGGTTTCTTTTTCGAGGTTGATGAGCTCCTGGCGATTCTCTTCGGCGGCAGCGGCATCGGCGGCGGCTTGTTTATCTGCGCCGGATTGAGGGCGAGCCGAGAGAACGGGAAAAAGAGCAAGGAGCACGGAAAACGCAACAATAAGCGAGCGGAATTTCATGAGTGGGGACCTCGATGAATAGGCATAAGCGCTTTAACACGAGTATAGCGGAATTGAGGCAGTGGGGGGCGGAAGGAGGGGTGAAAGTAAATAGGGGAGTGCGAAGTCGAGGAAGTGAAAGTTCTCGAGTGCAGGAGTTCAGGGGAGGAGAAAATGGGGCAGAGGAAGAGAAAAAACAAGGGGAGGATGCGTCGATGAGTTGAATGGCAGCATCCAATGGGCGGATAAAAAGGGCGGAATTGAGTTTGACGGAACGGAATTAGCGAAGAGGAATCTTGGAAAGGAAGAATTTAGTTATGGCGAAGAATTTGGTGGCACAGGTTGGCAAGGCGGGTGGGGAATTTGAGCTGGTGGAGCGTGAGATTGCCTTCCCCGGAGTTGGAGAGGTGCGGATCAAGGTGAAGGCGTGCGGGATTTGTTTTAGCGACCATTTGGTGAAAGACGGAACGTGGCCGGGACTGCAATATCCTCGAGTGCCTGGCCATGAGGTTGTTGGCGTGCTTGATGAAGTGGGCGCGGGGGTGACGGAATGGAAAAAGGGCGACCGCGTGGGAGTGGGATGGCACGGTGGACATGATTTTGTCTGTCCGAGTTGCCGGCGAGGGGATTTCATTACCTGCGTGAAGGGCGAGATTACCGGCGTGACGCGCGATGGCGGGTTTGCGCAGTACATGATTGCGCGGCATGAGGCGGTGGCGCTGATGCCGGAGGGCCTGGATTGGGCGGAGGCGGGACCCTTGATGTGCGCGGGGATTACGACGTTTAATGCGCTGCGGAACAGCGGAGCACACCCGGGAGATTTAGTTGGCGTGCTGGGCATCGGCGGATTGGGGCATTTGGGAATTCAATATGCAGCGAAGTTTGGATATCGCGTGGTGGGGATCGGGCGCGGGCCGGAGAATGCGCCGCTGGCGAAAAAGCTCGGAGCCTTTGCCTATATCGATAGCAAAGCAACGAAGGCTGCGGAAGAATTGAAGAAGATGGGAGGAGCGAAGGTGATCCTGGCGACTGCGCCGAATGCGAAGGCGATAGCGGAATTGGTGGATGGACTGGGCGTGGGAGGGAAGCTGCTCATTGTGGGAGCGCCGTTTGAGCCGATGGAGATTTCGGCGTTGCAATTGTTGATGGCGCGACGGGCGATTCAGGGCTGGCCTTCCGGGACGGCGATGGATTCGGAGGAGACCCTGGCGTTCTCCGCATTTTCAGGAGTGCGGCCGATGATCGAGAAATTTCCGCTGGCGAAGGTGAAGGAAGCGTATGAACGGATGACGAGCGGTCATGCGCAGTTTCGGGTGGTTTTGACGATGGATTGAGATTCGTGAAGAGCGGACGAAAAACGACGGGAAGGCGCTTGGACGCTTTCCCGTTTTTTTTGGATGAATAGGGAAGACACGGGAATTTACCACATAGGACAGAGTAAGAAAAACTAGCCACCTCAGAATGTGGCCGCTACAGTAAGAGAAAGCCGAGAGCCGATCTGAATAATCGGCCAGTACGAAGAGAAGAGAGCCATCCTGGGACTTAGAACGGAATGTCTTCGTCAGAAATTTCGGGGCCGGAGCTTGGTGCGCCGAAATCGTCGGAGGGGCCGGCGGCATGATCGAATTCCTCACCACCGCCGCTGCGGGCTGCGCCGCCGCTGGGAGCGCTGGCGCCTGCGGCCATGCCGTCGCCGCGACCGCCTAGCATGCGGAAATTGTTGGCGACGATCTCAAAGCTGGTGCGCTTCTGGCCTTCCTTGTCCTGCCATTCGCGGGATTGAATGCGGCCCTCGATGAAGAGGAGAGAGCCTTTTTTCAGGTATTGCTGCGCAATTTCAGCTTGCTTTCCCCAGACTACAATTTTGTGCCACTCGGTACGCTTCTGGCGTTCGCCGTTGCGATCCTTGTAGGATTCGTCGGTGGCGACGGAAAAATTGGCGACGGCTTGACCGCCGGAGGTGAATCGGGTTTCTGGATCGCGGCCGAGGCGGCCGACGAGGATGACTTTATTGACGGACATTGGTGTTCTCCCTGAAAGAGGGAAGATAACATGGGGGCGAAGGAAAAGAAAATGGGGGGGAGTGCGCAGTCGGAAAAGAGAAGTTCACCGCAGAGTTGGCCGAGGAGTCGCAGAGGGAACGGAGACGGTCTGAAGTCCGGCCACTACCTATGAAAGAAGGCGACCCCAAAGGGAGGGATTTGAGATTAGCGGGCGGCGGTGGCGGTTACGGAGAGGCCCATGTCTTTGAGGCGGGCGCGGGCGCGGCGTTCTTCTTCGGTGCCGGGGTAACGCTTGACTACTTCACGGAGTTCGCGGACACCGGCATTTTTCTGGTTGAGTTCGATAAGGGCCATGCCTTTTTTTAGGCGTGCGGGTGCGAGCTTGAAACTTTTTGGATAGTTGTTGAGGACTTTGTCGTATTCGGACACTGCAGTGTCGTACTGCCGTTGGGAGAAGGCGATTTCACCGAGATAGAACTGGGCGTTGGAGGCGAGATCGGTGTCGCCGTAATACTTGAGGTAGTCCTGGAATTCAGAGCGGGCGAGTTCGTATTTGCCACTGGTGATGTCGCGGAGGCCGTTGGAATAGAGTGTGTCCGCGGATGGTGGTGGTCCTGAAGGGCCAGCGGGACTGTAAGCGGGATTCGAAGAGGTTGGAGAGGGGGAACCACCGGTTGGCATGGAGTTGGCAGGAGCGCCGGTGGGAGAGCCACCAGCCAGGCGTGAATCGATGTTCTGGACGGAGTTCTGGACATCCACCAATTGTTGATTGACCTTGCCGAGGCGAGATTTGATTTCTTCCAAGTTGTCGGAAAGGCCCTGGACCTGGGTGGACATGGTGTCCAGGCGAGTGCCGGAGTTTGCCTGAACGTCCTGGACGGACTTCTGAAGGCTGGACATGGTGGCGTTGAGCTTGTTGACGGTGTCGGAGGATTGTTCGATGAGGGTTTTCTGGACAGTATGGTCCTGGGTCAACTGGGTCTGGATATCTTTTTGGCCCTGGAGCAGCGAGGTGACATCGCGCTGTAGCTCGATGATTTCACGGGCTACGGCGAGAGCAGGACGCGGACCGACTAGGCTGCCCGCAACGGCGCTGAGGAACATGGCGCCACCGAAGAACATTAGATTACGAATGCGCATAAGAAAACCTCCGAAGCTTCGGGCAAGGCGAGTCGAAGCGATGATTGACTCCCAATCCTTAAATGTAATGGGAGATGGGCCAAGGAGCAAGTGGTTGTATGGGGAAAAGGAGGAGAAAAGGCTAAGAATTAACACCGAGACCACAGATGAAGAGTGCGGAGAACGCGGAGAAGAAGAAACCCAAGAGGGGCGGCCAAAGCCGCCCCTACAAAGGATTCAAGTAGGTTATTTTGCCTGGACGAAGTGGCCGCGGCGATTTTGGGCGTAGCACTCTTCGGTGGCTTGCGTGCAGAAGGGTTTTTCCTTGCCGAAGCTGACGACGTTCAAACGGTCGCCGGGAACACCGAGACTGATGAGGTATTGTTTGACGGCGTTGGCACGGCGATCGCCGAGAGCCAGGTTGTACTCGGTGGAACCGCGTTCGTCGCAGTGGCCTTCGATGGTGACGCGAAGCTGCGGATAGTTCTTGAGGAAGTCGGCGGTCTTGCGCAGAGCGACTTGGGCATCGGCACGAATTTCGGCGGAGTCGTAATCGAAATAGGCGTCGCGAACTTCCTTGCGGAAAAGTTCGTCGAGGGAGGAAGTGGTGGGTGTTTCGACGGGAGCGGCAGCAGTGACGGAGATGCGCACGTTGGCCTCGGCGCTGCCGCCAGGGCCGGTGGCGGTAAGCGTATAGGTGGTGGAAGTGGACGGCGTGACGGCGGTGTTGCCTTGCGGCGTGACGGCGCCGACCTCTGGAGCGATGGAAACGTTTTGCGCGTCGGTGGTGGTCCAGGTGAGTCGCGCGGATTCGCCGGGATTGATGGTGGACTTATCGGCGGAGATCGAGGCGGTGGGTTTGCTGGCAGCCGGTGGCGGATTTACAGCGGCCGGCGGTGGGAGACTAGGTTTCTTGGAGCAGCCTGCAATGGCCAAAAGAATAGCGGACGACACAAGCAAAGACGAACGGGACAGCAGGCGGTGGGACAGAAGCATGCGAATCCTCCTAGAGCGAAAGTATCCCGTGTTTTTACCCGCAGACGCAAGGGCAGGTGTTGCGGAACGGGAAATATGTCGTGACACGATATAGTGTACAGGAAGAGGAGCAGAAGAGAAAGAAAAGAAGAAAGACGAAAAGATTTAAACACAGAACACAGAGTGAACAGGGAGCACAAGGAAGAGAAACCCAAGAGCCCACCCTTTGCTGGAAAACGCAAAGGGTAGGCCACCCTGCCCAAGAACACAGACAAGTGTGAAATGTTATTTGGTGGACCAGTTGGGGGATTCGTTGTGGCCGGTTTGGGTGAGCGGGTGGGGCTGGGTGCCGTCGGCGAGCATGGTCCAGATTTGGCGCGAGCCAGAGCGGGTGGATTCGAAGACGAGGTGGCGGCCGTCGGGAGCCCAGCTGGGTCGTTCGTTGCGGCCCATGTCGCGAGTGAGTTCGAGGATGCGGCGCGAGGAAGGGTCCATGACATAGATGTCGTAATTGCCGGATGGGCGGCGCCAAGAGAAGGCGAGGAGCGCGCCATTGGGAGACCAGGAAGGATCGATGATGTAGCCCATGTCCGGGAGCTCGAGTTTTTGGGAGTTGGTGCCGTCGGAGTTCATCATGAAGAGTTGGGGGACGCCGGTGCGGTCGCTGACGAAGGCGACGCTTTGACCGGTTTTGGGATTCCAGGCGGGCGAGGTGTTGGCGACGTTGCGATTGGAAAATGTGAGGCGCTTGGGTCGATTGCCGCTGGGATCGCTGACGTAAAGTTCGGGATTTCCCGGCATGGAGGAGGAGAACATGAGCTCGGAACCATCGGGCGACCAAGTGGGAGAGGTGTTTGTGCCGCGATAACGAGCGAAGGAGACGAGACGACCGGTATCGAAGGAATACATGCAGATTTGCGCGCTGGTGATGCCGTTCGCGGGAGCGAAGCAGGTGAACGCGATGCGGGAAGAATCAGGAGCCCAGCGGGGCGTAAGAGAGATGGATTTAAGAGAGGTGAGGACGTGCTGGTTGGAACCATCGTAATCCATGACCCAGAGTTCCTTGTTGCCGGTGCGCGAGCTGATGAAGGCGATTTGCGTGGAAGCGATTCCGGGAAAGCCGCCGGAAAGTTTGCTGATTATTTCGTCGGCGAACTGGTGGGCAAATTTACGGACTTGAGCGTCGGTGGGAGCGCCGCGATAGATTTTGCCAACTACGGGTTCGGAGGAAGTACTGCGCACATCGAACATCCAGGCGGCGATGGCGACTTCGGAGGGGGATTCGGTGAGATTGCCGAAGGCGAGGAAGTTGGCGTTGAGCGGAGGATCGGTCCAGGTGATTTTCTGGAGTTCACCGGGTTGAGAGGGAACTTGCGTGGGATAAAAGGAAGGGCTGACGAGATCGAGGACGCCGGAGAAGGAGAGGTCCTCGCGGACGACTTGGGTGAACAAGGTGGAGTGGGGCTTGGCGGTGTCTGCGCGTGGCGCGAAATCAGAGACGGCTACACGAGGTTTTTCGGCGCCTAGGCCAGTGCCGGCACGGAACCAGTCTTGAGCTGAAGCGGGGGAGGAAAGAACAGCAGAGAGGAGCAGAAGAAAGAGGAAGAGTTTTACCAAAGAGGACACGGCGGGCACAGAATAAGAAAGACTGACTGAAAGCGCAGAAACGAAATGCGGGAGTCGATGGTATTTAGCGGGCAAGATTGCCTCCGGGCATGTTGAGGTCACCATAGAAGGATAAACCCAACGAGGCGGGAGAAAAGGGAAGAGTTGTGTAAAAGATTAGGGAGAAGAAATCCCAAAGTTAAGAAGGTATTACGACACGGTGTGGAAGAGCCTTTCAAGGACCAGATTACCGCCGGCGGTGGTGACGATTACCAGACTCATTAGGACTAGCATGGTGTCGTAACTCCAGCCGTCGGTGCCGTGTTTTCCCCAGAAACCTGTGTGCCATTTGAAGATTTTTCTCTGGATGGCCCCAAACATAAGAAGGATGAGGCCGATGGCAGCGAGTTGCGTGAGGACACCGAACATTACGCCGAGGGCGCCTGCGAATTCGGCTGCGCCCAGGAACAGAGTAAAGCCTTTGCTCAGTTCGATGTCTTTGCTGCGAGCGTCCGGGTCTTTGAGGTGTTTGTAGCCGCTGGTCAAGAAAACAAGGCCAACCATGAGGCGCAGGAGGAGGAGGGCGATGTCGGTGTAGTCTGCGAGGAATGGAAAGAGCATCGAGCACCTCGTGGCGGCGGTTAGATTGACAGCTGTGCGCGGGAATCATACGACAGAGATGGATGGTGGGGTGAGAGTGGAAAGCGGAACGTTCACAAAGACGAAGAAAAAAGATTTAACACAGACGGCACGGAAGAGGAACACAGAGAAGAAAAGCAAAGTAAAGAAAAGCCGCGGAAAAGAAAGAGAAGAGGATCAGCACCGTTCGATCGTAAGAGTCCACCCTTCGCTGGAAGACACGAAGGATGTCTCCACCACCGCAGCAGCCCTCTCCCGGGCGGCCTGTGCCCTTGAGCGATTCCTTAAGAATCGTAGCCGGGGCCGCCAGGCGACCCGCACTCTTTCCACAGCTTTTCCCAATTCCAGATCCCGTACGCCACCTCGTTCGGCAACGGGAATCCGAGCTGATGCGCGAGCATACACACCTGCCCGCGATGGTGGGCTTCGTGAGAAAGCATGTAGCACAGCATTTCCAGGCCAACCGGCCAAGGCGGAGCCCATCCGTCTCTGCGAAACTTCTTGACGCGGCCCCCGCAAACGCCGAGTGCTTCAGCGAGCATCTCCGCGCAGCGAGCGGCGCTTTCGGCCAATCCCGCACGGGCCTGCTGCGGCGTGCAGTGCGCGCGGTGGAGCTGTGGTGGAACCTTCAGGTGCGGAGCAGTAAGCCTGACCCACTTGGAGCGGACATTGTGCATGTGCGTGAAGATCGCCGCAATGGGGCGGGCCTTGCCGGGTGGTTTGGCTCTCCAGGCGGTAGGGTCAAGATGTTCGATAAGAATCTGGTTCATGCGATCATTGGCGGCAAAGATCTGGACTGCGGCCCGGCCGAGTTGAGTGTGAACCTGGTGTTGACGCGTGGTCACGGCTCCCTACTCCTTGACCTATAATACTTCCGGTCCAACTGGAAGTAATCGACTTCATCCGTCACGCGGAACCGCCCGGAGACAAGCGTCTTGGCTTCTTCACGCGGCCGACTGTGGGATGAATCTGCCGTAGTTGCCTCGCCGCCTCCGGCTTCCGATCCCTGCTGGCGTGGATCTCAGGCTGACGCCCGGCGAGCATGTCCGATTGAGGATAGCAGGGCGAGTTCTGACGTGGGTCATGCCCGGGATCCGAATGAGCCATCTGTTCCGCCAGAACCTCATCCGTGGGTCTGGATCTTCTTCTCCAGATAGGCGATCCGCTCCTGGTCTGCAGAATGGTTGGGCCGGGCTTTCGGGCAGCCGCGCCGTTCTAGAACAACTCCTTCTGCCAGCGGTAGAGGACCGTGGGCTGGAGTCCCTGTTTGTCACCTAGCTCCGAGATCGGCACCTGCTCCACCAGACGCCTCCTTCGTGTATGCGTTCGCTCCCTTATCTTAATGGGCGAACGCTTCTCCATTTCCCGCTGAACCGGAACAGACCGCCTCGGAAGGCAGTCCCCTACAATGAAAAGAGAAAAGGCGGGGAGAGTTATTTTGTTAGGGAGAGGTCGAAGTCGAAGGTTACGTCGACGTAGGAACCGGAGTAGTCGGCAGGAAGGGGAGGGAATTTGTCGATACTGAGGAGGGCGCGCTGGGCGGAATCGTCCATGGAGCGATTGCCGCTGGAGGTGTCCAGCCGAATATTTTTAACCGTGCCGTCGCGATTGATGCGGAAGATAACCACGGTGTGCGCGCGGCGCGCGGCGCGGACGGAGGGATCGATGGTGTTCTGCATCCAGTTTTGATTGATGGCGCGCTTGACGGCTTCGACGTACCAGGCGTAGCGAGTGGCGAAATCTCCACCGCCTTGCCCTACCATGTTCATGCCTGCGGAGGGCGGACCGACTGTCGGGGAATAGCCCGTGGGAACGTTCATCTGGCCACCTTTGCCGTAGGGGACGGCGTTTTCCGGCGGAGGGACCTTCTTCTCGAAGGTTTTCGAAAGTTTGGAAGGCGGTGGTGGTTTCTTTTTATCAAACTCGGGGATTTTTTCTTCGTTTACTTTTGGCTCGGGAATTTTGGGCTTGGGTTCTTCCTTGTTCAGGCCTTTAGTGGGATCGACGACGTCGGATTCGGTGGGAGTTGGATTGGCAGGCATGGGAATGGCTGCGTTGCTGACGAGATTGACCTTCACGCTGCCTGAATCAGGAGCGCCGATGCCGCCCCAGGCGTCGCCAGGGCGCTGTAGCCAGATGCTGAGGGCGATGAGAGCGGTTAGCGCGAGGTGCAAGCAGATGGACAGAAAGAGGAAACGCGCGAGGCGGGGATTATCCGAGTTGTAGAATACATCTTCCATGGAGTTAGAACGTTGCTGTGGAGAGAACTTGCGGCGACGCCTCCTGGGGATTTATTCAGGAATCGTTAAGCAGAACGCATTAACAGGATAAACCCAAAGTCGGCCGTCTCGGAAGACAGCCGCTACCACAAAAGATGGAACCCAAGAGAAGACCGCAGCGCCGGCAGACTCGACTTGCGCTACGGGACCCATGTTAGCGGGTCCTGTCGTTGATGGGTTGGGTAACGATGCTGATATTGGAGATGCCGGACTGGCGCAGGGAATCGATGACGCTGGCGAAGGCGCCGAAGGGAATGGTTTCGTCGGCGCGGAGATAGACCACGTCTTGAGGTTTTTTGAGTTGTTTGCGAATTTTGTCGGCGAGCTGATGGATATTGACCGGAGTGTCGCCGAGATAGATAAGCTGGTTTTTATCGATGGTGACGACAATATGCTGCTCGGTGAGTTCCTTGACGGTGTGGGTTTTGGGAACGTCGACCTCGATGCCGGACTGCAGGATGGGTGCAGTGATCATGAAGATGATGAGAAGAACAAGGACAACGTCGATGAACGGGACCATGTTGATTTCGGCGAGGGAGGTTTGTGTGGATTTGGCTAGGAGCGGCATGGGCCAGCTCCTGGCAGTTGATAATTGCTCGTAGCTTTCGGAGAGAAGACAGAGTCACCACAGAGGACACGGAGGGCACAGAGTTCGGAAGAGAGAAGGTGTTGGCGGGCGTGGCTCATTAGGTGAAGGTTTTTTCGATTTGGGCGGCGAATTCCATGGCGAAGGTGTCCAGCCGCTGAGCTAGATCGCGAATGTGTTGGAGGAAATAATTGT
>Ga0209526_10001035_pt1 | contig 18436 bp, 13 predicted proteins | sample JacPinW_OM2H0_M1_FD_188566 | JGI IMG/M metagenome (GOLD analysis project Ga0209526, IMG submission 188566) | Forest soil microbial communities from Algoma, Ontario, Canada - Jack Pine, Ontario site 1_JW_OM2H0_M1 (SPAdes) (version 2) | ecosystem: Environmental > Terrestrial > Soil > Boreal... | reverse complement strand
GGACGGCTTCCGATCAAGCGTGGGGACGGCAAGATCGAAGCCGAAATGTTTTTCGTGGCTTACGCCCTGGATGGCCAGGACGCGGGCAAGCGTCCGCTGACGTTTGCGTTTAACGGTGGCCCCGGTTCCGCTACCATCTGGCTTCACATGGGAGCGTTGGGCCCAAAGCGAGTCGTGCTCGAACCCGATGGCTTCATGCCGCCTGCGCCTTATCGCATTGCAGAAAATCCCCACACCTTGCTCGACAAAAGCGACCTGGTGCTGGTGGATGCAATCGGCACCGGCTTCAGCCGTGCAGCCAATGCGGACCTGTCGAAAAAATTCTGGGGAGTTAAAGGCGATATCGAAGGGTTCAGCGAATTCATCCGCTTGTTCATCACACGCTACGAGCGCTGGAGTTCACCGCTTTTCCTTTTGGGCGAGAGTTATGGGACCACGCGCGCAGCCGGGATTGCGGGAAATCTAGCGGATCAAGGCATTGCGTTCAATGGCATCACGCTGCTCTCGACCGCACTAAGCTTTCAGACTCTGGTGGATAACAAAAGTAACGATCAGCCTTATATCCTGCTGATTCCCAGCTTCACCATGATTGCGGGTTATCACAAGAGATTGCCGGCGGATCTGATGCAGGATATGACCAGGGCGCGGCAGGAGTCCGTGCAATGGGCCTCGACCGAATACGCGCAGGCGCTGGCCAAAGGCGACGCGCTTACCGGGGAAGAGCGGCAAAAAGTCATCGACCAGATGACTCGATACACCGGCTTGAACAAACAGGTTCTCGATGATGCCAACCTGCGCATCGATGTGCCAAAATTTACCCACAATCTGTTGCTCGATCAGAAAACGCGAGTGGGACGCTTGGACGGACGTTTTACGGGGCCTGATCCGGACGGAGTGCTGGACACGCCGTTCTATGATCCGACCCAATCGGCCATCTTGCCTCCCTATACCTCAGTTTTCAACAATTACATCCGCACCGAACTGGGGTACAAGACCGATATGCTGTATCAGGTGTTTCCAGCGGATCCTAATTTTGAAAATGTTTGGAACTGGGGATCAGGAATCGGGGGTTTTCCGGATACAGCCACGGCGCTGCGGCAAGCAATCGTCAAGAACCCCTATCTGAAAATTCTGGTGATGGAGGGTTTCTATGATCTGGCCACGCCGTTTTACGCCGCCGATTACACCGTGGATCACCTCAATCTGAGCCCGCAATATCGGAAGAACATTTCTTTTGCCACTTACGAGGCGGGGCACATGGTCTATCTGCCCGTGGATGGCTTGAAAAAAATGAAGAGCGACGAGGCTGGATTCATAGGTAAGTCGCTTGCGAGAAATTGATGACTTGTCAGGCTGAGTGGAGTTCTACCGGTTGCTTGCGAGCGGCGGGATCAAGTCGGAGCATCCCTATCTTCTTCACCGAGGTGTGGGTAACGGGCGACGTCGGCAAGGGGTCACAACGATGTGGCAGAATTGGCACTTCCCGTGGTCAAAGGGCTAAGTTCTGAGGAAACCGTTGGGCTCCTTCGACTCAGATTCGCGCAGGATGATTCGCTTGACCGGATCAAAAATCGCCTGGCTCCCGTTTATGCCAAGGCGTGGCCTGCTCGTAGGCCCATGCGACCTGCAGGACCTTCGCTTCTCCCCAGTGCGGTCCGATGATCTGCACTCCGATGGGAAGGCCTGCGTCGGTGAAGCCGCCCGGGATCGAAATCGCCGGCAATCCCCAAACATTGATTGGGCGGGTGTTTCGCAGCAGGAGAAGTTCTCGCGGACGGAGAAGATCGGGGTTCTGTTTTAGTTCCGCCAGCGCAGGCGCCGGAATCGGGGTAGTGGGTGTCACAATCAGATCCACATTCTTGAAGGTGGCAGCGACGTTATAGCGCGCGCGCTCGAGCTCGCGCCGGCATTCAAGAAGGTCCTCCTCGCTGACATTCTGGCCACTGCGAATTCGGCGCAGGGTTTCTGGCTGGTAACACTCCGGGCTACGCGTGACGAACTCCGCATGAAAGGCGTAAGCCTCAGCGCTTTGCAGCGTTCGGTCGGTAGGAACTGGCAGCTCGATATCGCGCATCTCCGCCCCCATCGTGGCCAGGGTCGCGAGAGCTTCGTCGGCGGCGGATTCGACCTCCGCATCGAGATCCTGATAAAAGAACTTCCTGGGAACCCCAATTCGTAGAGGCTTCAGGTTTTCCCTCAGCCTACGCACATAGTCTTCGAGCGGAACGTCCGCGCTGGTCTTGTCGTTGGCATCAAAGCCGGCTATGGCCTGCAGGATGACAGCAACATCTGCCACCGTCGGTGCAATCGGCCCAACGTGGTCGAGAGATATGGAAAGCGGGATCACGCCTCGGGCGCTGACCCGCCCAAAAGACGGTTTCAGGCCAACCACCCCGCACAGCGCCGCAGGCTCTCGAATTGAGCCTGCCGTGTCGGTCCCGATCGCGCCGTAACACAATCCGGCTGCGACTGACGTCGCCGAGCCTCCGGAAGATCCGCCGGCGATGTGTTCCGGATTCCAGGCATTCCGCACCTCCCCGAAATAACTCACCATTGAGCTGCCGCCGTAGGCGAATTCGTGGAGATTTTGCTTCCCCAGCAGCACGGCGCCGGCAGCTTTCAGGCGGCGGACGATTTCGGCATCTTCCCCGGGGATTCTATCTTTGAACAGAGAACTGGCGGCGGTGGTGCGGATGCCGGCGGTATCGATCAGATCCTTAAGGGCGAAGGGAATGCCATGCAGGGGACCGCGCCAATCGCCGCGCCGGATCTCCGCCTCGGCTTGACCTGCCTCCGCCAGGGCGGACGCGGCAGTCACGGTAATGAACGCATTCAGCCGAGGATTCAGTCTCTCAATGCGTGCCAAACAGTCTGTGGTCAGCTCGACCGGGGACATCGAACCTTGGTGAAGCTGTTCGGCGGTTTCGAGGATCCCCATGACGCAATCGTCTGGCGAAAGTATATCGCTGAACCGTATCTCCCATGTCGCGCCCCGCTCGGCGGTGGAATCGCGTGGTGATACCATCGGCTTCGCGTGTCATGAAGCGTGTGGTCCTCATTGGCGTCCTGATCATCGAGATTGTGCTGGCCGTTACTCTCGTCTGCCGTACGGATCGCACTCGCCTCCAGAACACGGATTTTGTGAACTTCTATGAGGCGGCATCCATCGTCCGTCAGGGCAAGGGGCCCAGGCTGTACCGGCGAGAGACTCAGGACCCAGTTCTGCAGTCCATCCTGGGTCACAAATCCAACCAATACTTCTTGCATCCTCCCTTCGAGGCGGCTGCACTGGCGCCATTGTCGTATTTGAAGATCGAGCAGGCCTTCGTGGTGTGGAGCTTGATCAATGCCGGACTACTTGGATTGTTGCCTCTGGTGCTCATGCCGTGTGTGCCGATCGTGGCCCAGAGACCCTACTTCGGCCTTCTGGGTTTTGCCTTTTTCCCAGCGCTCACTGCGTTGACCTTGGGACAAGATTCCATTCTGTTGCTATTCATCGTGAGCTCATCCTATTTGCTTATATGCAAGGAATTAGAGGTAGCGGCCGGGCTTGTGCTGGCCCTGGCCACGATCAAGTTTCAATATGTGTTGATGCTTCTACCCTTGCTGCTGCTCTGGCGCAAATTCCGCGCGGTGGCCGGATTCGCTGTGGGTTCGGCATTCCTGGTTTTCGTTTCGGCACTGATCACGGGGACAAGCGGCCTCTTCGAATATGTCCGCTTCGTGCGCACTTTCGATCTTCACTCCGGGTATGGGGGGTTGAATCAGACCCTGATGGTCAATTGGCGCGGCTTCCTGGCAGGAATCGCACAGGCAAACCCGTTACCGGCCTACTTTTGGGCGGGGGAAATCGTTCTATTATTGCCGGCGTTTCTCTGCTTGAGAGTTCCTCAGACCGCGAGAACCCGGAGCCTGATCTTCGCGCTTTTCATCTCGATCGCTATGGCAGCAGCGCCGTACGCTCATTTTGCGGATATGACAATGATGCTCCTGCCAGCGTTGCTTGCGGGGGACTACGTCCAAACTGCGCCAGCCAGAAGCATTTTGGGAAATCTCATGGCCGTTTGCTGTGTATCCATGTTCGTGTGGCCCTTGCTCCTTGTCGTTCTGGGGGGACACTATTGGTGGAACAGCCGAATTTATCTGACATTTCCGGTGCTCCTGTTGCTTATTGTCGTCCTCGGGTTGGAGCTCCATATTTCGGGAGGGCGCGTGGCCGGCTCGGTTCCTGGCGAGCAGTGATTGATGGACTGGATGGTCGTACTCCACAGAATCCGAATCGTGATCAGCCACGGTTAGCGAAAGCCTATAATCATCCCATCGACTCCGGCGGAGGTCTAAGATAGCGCCATGGCCCAGATGACTGTGACTCCCGTCAGCACGCAGAGCTTTTTTGTCGATGGCAAGTGGATTGAGGAAGGCGACCCGGTTGAGATCCGGGCTCCCTATGACGGCAGCGTGATCGCTTCCGTCTTCCAAGGTACACGCGAACACGCCGAAGCCGCGATCGTAGCCGCCGTGAAGGCTTTCGGCACCACTCGACGGCTCCCTGCTTTCGAACGCCAGCGCGTGCTGCGGCGGGTGTCGCAAAGCATCTCGGAACGCAAACTGGAGTTTGCTCGCACTCTGGCACAAGAGGCTGGAAAGCCGATTAAAGCAGCCCGATCTGAAGTGGAGCGCACCATCTTTACCTTCAACGTGGCTGCCGAAGAGAGTACGCGGATTCACGGCGAGTATCTGCCCCTGGACTGGCAGGAGTACACGGCGGGGCGCTGGGGCATTGTACGCCGCTTCCCTCTGGGCCCGATTGCCGGAATCACCCCGTTTAATTTCCCCTTGAACCTGGTGGCTCACAAGGTCGCGCCTGCCATTGCGGCGGGTTGTTCCATGGTGTTGAAGCCCGCGCCACAAACTCCTTTTAGCGCTTTGCTCCTGGCAGAAGCCGTACAACAGGCAGGTTGGCCGGACGGCGGTCTGAGCGTGCTGCCACTTTCGAACGAAGACGCCGGACTGTTGGTGACCGACGAACGCATAAAACTGATCAGCTTCACCGGAAGCGCTGCGGTGGGCTGGCAAATCAAGAAAAACGCCGGGAAGAAGAAGGTTGTGCTGGAGCTGGGCGGTAATGCCGGCGTAATCGTCCACAGCGATACTGACCTGGCTTACGCCGCCGACCGTTGTGTGGCTGGAAGTTTTGGCTACGCCGGTCAAACTTGCATCTCAGTGCAACGAATCCTGGTCGAACGCTCGGTCTGCGGAAAATTCATCGACCTCCTGCTGACCGGGGTGAAGCAGTTGAAGACCGGAGATCCGCTCGACGAGGCTACCGATCTGGGGCCGTTGATCCGCGAAAGCGACGCGGTTCGCGCCAGTGAGTGGGTGCAGGAGGCCGTGCGGGGCGGAGCGCGCCTGCTGTCCGGCGGACAGCGCCGAGGCGCGATGTTGGAGCCGACGGTTTTGACCGGCACCCGACCAGAGATGAAAGTGAACTGCCAGGAGATATTCGGGCCAGTGGTGACGGTCGAACCTTATGACGACTTCAACCAGGCCTTGCGGCAAATCAACAACTCTTCCTATGGGTTGCAGGCTGGAATTTTCACCCGTGACGCCAAATTGCTGTTCAACGCCTACGAAGAATTGGAGGTGGGCGCCTTGATTGCCGGAGATGTGCCCGCCTTCCGCATCGATCACATGCCTTACGGTGGGGTCAAGGATTCCGGATTAGGCCGGGAAGGTCTGCGCTACGCGATCGAGGAAATGACCGAGCCCAAGCTGCTGGTGATGAACCTGAAGTAGGTCGGGCCGGGGCGTTAATCTGCTCGAGAGCTCGTCTGCACCGACCTTCAGCAATCAAGCGAGCGGTATTACAAAGAGTATTCAAACTGTATTAATCAATGAACTAGTGTATGAATCAATGAACCATTAATGTTGAGCCAAAGCGACAGGTTCAGAATATGTCGGCTGCTATAATCCGAGGTTTTCTTGTTCCGTACGATTGCGGTCTGTGGCCGCTTAGCATAACGCTGCACGAACCGGGCACCTGATCGTTGGTTCCCGCCGCATGGGCTTCCTTATTATTCGATGCAGATTTTTCATCGCAGCACGAACACAATTTCGCGGGCCACGATCTATGGTGCGGTGTTCGTGGTGGCGGCATTGTTTTGGGCCGCAGCGGAGATTCAGCGCTCTCCCTACGTGACTTATGCGGGCGTGCGCCGGCCGCAACCCGTGCCTTTCAGCCATCAGCACCATGTGGCGGGGTTAGGAATTGATTGCCGCTACTGTCACACTTCAGTCGAAACCTCCAGCTTTGCCGGCATTCCCCCGACCAAGACCTGCATGAACTGCCATGCCCAAATTTGGACCAATGCGCCATTGCTGGAGCCGGTCCGCGAAAGCTATCGCAGCGGTAAGTCGCTGGTTTGGACCCGGGTGAATGATTTGCCGGATTTCGCCTATTTCGATCACAGCATTCATATCAACAAGGGCGTTGGTTGTAATACCTGCCACGGGCCGGTCGATCGCATGCCGCTGATGTATAACCACGCTTCCTTGCAAATGGAGTGGTGCCTGAATTGCCATCGCGCTCCGGAAAAATATCTCCGCCCTCGGGAGCAGATTTTCAACATGCGTTATGAGGAGCCAACAGGCGGCAAGCCGGTGGCGGTGGATGGCAGGGAATATACCGATCAGCGCTCGCTCGGAACTGAGCTGGTGAAGAAGTACCAGGTGCGCTCGGTAACCGACATAACCAGCTGTTCGACATGTCATCGGTGAAGTCTTGGAGCTCGGGGCTTCTTTGGGGTGGAATGGAGTGTTGGAATTTGGCTTTGGATGGAGCAGCGCTTCGGCGCTCGATTACAGACGGGTTGCTTGACCGGCTTCCGTCGCTCAAGTAGCTCCGGCGCCAAAGCCCGCGAGCTGGAAGGGCGAGCCTCGAACCTTAAAGGCCGGCTCCGCCCGTGAGCGCAGATTTGGTCTGGTTGGCGATGAACATGGAAGAAAAATACCGCAGTCCGCGGCGCGAGGACGCTTGCCCCGGCAAGAGGGGCAAGCTGGAGCTGGATCGAGCCCATGCCCGTGTCGCCGAAACCCAGGGACCGGAATACTGGCGCAGCCTGGAGGAACTGGCGGGCAGCCCGGATTTCCAGGAAATGCTGCACCGGGAGTTTCCCAAAGGCGCATCGGAATGGCTGGATTCGGTCTCGCGTCGCGGGTTCCTGAAGCTGATGGGCGCGTCCCTGGCAATGGCGGGCATGACTGCCTGCACCAAGCAGCCGCTGGAGCCGATCGTTCCTTACGTAAGACAGCCGGAGGAAGTCGTTCCGGGGCGGCCGTTATTCTTTGCCACCGCGTTCACGCTGGGCGGATATGCGAGTCCGGTTCTGGTGGAAAGTCACCTTTATCGTCCCACTAAGATCGAAGGCAATGATCAGCATCCGGCGAGTCTCGGCGGTACGGATGTCTTCTCCCAAGCATCGATCCTGGGCATGTACGATCCCGATCGTTCCCAGACGCTCACCTTCCTAGGTGACGTCCGCACCTGGGGCGATCTCGTCAATGCCCTGCGTGGGCCGCTCAATATCCAGAAGGGCTTCGAGGGGGCCGGAATCCGCATATTAACCCCGACCATCTCCTCGCCTTCGCTCGCCGACCAGTTGCGTTCCGTACTCAAGGAATATCCGCAAGCCAAGTGGCACGTATATGAGCCCATCAACCGCGACAACGTGCTCGAGGGCGCCAGGATGGCATTCGGGCAGCCGGTGGAAACTCAGCACCAGCTGGAAAACGCGGACGTAATTCTCTCGCTCGACGCCGACTTTCTCTACGCGGGATTTCCTGGCTTCACCCGCCACGCCCGCGATTTTGCCAAGCGGCGCAATCCCGATTCCGGCAATATGAATCGGCTGTATGTGGTCGAGAGCACGCCCAGTTCGACGGGCGCAAAGGCGGACCATCGGCTGCCGCTCCGGGCTACAGATATTGAGCGATGGGCGAGATTAATGCTGACTGTCCCCAACAGCGACAGGCCGGACAAAGAAATCGGTGGAGCCTTTACCGACAAGGAGAGGGAATTCGCCCTAGCAGCTTATTTGGACTTGGAGAAGCATCGTGGCGCCAGTCTCGTAGTCGTCGGCGACCATCAGCCTCCGGTTTTGCACGCCTTGGCGCATCTGTTGAACAACCGGCTGGACAACGTAGGACGGACGGTGTTCTACACGGAACCGGTGGATGCAAACCCGGTGAACCAGACCGAGTCGCTGAAAGACCTGGTCGCGGACATGCGCGCCGGCAAGGTGGACATTCTGATTATCTTGGGGGGCAACCCTGCTTATGATGCTCCCACCGATCTGGGATTTGACGACGCCCTCAGGAACACCAACATTCCGCTGCGAGTGCATCTAGGCCTCTACCAGAACGAGACGGCGGAGCTCTGCCAGTGGCACGTGAACGAGGCCCACTATCTCGAAGCCTGGGGCGACGCGCGCGCCTTTGACGGCACCGTTACCATCGTGCAGCCGCTGATCGCACCGCTCTATGACGGTAAGAGCGCGTATGAGTTAGTGGCGATACTGCCGGGACAGCCTCAGTCAAGCGGCCACGAGATCGTGCAGGCTTACTGGAAGAAGCAGCATAGGGGTGAAGACTTCGATCGATTCTGGCGGAAGTCGCTGCATGATGGCCGGATCGAGGGGACCACGTTCGCACCGAAACAATTGGCCCCGAAGACTGCGAGCCTGCCCCTAGCATCCGCAACCGACGAAAAGAGGATCGAGCTCAACTTCCGCCGCGACCCCTCGGTTTACGACGGCCAATTCTCCAACAACGGCTGGCTCCAGGAACTGCCCAAGCCGATGAACAAGCTCACCTGGGACAACCCGGTGCTGATCGGCCCCGCCATGGCCGAGCGAATGGGACTCCAGACCGAAGACCTGGTCGAGCTTGAACTCAACGGCAAGAAAGTGACGGCTCCAGTCTGGATCCAGGTGGGGCATCCGGACAATTCCGTGACGGTCTTTTTGGGCTATGGACGACGCCGTGCAGGCCGCGTGGGCACGGGAGCTGGTGTCGACATGTATCCACTGCGCTTCAGCGCCACGCCCTGGTTTACCAGCGGGCTCGCGATTCGCAAGACCGGAGACACCTACAAGCTGGCTTCCACTCAGGGCTACCAAACCATGGAGACGCCAACCGGCTCTCGTCCTCTGGTTCGTGCGGCGACTCTGGAGGAGTATCACCAGGAACCGGACTTCGCGAAAGAGGAACAACCGCCCGCCGAACTGACGTTATACAAGCCTTATCCCTATGCCAGCGAGCCTTATGCGTGGGGCATGACCATCGACATGAATGCCTGCGTGGGCTGCAACAACTGCATCGTCGCCTGCCAGTCGGAAAACAATATTGCGGTTGTGGGTAAGGAGCAGACCGTTCGCGGTCGGCACATGCACTGGCTGCGAGTGGACGCCTACTACCAGGGCGACCGCGATAATCCCAAGACTTACTTCCAGCCTGTGCCTTGCATGCAGTGCGAGAACGCTCCCTGTGAGGTCGTCTGCCCGGTGGGCGCGACTGTGCACAGCACTGAAGGCCTGAATGACATGGTCTACAACCGCTGCGTGGGCACGCGCTACTGCTCCGACAATTGCCCTTACAAGGTGCGACGTTTCAATTTTCTGTTGTTTCAGGACTGGGAAACGCCCCAGCTCAAGATGATGCGCAATCCGGACGTAAGCGTGCGCAGTCGCGGCGTCATGGAAAAGTGTACTTACTGCGTGCAGCGCATCAACCAGCACCGTATTGATTCGGAGCGTGAAGACCGCAAGATTCAGGACGGCGAGTTGCAGACAGCGTGCCAGCAGTCGTGTCCGGCCAACGCCATTGTTTTTGGCAACATCAACGATCCCAACAGCCAGGTTTCAAAATTGAAGGCCCAAGCGCGAAATTACAGTCTGCTCGCGGACCTGAACACGCGGCCGCGGACGACGTATCTGGCAGAGATTCGCAACCCGACCCCAGAACTGGCAGACAAACGAGAGCACGGTAGTTGATGGACGAACCAACCAAATCGGCGCCGGTCATCGAACCCGGGTACACCTTGGGGACGGTCACGGACAAGATCAGCTCGATTGTGCTGACTCGTCCCACGTCGAACGGGTGGTTTGTCGGTTTTGGGATCGCGTTCCTGCTCACCATGCTGCTGCTGTTCGCCATCGGCTACCTGTTTGTCCGCGGCATCGGGATCTGGGGAGTGAACGTTCCTATCGGCTGGGGATTTGCCATCGTCAACTTCGTGTGGTGGATCGGAATCGGGCACGCGGGTACGCTGATTTCCGCCATCTTGCTGCTATTGCGGCAATCGTGGCGCAATTCGATCAACCGCTTTGCCGAGGCTATGACCTTGTTTGCGGTAGCCAGCGCCGGTATTTTTCCCCTGATCCACGTCGGCCGGCCCTGGCTGGCTTACTGGCTCTTTCCCTATCCCAACACCATGCGGGTGTGGCCGCAATTCCGCAGCCCGCTGGTGTGGGATGTTTTCGCAGTTTCGACTTACGCCACCATCTCTCTGCTCTTCTGGTTCATCGGCCTGATTCCTGATCTGGCCACGTTGCGCGACCGTTCCGAACAACGCTGGAAGAAGATCATCTACGGCATGCTGGCCATGGGCTGGCGCGGTTCCGCTCGCCACTGGCACCGCTACGAGACCGCGTACCTGCTTCTGGCAGGATTGGCCACGCCGCTGGTGCTCTCGGTTCACACGGTCGTCAGTTTTGATTTTGCCGTGGGCATCGTGCCCGGTTGGCACACCACCATATTCCCGCCTTACTTCGTAGCGGGTGCGATTTACTCCGGATTTGCCATGGTGCTGATGCTGGCCATACCTATACGCAAGTTCTATGCCCTCGAAGACTTCATCACGGAACGCCATCTGCAGAACTCGGCCAAAGTGATGTTGGCCACCGGACTGATTGTGGCCTATGGCTATGTCGTAGAGGCCTTCATGGGATGGTATGGCGGCAATCGCTACGACGCGTTTTTGCTGTGGAACCGCCTGCACGGGCCCTATGCACCTCTCTATTACATGCTTCTGATCTGCAACATCGTGATTCCGCAGGTGCTGTGGATCCCCAAACTTCGTTCGAGCCCGGTCTGGCTCTTCCTGATTTCCGGCGTGGTACTGGTGGGCATGTGGCTGGAACGATTCATCATCGTAGTGGTCAGCTTGCACCGTGACTTCCTGACTTCTTCCTGGGGAATGTACTATCCCACCCGCTGGGACTGGATGACCTACATAGGAACCATCGGCCTGTTCCTATCTGCCATGTTCCTGTTCGTGCGCCTTCTGCCCATGATTTCGATTTTTGAGATGAGGACTCTGCTGCCCGAGGCGGAGGTCAAGGAGTGAAACGCACCGGCATCTACGGAATCATGGCGGAATTTGACTCCACCACCGACCTGGTGACTGCAGCCAACCGCACGCGGGAAGCGGGCTACACCAGAATCGATGCTTACAGTCCGTTTCCCGTGGAGGGTCTGGCGGAAGCCATCGGCTTCGATCGTGACGAAGTGCCACTGGTCGTTCTCATCGGAGGTTTGATCGGAGGTCTGACCGGATACGCCATGCAATACTGGATTTCGGCGGTTAGTTACCCCATTAACGTGGGCGGGAAACCGTATCATTCTTGGCCCGCGTTTATCGTGGTGACCTTTGAGATGACCATTCTCTTTGCGGGAATTTTTGCGGTGTTGGGGATGCTGGCACTCAATGGACTGCCCATGCCCTACCACCCGGTATTCAATGTGCCGCGTTTTGCTTTTGCGACCAAGGACAGATTTTTCCTGATCCTGTTTTCCTCCGATCCCAAGTACAACCCGGCGGAGGTCCGTCGTTTCCTGGAGAGTCTCGGGCCACGGTCAATCTCGGAGGTGCCGGATTAAACGGCTCGCCCTAAGACTCGGATTTTGCCTGGAGCAGCGCTTCGGCGCTGTAGCCATGGCGGCCGCCTATAGTCCAGGGGTTTTAGCTCCTGCGCTCATCCGACCCTTAGTTGCCTCAGTTGCTTCCGAGGCTAAAGCCCGGGATCAAAATAAGGACTCCAAGGCAGCGTTCAAGCGTTGCTCCACCCCGCTGTTGCTATCAGTCATGCTGGCGCTGGCCGGCTGCCGTCAGGATATGCACGACCAGCCGCGCTTCAAGCCTCTGGCGCAGAGCGACTTCTATACCGACCTCCGCTCGGCGCGGCCGCCAGTCGAGGGCGCAGTCGCGCGCGGGCAGTTGCACGAAGATGACTATCTCTACACGGGAAAAGTTGGCAACAATCCCGGAGATTACATGCCTTTCCCAGTCACCGAAGCCCTGCTGGCGCGCGGCCAGGAACGCTACAACATTTATTGCGCTCCCTGCCACTCACGGCTGGGAGACGGCAACGGCGTGGTTGCTGCGCGCGGTTTCCCGCGCCGACCGCCTTCTTATCACACCCAGCGTTTGCGCCAAGCGCCCTTGGGATATTTGTTTGACGTTATGACGAGCGGATTCGGTGCCATGCCCGATTATGCGGCGCAGATCGTACCTCGAGACCGCTGGGCTATCGTGGCCTACATCCGCGCTCTGCAATTGAGCCAGGGAGCTACGCCGGCGGACGTGCCGCCAGGACAAGAGCTTCCGTCCGAGCCGCCCCGATTCCAAGAGCCGGGTTCGGGGGCGACGCTTCCCGTACCGGAAGCGTCGCCTCAAGGGGAACCTAAATGAGCACGGTTCCCATGCACAAACTGGACTTAATGGCGCCCCCCGTCATCCGGACCATCCAGCGGCGCTCGCTCGTGATGGGCCTGGTTTTCGGATTCATCGCGGCGATAGGCGCATGGATTCGGCCGGACGAGTTCTTCCGCGCTTACCTGCTGGGCTTCATGGCGTGGCTGGGGGTAACTCTGGGATCGATGGCGATTCTCATGCTCCGGCATCTGACCAAGGGCGCTTGGGGGATGGTCATCCGCAGGATTCTGGGCGCCGCCATGCGATGTGTGCCGCTAATGGCGGTGTTGTTCCTGCCCCTTCTGTTCGGGCTTCCCAAACTGTATATCTGGGCCCGGCCCATTGATTCCATCCCGGACGCGCATTTGCGGGAGCACTTGCGCGAGATCACCAAGACCTATCTTTCAGTGAATGGCTTTGTTATCCGGGCTATCGTCTACTTTGCCATCTGGAACTTGCTGTCGTTTCTGCTTACCAAATGGTCGGCGGAACAAGACCGGCCCCCGATGCGCGACAACAGTTCCCGCTTCAAAGCGCTCAGTGCTCCCGGCCTGATCCTCTACGGAGCCACCCTCACGTTCGCCGCTATCGATTGGGTGATGTCGATTGATCCGAGCTGGATTTCCACTATTTTTGGCTTGTCGTTCCTGATTGGGCAGGTGTTGTCGGCGCTTTGTTTCGCGGTGGTGGTGGAGCGAATTCTCTATCGCTATCGGCCCATGTCGGAGTTGTTGAAACCGGAACAGGTACACGATCACGGAAAATTCATGCTCGCCTTCATCATGGTGTGGGCATACTTCGCATTTTCACAGTGGCTTATCATTTGGGCGGGTAACTTGCCGGAAGAAATTACCTGGTACATGCGGCGGCTGAATGGCGGCTGGGGATACGTTGGACTGTTCCTTGCCCTTTTCCACTTCGCCGTGCCCTTCGTGCGTTTGCTTTCGCGTCCGTTCAAGCGCGACGTAACCCGTCTGGTCTGGCTGGCGGCGTGGTTGTTGCTCATGCGCTATGTAGACCTGTTCTGGATCATCGAACCCAACTTTTCCAAGACATTGAGGATGACTTGGCTGGACGTGGTAGTCCCGATCGCCATGGGCGGCTTGTGGATGGCGTACTTTTTCCGCCATTTAGGTTCGATGCCCCTTGTTCCAGCCTATGACGTTTTTGCAATAGAAGTCCTGGAGCCGGCGCATGATTGAAGACCGCCCCATCAGCAGGCACACCCGAGAAGTGGAGTTTGAGCGCGAAGACCTGGCTCCCCAGCCGATCTTTATCTTCCTGATCGCGCTAGCTCTGGGCTGCGTGCTGGTTTATTTCATCCTCAAGGGGATGTACAGCTATCTGGACGCCTATGAGAATCGGCAGCAGCCGCCGCCGGGTCCCTTGGTCGAGCAACCCCGTTCAGACACACGAACCGTGGTGCCCGGTGATATCACCAGATTTCCTCAGCCGCGTCTGGAGAGCGACGAGCGGCTGGAGATCAACGACTTCCGCTTGCAGGAAGAAAACAAGCTACACAGTTACGGCTGGGTGAACCAGCAAGCCGGTGTCGTGCGTATTCCCATCGATCGCGCCATGCAGCTGTTGGCGCAGCGCGGGCTTCCTACCCGGCCACAAGCCGGAGTGGTCCCAGCCTCGGATGTGAATACGGCGAGAGAAGCAGCCCAGCGGGCGGATACGAGCCGTCAGCCCGAGAAGCAGAAATGAGTAAATCTTTGGGCAAACGGATTTTGGATGGAGCAGCGCTATAGCGCTCGATCAAAGGGCTTAGGTACGGCGGCGGCTTTAAGCCGCTGAGAAAGCAATCCAGTGCCAAAAAATAAGAAGCTGACCCATGCGAAAAAAATTCTGACGACCAGCTTCGTCGCGATGCTGATGGCGCTCCCGTCCTTCGGCCAAGGCATGACCCAGGGCATCATGGCCCCGCCCGCAAATGTTCGACCGCCGGGATTGAAGAATGTTGGCATCGAGCAGCATCTGGACGAACAGATTCCACCCGACCTCGCATTTCGCGATGAAACCGGGCAGGCAGTTCGCCTGGGAGATTATTTCGGCAGGAAGACGATGATCCTGAACCTGGTCTATTACCAGTGTCCCATGCTTTGCGGCGAAGTCTTGAGCGGCCTGGAGAGCGCATTGCGGGTGTTGAAGTTCGATGTCGGAAAGGAGTTCGACGTCCTGACTGTGAGCTTCGATCCCGGTGAAACGCCGGCTATGGCTACGAAGAAAAAAGCCGAATTCCTGAAGCGCTACGAACGTCCCGGCGCTGCCGGCGGCTGGCACTTCCTGACCGGTCCACAGGAATCGATTGACGCACTGACCCGGGCTGCGGGTTTCCAGTACCAGTACGACGCCAAGACGGGCCAGTTCGCCCATGCCACCGCGATCATGGTTCTGACGCCGGAGGGAAAGATCGCGCAGTACTACTACGGAGTCGAGTACGCACCCAAAGACTTGCGGCTGGGACTGATCCAGGCCTCAGAGAACAAGATCGGTAATCTGGCCGACCAGGTGCTGTTGTACTGCTATCACTACGATCCAACAACCGGCAAATACGGGGCGATCGTTGCGCGTGTTCTCGAACTTTCGGGACTCGCGACCATAGTGATCCTGGGAATTTTCATGACCGTGCTGATCCGTCACGGGTCGAGACCAGATCGGCACGCAGCTGCGCGAATTCAAGTGGAGCCCCGTAGGCTGGCGACCAACAACCAAAGACCGACGACTAACGACTAACGACTAACTATGTTCGACACCTTTCCCCTTTGGCCCGTACGGGCCTCGACGACGGCTGGCAGCGTAGACGCGCTCTATATCTTTCTGGTCGCGTTGTCTGCGCTCATGAGTGTGTTGATCTTCACCATGATTTTGGTGTTCGCGATCCGGTACCGCCGCCGCAAAGGAGTCGAAGCGGAACAAATTGAAGGTTCGACCGCGTTGGAACTGACTTGGTCGATCATTCCACTGGGAATTTTCATGGTCATTTTTGTTTGGGGTGCCGTGATTTACTTCAAGGAACGGACGCCCCCCCGGGGAGCGACCGAAATCTACGTAGTGGCCAAACAGTGGATGTGGAAGCTCCAGCATGAAGAAGGCCAGCGCGAGATCAACGAACTGCACGTGCCTGTGGGCCGCGACGTAAAGATGATTCTGACCTCGCAGGATGTGATCCACAGTTTCTACGTCCCGGCGTTCCGAATCAAGCAGGATGTTCTGCCCGGCCGTTACACGACCGCTTGGTTTCATCCGACCAGGGCGGGGATCTACCACCTGTTCTGTGCCGAATATTGCGGCACGCAGCACTCCGGAATGATTGGACAGGTGGTCGTCCTGGATCCCGCACAGTATCAAGCCTGGCTCAGTGGCGGCGGTGCGCCAGGATCGATGGCTTCGAACGGACAGAATATTTTTCTGCAACTCGGCTGCTCCACTTGCCACCGCTCGGACACGCAGGGCCGCGGCCCCAATCTTGCCGGACTGTTGGGGAAGCGGGTGCAACTGGACGACGGGCGAACGGTCGTCGCCGATGAAAACTACATTCGCGAATCCATCCTGACTCCGGGCGCGAAAGTGGTCAGCGGATTCAAGCCCATCATGCCGGCTTTTCAGGGACTGGTAAGTGAAGAGCAGCTGAACGCGCTGGTGGCCTACGTGAAATCATTAAACCAGAGCCCATCGGGAACGGCAGGCGGCCCTACACTTGTTCCGCCCGACACGAAACCGCAGAGTCCACAGGTGCAATAGCAATGGCCACCGCAGCAATCACCGCGGAACGCGAGAACTATCTGAACCAGGAATTTGGCATCAAGTCCTGGCTGCTTACCACAGACCACAAGCGCATCGCGCTGCTCTATCTGCTCTCGATTACTTTCTTCTTCTTCATTGGAGGATTTTTTGCGCTGTTGATCCGGCTGGAATTGCTGACTCCGGCAGGCGACCTGGTGCAAGCCGATACCTACAATAAGCTGTTCACCATGCACGGCCAGGTGATGGTGTTCTTTTTTTTGATCCCCTCCATCCCAGCGGTGCTGGGAAATTTCCTGGTTCCCCTGATGATCGGGGCCCGGGACCTGGCTTTCCCCCGGGTTAACCTTCTGAGCTGGTATCTCCTGGTTGCCGGTGGCATTCTGATGTTGCACTGCATGCTCACCGGCGGCGTGGACACGGGTTGGACCTTCTACACGCCCTTAAGTACGGCCTTCAGCAATACCAAGGTGATTGAAGCCGGGCTGGCCATCTTCATCTCAGGATTCTCATCCATTCTGACCGGCCTGAATTTCGTGGTGACCATTCACCGCATGCGAGCCCCGGGCATGACCTGGAACCGCCTGCCCCTGTTCATCTGGGCGCACTACGCCACCAGCATCATCCAACTGCTGGGCACGCCCGTGATTGCGGTGACGCTGGTGCTGGTAGTACTGGAGCGCGCCTTTCAGCTAGGTATCTTCGATCCCACCCGCGGTGGAGACCCGCTTCTTTTCCAGCACCTGTTCTGGTTTTATTCCCATCCTGCGGTTTACATCATGATTCTGCCTTCCATGGGAGTGGTCACCGAGATCGTACCCTGCTTCTCGCGCAAGCGCATTTTTGGCTACAAGTTCGTAGCCATGTCCAGTATAGGAATCGCGGTACTCGGCTTCCTGGTCTGGGCCCACCACATGTTTGTGGCCGGCATTTCTCTTTACGCGGCACTGATCTTTTCCCTGCTTAGTTACCTGGTTGCAGTCCCTTCGGCGATCAAGGTATTTAACTGGACCGCGACCATGTACAAGGGCTCGATTGTGTTTTCCACTCCTATGCTGTACGCCTTTGGATTTATCGGCCTGTTCACCATGGGCGGCCTTACGGGATTATTCCTGGCTGCTTTGGGAATTGATGTGCACGTGACTGACACATATTTCGTCATCGCTCACTTCCACTACATCATGGTGGGTGGCGCCGTGATGGGCTACCTCGGCGGCATGCACTTCTGGTGGCCGAAGATTTCCGGGCGGATGTATCCGGAATCGTTGGGCAGACTGGCCGCCCTGATCGTGTTCCTCGGCTTCAACTTGACGTTCTTTCCCCAGTTTATCCTGGGCTATCTCGGTATGCCGCGCCGCTACTGGCAATATGCGCCGGAGTTCCAGGTGTTGAACGTGCTCTCCACCGCCGGTTCCACCATTCTGGCAGTCGGTTACCTGTTGCCCATGGTGTATTTCCTGTGGTCCATGCGCTACGGAAAGGTTGCTGAAGCCAACCCCTGGGGCGCTTCCGGTCTGGAGTGGACGACCCCTTCACCGCCGCCGACCTTTAATTTTGAGCGCACGCCGGTAGTCGATTGGGAAGCTTACGATTACGAGCACATTCCCGCTCCCGAGGAGGTGCGCGGTGGCGGATAGCCCCATGGTCGTCGAACATCACAATCCGGCGTTCCAGCACCACTTTGCCGACATGGAACAACAGCGCCAGGCCGCCTCCCTGGGCATGTGGTTGTTCCTGGCGACAGAGATCATGTTCTTCGGCGGCATGTTTTGCGCCTATCTCATCTACCGCTACTGGTATTTCCCGGAGTTTGCGGCCGCCAGCAAGTCCCTGGACATCACGCTGGGAACGGTCAACACCGCGGTCCTGATTTGCAGCAGTTTGACGGTTGTGCTGGCGGTGCGCGCCGCGCAGTTGGGCAAACGGCAGACCCAGCTG
>Ga0209526_10001034_pt1 | contig 18438 bp, 18 predicted proteins | sample JacPinW_OM2H0_M1_FD_188566 | JGI IMG/M metagenome (GOLD analysis project Ga0209526, IMG submission 188566) | Forest soil microbial communities from Algoma, Ontario, Canada - Jack Pine, Ontario site 1_JW_OM2H0_M1 (SPAdes) (version 2) | ecosystem: Environmental > Terrestrial > Soil > Boreal... | reverse complement strand
CGTTCCAGGCGGCCGCGGCGCTCGGGCAGGACCGTGGCCGGCGAAGCCGGCAATCGCGTCAGATTTCGCGCCGCGCCTCGTCGGCTTCCCTCGCCAGTTGCTCGAGGAAGTTAGAAAAAGCCGGCGACTGGCCTTTGAACAGGCCGTCCGCCGTCAGGGCGTTCACGGCTCCCATGGCGGCCCCGCGTGTTTCGGTCGGACGGATGATCGAGACGGGGGTGTTCGGGAACTTGCGGCTGAAGATCGTGGGCTCAGGCATGATCAGGTTGGCCTGCAGGTTCTCGTCGGTGGAGTTGGCGAGGTCGGGGAAGGTCAGGCCGGTGACCGGATCAGTCATCGGCCTGATATTGCCGGCCTTGTCGTGCCAAACCTGGAAATGCATGGTCTCCGTCGGTCCGATGGCCAAGAGGATGCGCAGCACCTCGACGTTGCTGACGCGCTGCGCCAGCGACGGATACAGGCTGCTGCCACCCTGTTCGATGGTTCCGAAATGGAACGCGGCCGTGTTGGCGATGGCCTGGAGTCGGCTCTGCGGCTGGAGGTCAGCGTCGGTGCGCGGGATAGCCGTGTGCTCGCCCGTGGCCAACGACGGAACCGCCGGCGAGAATACATCGCCGAGATCGGGATTGAGCGTGCTGCTGCGGTAGCGCGTCCACCACGACGTGTCGACGGTGAGCCGCATCAGGTTGGTCAGGCGTTTTTTCTTGGAGGAACCAGTCGCCTGGCTGCCGTCCAGCATCCTGAATTTCTCCAGGCTGACCTGAGAGGCATTTTTCGATTGCAGATAGGCGTTGAGGAAACTGGCGTGGGAGAACTCGTCATCGGTGTTGTCGTGGATGTACTGCGACATGTCGTTGTCGATGCTGTTGAGAGCATCCGTATAGGTCTTGATGCCGGTGCCGCTCGTGAGCTCGCTGTCCCGGATCCCTCCGAGCTCGTTATACTGCTCCCACAGGTCGGCCTCGAGGATCTCAAGGGCAGCGAGAAAACGCAGGATGGCGACATCGCCTTCCGTGAGCTCGTCGCCGTCGCGGAAATCGCGGGCGAGGCTTGTTGCCGGCATCCCTGCCAGCAGTGCGGCCCCCATGAGTCCCGGGCCCACCAGTCCGCCGCGCAACATCGAACGACGGCTCGTCAAACCTACGAATAGCTTCGTTATGTTCATGACATTCCCCTGTTAGATGAGATTGGGAGTTGTGATCTGCTTGGCGGGCGCGCAAACGCCGTCGTTCACGCGGTCCGCTCGGCTCGTGTGCTGTTTAGGTCGAACGCCACGGTCGATCGGAACCGTGGGCCAGTCTGACTTGAGGCAATCAAGAAGCAGGCGATTGCGCAGTGGGCGATGGTGAGGGTGAGTCACTCTCGCCGTCAGAGACAAACAAAACTGATGCTGGTCTATTTCATCATGGATTCGTTTTTCGTTGCGGCGGGCGATGACGAGTCGGTGATCGCGCAACAAATGCATGACGTTGAAATGACGCGGAGGTGACGCATGGCGCTTCGATGCAAAAAAGGTGCGTCGGTTCCATTCTCCATAAGGCATTTGCCGAGAAAGGATCGGCCTGTACCCTCGAAGAATGCCCTGCGTCGTCGGCCGTGTGTTCAGCGGTGGCGAGGTGCGATTGCGTGCGGCATCATAGCGCTACGGCGGAGCAATAGTGCCCATCTTCATGGCCGTGGCGCGCCCAATAACGCTATGGCTTCACGGCGCTTTCCGCTGTCCCTTGCTCATGCCTTGGCCGCGACCTCGGTGCCGGTGACCAGAACGACATCGCCGTCGAGAATGGGTTTTGCGATGCCGAAGAAGCGCGCCACGACCTCCGAATTGTTATGGGCGTCCATCGCCGCCTGATCGACGAACCGCTCGTAGGTGGTGAAGACGCAAGCGTTGGCCTGATCCTGCGAAACGAAAAAGCTGATCGTGTTGGGCTCGTTGCTGCGGACGTTTTCGGCGACCTGCAGCAGGGCGCGGCGCATGGTGTCTTCGTGACCTTTTTTGGCGCGGATGATGGCGGTGATAGTCAGCATGTCAAAACCCTTCCCGTGATAACCTTTGTGCGACGATCCGGCGCCATGACCGGGGAGCGGTTCGGCATATCGTGCAAGCAAACGGTTGCTCATGTTAGCGGCGAGAGCAATGGAAAGGGAAGCCCACATGAGCGAACGAGTTGAGACGCTGAAAAAGGCACGCGAGCGCATGGTCGAGGATCGCGACGCTCAGCGCTTCTCGTACTCGTCGTGGCGGCGCCACCAGGGGCCGGTCTCGTTGCGACCTCTGGGGGCGCGGTCGAGCCACTGGTACATGCCCCAGAGGCCGTCCAGTCCGCGCGCATAGGTGGAATAGGTGTGGTAGACGGCGCCGTCGTCGAGCACGAACGCGCTCATGCCGGGCCGCTCGCGCCTGTAGGTGGGCACGTCGGTTCCGCATGAGGCCGCGAATTGGACAACGGGCTTCGGGACGGCTTCCGGCCTCGCGTCCAGCGCGTGGCCGCCGCGTTTGTAGTTGTATTCGACCGCGCCCTCGCGCTGTTGCTCCTTGGTGACCGAGACGTTGAAGTCGAAGTTGAAATCGCCGCCAAGCGCGGACGCCCAGGGGAACGTCCACCCCATCCGCCGCTTGAATGCCGTCAGCTTCGGAAGCGGCGCCTGCGACACCGCCGACAGCGTGACGTCGTGGTTCGCCAAATGGACGGCGAAGCCTTCGAACCCGTCCGCGATCGCCGAGCAGGACGGACACCCTGCTTTGTAGTCGGGTCCGAACATGAAGTGGTAGACGAGGAGCTGCGAGCGTCCTCCGAAGAGGTCTTTAAGCGAGACGTTTCCTTCATCGGTCTCGAAGCGGTACTCCTTGTCGATCTGGACCCACGGCAGCGCCTGCCGCCGCCGCGCCAGCTCGTCGCTGCGCCGCGTCAGCTCCTTCTCGGCTTCGAGCAGTTCGAGCCGCGCTGCCAGCCATTCTTGACGTGTCCCGGTCATGTGTGTCGTCATCGTTCTCTCCGTTGGCAAGCTTTGGCACTGTTCGAGGTGGTGAAAATGGGATCAAGACCGTTGGGCATCGCTTCGCCGGCTTAGGATCAGCTTCAGCCAAGGGGCCGAATGGAAGGCGCTCATCAGCATGTACATCGGGCCCATTCCGGTCAGCGGAGACCCATGCCCAGCCGAGCAGACCATATCCATCGGGCCCCCGCCGAGAACGCCCGTCATCAGCGCCATGATTGCGAAGGTCGGCGTGGCCGCGAGACATAGCCATTTGGCGATGCCGAGCGCGGCCGCGGCTCCCTCGCCATCACAGCTCGCACCGCCGGTCGCGTTGGCGGGATAGGCCTCGGTCATGGCTTCGCGCCTGCGTCGAGGTTCCGGAAGGCGGCCTCTCCGGCGTCCGACACCTCGACCCATTTCGGGTCGGGCGCAGCCTCGGCAGTGTAATTGTCGTGCCAGTTCCACCATTTGTAGGGCGGGCTCTGGGGGTAGCCCTCCGGCGAGTCTTCCCAAATCTCCTGGCGGCCGAGCGGCGTCGCGTCGAGGTAGCTCCAAATGGTCCCCATCGCCTCGTCGCCGCGGCTGTTGATCAAGTAGGTGCGAAACACGCGCTTGCCGTCGCGGAAGAACACATTATGGCCGTGCCACTCATCCACGCCGAAGTCGGCGTCGAAGCTGTCGGTGATGGTGTACCAGGGCATCTCCCAGCCCATCCGCGCCTTCAGGCGCGCGATGTCCGCCTGCGGTGCGCGCGAGGCGTACGCGAGTGTGGTGTCGCGGACGTTCAGATGGGCGAGGTGGGCGACCTGATCGGCCCCAAGGGAGCAGCCGCGGCAGGCATGTTCGGGCCAGCCGAACACCCCGGGTTCGAAGAACGCGCGGTAGATGATCAGTTGACGCCGGCCTTCGAACAGGTCGAGCAGGCTCGCGGTGCCCGTCGGCCCCTCGAACGCGTACGCCTTATCCACGGCCATCCACGGCATCCGCCGGCGTTCGGCGGCCAGCGCGTCATGGGCCCGCATCTGGGCCTTCTCCTTCACGAGCAGCTGTTGGCGCGCAGCCTCCCAGGCTTGCGGCGAAACGATCGGTGGCGTGTGCATGGCGAGCCGTCCGCCTTTTCGGTCGTTCTCAGATGAATTAGTCATGGTCGTTGCAACCTCCGAATTGGACGAGTTCCAGCGCGTTCGGGCTGACGTGCTAATCCATCGCTGCACTCGTCGTTGGTCATGAGCTAAACTTAGAGCCGGAAATCGAAGCGATGGGAGTTACAAGTGTGGCGGGATTCCGATGGACTCGTTGATCACGGCCGCAGCGCAAGCCCTCGCAGCCGGCGATCCGCTGGGGGCATTAAAGCGGGTCGCCTTGCGCGACGACGCGCCTGCGCTGGCGCTTCGAGGCATCGCGATGGCGCAGCTCGGCGATCTCGTCCGCGCCAAGGCGCTGTTGCGAAAGGCGGCGCGCGCCTTTAGTCCGAGAGAAGCCGTGGCCCGTGCGAGGTGCGTCGTGGCCGAGGCCGAAATCGCGCTCGCCTCGCGCGACCTGGGCTGGCCGGCGAAGACGCTCGAGGCAGCGCGGGCAACGCTCGATGCGCACGGCGACTTGGTGAACGCCGCGCATGCGCGGTATCTCGAGATCCGGCGCCTGCTCTTGATCGGGCGCCTCGACGAGGCCGAGCGTATGCTCGCCGACCTCGACCCCGCGCCCTTCCCGCCCGCGTCGAGGGCGGCCCACGAGCTGATGGTTGCGGGAATCGCGATGCGACGGCTGCGGACGAAGACAGCGCACGCGGCGCTCGCTCGGGCCAAGCACGCTGCGCACCTCGCCGGTATCCCCGCGCTGGCGGCGGAAGTCGAAAGCGCATCGAACGAGCTGAACACGCCCGCGGCGCGCCTGATCGAGAGCGGCGAGGAGCGCCTCCTTTTGCTTAGGGATGTCGAGGCGTTGCAGGCGTCGAAAGCTCTGGTCGTCGACGCGTGCCGTCACGTCGTGCGCGACCCGCGGACGGTGGTCTCGCTCGCAAGGCGTCCGGTGTTGTTCGCGCTCGCACGCGCGCTGGGCGAGGCGTGGCCGCGAGACGTGCCGAGGGCCACGCTGGTCGCGCTGGCATTCCGGGGCAAGCTCGCCGATGAATCGCATCGCGCGCGGTTGCGGGTCGAAATCGGGCGGCTTCGCAGGGCGATTCGGATGCTGGCCGGCGTGAGCGCGACGAGCCGCGGGTTTGTGCTGGTGCCGCGCCACGCACGGGAGATCGTCGTGCTGGCGCGGCCCGTCGAAGAGCAGCACGCGGCGGTGCTCGCCTTCCTCGCCGACGGTGAATCGTGGTCGAGTTCGGCGCTCGCGCTTGCGCTTGGAGCCAGCCAGCGCACGGTCCAGCGGGCACTCGACCAGCTTGCGGCAACCGGCAAGGTGCAGTGGTTTGGTCTCGGGCGAGCTCGTCGTTGGATGACCCCGCCGGTCGGAGGATTCACGACGACCTTGTTACTCCCGGCTCCGCTACCGAGTGGCTAGGATGGAAGCCTGCCTAGCGATATGGAGTGAAGCATGAAAAGATCAGCGGCCGAAATCATCAGGGAATATGGACCCTTTCCGGGTTCCGAGCGCGTCAATGGGGTCACCTATGACGGTCATCACGTCTGGTTCGCGTCCGGAGACAGGCTGAACGCGCTCGATCCGGCAAGCGGGAAGACGGTGCGCTCGATCGATGTCGCCGCGCATGCAGGAACAGCGTTCGACGGCCAGCATTTGTATCAGATCGCCGAAAATCGCATCCAGAAGATCGATCCGAAGACCGGCCGTGTGCTAGCCACGATCCCCGCACCCGGAGGCGGCGGTGACTCGGGCCTCGCCTGGGCGGAAGGGACGCTCTGGGTGGGGCAGCATCAGGGCCGCAAGATCCATCAGATCGATCCGCACACAGGTGCGATCCTTCGCACCATCGAGTCCAACCGCTTCGTCACCGGGGTCACCTGGGTCGACAGCGAACTCTGGCACGGCACCTGGGAGGGTGACGAGAGTGAATTGAGGCGATTGGATCCTCGAACGGGCGAGCTCCTGGAGAGGCTCGAGATGCCGCCCGGCGTCGGCATATCGGGGCTCGAGTCCGATGGCGGCGATCAGTTCTTTTGCGGAGGTGGAAACAGCGGAAAGGTGAGAGCCGTTCGCCGGCCCAGGCGAGGCTCCGCGACCGGCAGCAGCAATCAAGGAAAACTCCGATGACTGAACCGCTCATGGTCCGGCGCGAGACCCATATCGCAGCGCCACCCGCCACCGTCTTCGCCTTCCTGACCGATCCCGAAAAAATCATGAGCTGGATGGGCACCGAGGCGGAGACCGAGATGCATCCGGGCGGGCTCTATCTTGTCAAAGGTATCCACGGCCGCGCAGCGCGCGGAGCGTTCCGCGAGGTCGTGCCGGTCCACCGGCTCGCCTACAGCTTCGGTTGGGAGGGCAGCGAAACGGTGCCACCGGGATCGAGCCTGATCGAGATCGACCTGATCGACCGGGACGGCGGCACCTTGCTGCGCATGACCCATAGCGGTCTTCCCAACGCGGCGCAGTGCGCCGGCCACGACGAGGGTTGGGCGCATTACCTCGGCAGGCTGGCCGTGGCGGCCGCCGGTCGAAATCCCGGCATCGATCGTGGCCCAAGTGACGCTTAAGTGACGCTTAAGTGACGCTTAGCGCGACACCCGCCCCCTCGCGAAGCCCTTTGTCGCGTCCATGCGTGCGTGTTCGCGGGTGTCGGCGCTTGAGAGCGAACCGCGCTGGCCGCGCGCTGTCAGTGCGCGGTGCCCTCGCCCGCTGGCTCGGCGTCCGGCGCCAACGCCAGCGCTGCGTCGGCGACGACATAGCGGACATAGCGGTAGTCGCGGATGAAGCTGATCCGGTCGTCGCGCCACTCGAGCCACATGCAGCGAGGTCAGAAATCAGGTTTTGAGCTGAGTGGGTGAGATAGCTCCCTCGAGCTTGCTGATGACGCACCTTGCTGACGGCAAGATAGTTTGAGCTGCGCCCATTCTTCGGCCTCCGCCAGCCAATATTCAAACTCTCTCCTGGCAACGGCAGCCCGCTCGCGGCACATCACTTCGAGAGCGTAAAACCGGCTTTCCGAATTCATCGAACTCTCCGTCGATAAGGTGCGGCCGGACTCTAGCTCGGTCACGTCGAACGGAAACTAAACCTTTTGTCATTCAGCACGACGAAATAGTGGTCGATTATTTCGGAACATGTCTGATTGTCACGTTGGGAGTAGATCGACTCGCTTGCCATCGGTGCCGACAACGCTCACGCAGCCACCGCCGTTCGCCAGCGCGTATCGCGTAGCGACGGGCGGCGATGCAGGCGGCGGTCGAGCAGCTCGCGCGCCTTGGCGGCCTCGCCACTCTTCATCAGCGCGATCAAAAGCGTGTCCTCGATCATTTCACGCTGGGCATGACTGCCGCCGATGCGCACCACCTCAGCGGACACCGGCTGCAATATCTCCGCGCATGTCCGATAATTCGCTTCGGCAAAGGCACGCGCGGCGCGGCAGATCGTGGGCACCACAAGACCTGCCGGAAGCTTGCCCTGATCGCGCCGCGCATCGAGATCGGCAATGCGCGCCTCCAGCGCACTCCAGTTTCCGGTCATGGCCGCAAGCAGCGCCATATGCACGTCGACGAATGAATTCCCGGTTTTGGGAAACCAGCGCTCGGCATGATCGGCCTGATCGAGCCAGGCTTCTCTTTGCACTGGATGGCCCGAAGCCTGGAGCCGCCACAGCAATGAGACGCCGTCGGTCATGACATTGAGCGGAGGGGCCGGATTGACTTTCGGCTGCAGGCGTTCGGCGTAGATGGCGCCGGCTTTTTCGCTGTCGCCGTTTTCCAGTGCCAGCAACGCCTGATGCCATGCGACATGGCCATGCAACAATCCGGAGCGGTGATAGATCGGCAGCCAGCCGGCGATCAGGTCCTCCGCATCCGCTGTCGAGCCGTCCTCGAACATTGCGTGCGCCAGCGCGTGCAGTGCGTGGGCGTTTTCGCGGCGTCGCTCAAAGGCGCGCTGCGTGAGGGGGCGGCCGATCTCGAGGCTACCATTTTCGGTGTGCGACCAGCCGTGAAAGGTCTGGAACCACCAATCATCGCCGTAGTGCCGCTTGTACCGCTCGCACAAATCGACGCGCGCCTGATCGTGATCCGCCATTCCGGAAAACGCGAACAGGCCGAAGGCGCCGAGCGGCAACGACATGATCAGCGCATCGCGCGGCCAGCTATCGAGATGATCAAGCGCGAGTTCCAGTGCCTTGGCGGGCTGGCCTTCGGTCGTCAGCGCCAATATCTCGACATGGCTCTTCTCACGCGCGCTTCCATTTCGCGCGACGAGCTGGCGCGCCGTGGCCGCCTTTTCCCGCGCCGGCTGCATTTCGGCGTAGATCAGATGGGTCCGCGAGCGGGCCGCATGGGCCAACGCGAAATCAGGGTCCGCTTCGATCGCTGTGTCCAGCGCTTCCGAGGCGCCGGGCCAGGCCGACAGCAGGAGGTCGATGCCCTCGCGGTAGCGCTGCGCCGCGACCTCGCTCGAGGTTGAAATGGCCAGGCCGTATCGATCTTCGAAAGCCATCTGGATCCTCTGAGATGTCGATCGCAAATCGCTAGCGCGGCTTTAAGCCTTCTGCATGGCAATAGCGCACCGGGAGGCCCCGCAAGCATTGCCGATGCGCCCCGACAATGCAACCAATCACCGCGCGCGCCCGCCCGCAAATTCGACCGAGTTGCATCGCACCGATGCCGTCGGCGAGGCTGCCTGGTAGCTGCCGAGGCTCTCCCCGATCAGCTCTGGCAACAGTCGGCCGCGCCCGCCGCCGGCTTGTACTGGTCGCGCAGCCGCAGCCAATCCATCGGGTAGGGCAGGCCCTCTTCGTGGCGGCCGAGCGGCGTCAGGTCGAGATAGTGGTAGGCGGCATTCATCATGTCGAGGCCGCGGGCGAAGCAGGAATAAGTGTGGAAGATGTTTCCGTCTGCGTCGCGGTAAAACACGCTGATGCCGGGCGCTTCCTCGACACCAAAGCCGCTGGTCCCGAAATTATATACCTTGGCTCGCGACCCGATCTGTTCCGGCGTGAACGAGACGGCGTAGTCGAAATTGAAATCGTTGCCGGCCGAAGAAACCCAGTCAAAGGTCCAGCCCATCCGCGCCTTGAACGCCTCAAGCTTTTGCAGCGGCGCGCGCGAGATCCCGATCAGCGTGGTGTCGCGCGCGGCGAGATGCGGAACCATGCGCTCGAACCCGTCGGCCCAGAACGAGCAGCTCTTGCAGCCCTCGTTCCAGTCGGGCGCGAACATGAAATGCTGCACCACCAGCTGGCTGCGTCCCTTGAACAGATCGGCCAATGTCACTTGGCCGCTGGGGCCGTCGAACACATAGGCCTTCTCGACCTTGACCCATGGCAGCGCGCGGCGCTCCTCGCTCAGCCGGTCGCGGGCACGGGTATATTCCTTCTCATGCGCCATGTGGGCCTTGCGGGCTTCGATCCATTCCTCACGCGAGACGATCTTGTGCGGTTGCATGATCTGCTCCTCTGTTGGATGCGTTTCAGGCGAGATCTTTTTCAAGCTTGTCGAGCGCACCGATCCAGCCGCGCTCATGGCCGTCGCGCGCTGCCTGATCGAACAGCTGCTCGTGCAAAAGCGTGAGCAGCGTGCCGTCACCGTCGGGCTTCAGCGTGACGGTCACTTGAGATTCGCGTTCCGGCGTCGAATGCCAGGCCCAGCTGAACACCAGCCGCTGGTTCGGCACCACCTCGCGATAGACCCCGCCGATTTCGTAGTATTCGTTATCGGTCGAAAAGCTGACGCGAAAACGCCCCCCGATCCGCGCGTCGATGTCCGCGCTGAACGAGCCGGGCTTGGCGTCGGCGCGACCGAACCATCGGACTATTTTTTGCGGGTCGGTCCACGCCGCGTAGACTTTCGCCGGCGGGGCATTGAGACGACGTTTGAAACTGAGGCTCGGCCTGGCGACGTCGGCGGCAGCACTTGATTTGGTTGCCATTGTTCTCCCTCCACAAAAGCCGCAAGGCGGTCGAGACCTTCGGACCAGAAACGCTGGTAGCGGTTGAGCCAATCCATCGCCTGCTCCATCGGTCCGGCGGTCAAGCTGCACGCCACGGTGCGGCCGGTCTTGACGCGCGCGACGAGGCCGGCGTCCGACAGCACGTCGAGATGCTTCATGATCGCGGGCAGCGACATCGAAAATGGCTGCGCCAGTTCGCTCACGGAAATGCTCTCGTCCTCGCCAAGCCGCGCCAGCAGCGCGCGGCGGGTGGGATCGGCAAGCGCCGCAAAGGTGCGGTCCAGCGTCTCGTCTCGATACTTAACCATATGGTTTAGTATAGGCGCAAGCGAAAAGGAGTCAAGCCGCTCGCGTGAAATTTACTCGTCGTGATGGCGCCGGTGGTGACGCCCGCGCCGCTGGGGCTGTGGCTCGAACTGGGGCTGCTGCTGCCCGTACGCGACGCGCGGGTTGATGCTGCAATAGAGGTTCCATCGCCCGGATGCAGACGCCAGACATTGGGCTTGGGTCTCATACATGCAGTCGCCGGAGTACCCGAGCTCCCCGCCCATGACGCACCAGGGATAGTCGTACGCGGCTGCGGGACCGACGCCCGTCATCGTGGCGGTGCCTACCGCCAGTAACGCCAACATTGCCAACTTCACATTGCGCATGGGATCGCCTCCTAAGCCACAGCTTGCGTTGCCTCGCATTCAAAACCAAACCATCTTGGTAAGGTTCCGGAAGCCCTGTTTTATTCCACCTTGGCGCCGGAAAACTTGACGACCTTCTCCCACTTTTCCGTTTCCGCGGCGATCATCGCGCCAAAAGCTTCCGGCGTGCCGATCAGCGGCTCGCCGCCCAATTCGATCAGGCGCGCCTTCATCGCGGGCTCAGCCAGCACCGCGTTGATCTCGCGGTTCAATCTCTCGATGATCTCCGGCGGCGTCTTCTTTGGCGCGCCCATGCCGAACAGCGCGCTGGCTTCATAGCCCGGCACGGTCTCGGCAACCGTCGGCACGTCGGGCAATTCCGGCGAACGTGTCGCCGTCGTCACCGCCAGCGCGCGCAGGCCATTGGGGCCGAGATGCCCGATGATCGAGGGCATGTTGTCGAAGATCACCTGGACGCGGTTGCCGAGCATGTCGGTGATCGCGGGTGCCGCGCCGCGATAGGGCACGTGCTCCATTTTGGCGCCCGACATCGCCATGAACAATTCGCCGGACAGATGAACTGAAGTGCCGTTGCCTGATGACGCCATATTCACCTTGCCCGGATTGGCTTTCACATAGGCGATGAACTCGGCAACCGTCTTCGCCGGCACGTCGGGTGCGACCGTCATGACATTCGGCACGCGGTTGAAGGCTGCGACCGGCGCGATGTCGCGGATGAAGTTGAATTTCAGATTGGTGTAGAGCGAGGCGTTGATGTAGTTCGCCGGGTTGACCAACAGCACCGTGTAGCCATCGGGCGTCGCATTGACCACCGTCTCGGTGCCGATGTTGTTGCCGGCGCCGGGCTTGTTCTCGATCACGAATTGCTGACCTAATCTTTCCGACAGCCGCTGGCCGATCAGGCGGGCTAAAATGTCGGTCGCGCCGCCGGGCGGAAATCCGACCACAAAGCGCACCGGCCGCGTCGGATAGTCCAGCGCCTGGGCGGCGCTCATCGATGCGATTGCCGAGGCGCAAATTGTAATTAGCTGAGCCGCAATCAGAAAAATCGCGGTGCGACGCGAAACCATGCAAATTTCTCCCTGATATCCGGAATTGCGCATCCGGTCTGTTGTTGTTGAATTGACGATCGGCACGCGTTGTAACAAACAAAGCACGATGCGGCCAATAGGCCAGCCGCGCATCGAACCGCGACCAAAGGATGAGATCATGTCTGTCAAAGTGAACGCGATCGATCATCTCGTGATCAATGTCACCGACGTGGCGCGCTCGGTTGAGTGGTATCAAAAAATCCTCGGCATGGAGATCAAGGTGTTCGATCCGGGCCAGGGCAGGATACCGCGGACCTCGCTGATGTTCGGCAACCAGAAGATCAATGTGCGGCCGCGCGACACCGACAAGGTCGACTGGTTTACGGCCGACCATGAAACTGCCGGCAGCGACGATTTGTGCTTTCTCACGTCAAGTACGCCTGAGGAGGTGGTCGCGCATCTGAAAGCGCACGGCGTCGCCATCGAGGAAGGCCCGGTCGAGCGGCAAGGCGCCCGCGGCACGCTGCGGTCGGTCTATTGCCGCGATCCCGATGGCAGTTTGATCGAGATTTCGTCGTATAAGGGGGAACCGGGGTAAAAGGCTCAGTTCAGCTCGAACCGGATCGGCAGTTTTTTCGGCCCGTTGACGAAGAACGCCTGTGTCATCTTCACCTCGCCGTCGAGCGCAAGCGATTTTAATCGCGGCAACAGTTCCTCGAACAGGATCCGCATTTCCATTTTCGCGAGGTATTGTCCGAGACAGAGATGCGCACCGTAGCCGAAAGCGACATGCCGGTTCGGCTTGCGGTCGCAGCGGAACTCGAAGGGTTCCTCAAACACCTCCTCGTCGCGGTTGCCGGAGGCATAACACAGCATCAGCCAATCGCCCTTCGCGATGCTGCGGCCGCCGAGTTCGGTATCGGCGGTCGCCGATCGCATGAAATGCTTGACCGGGGTCATCCAGCGGATCGCCTCATCGACCAGGCCGGGAATGAGTTCCGGGTTGGCCTTGACCTTGGCGAATTGTTCCGGATTTTCCGCCAGCCCCCAGATCGCGCCGGCGGTTGAGGACGAGGTGGTATCGTGTCCGGCGGTGGCAACGATCATGTAGTAGCTCGTCATGTCCCGTTCGGGCAGATAGTCGCCATTGATCTTGCCGTTGGCGATCACGGTTGCAAGATCGTCGCGCGGATGGGCGCGCCGGTCTGCCGTGATTTTTCCGAAGTAAGCGCCGAAGTCGGCAACGACCGCCTGGATCATGGCGGAAAACTGTTCCGGGCCGATTGTATCCCTGAACCGGGCGGTGTCGGGATCCTGCGCACCGAACAATTCCTGGGTGAGTTTTAACATCCTCGGCTCGTCCTGTTCCGGCACGCCCAAAATTTCCATGATGACGTGCAAGGGATATCCGAGCGCGACGTCGGCGACGAAGTCGCAACGCCCGCCATGCGCCATCATGCGCTCAACCGCACCGCGGGCCTTGCTGCGGACCCTGTCCTCGAATTTTCCGAGATTGACCGGCATGAACCAGGACTGGGTCAGCGCCCGGTATTTTGGATGGTCGGGCGCATCCATCTGCACCAGCGAGCGCACCAGATTCGGGGTGCCGGTGATCTTGCGCGTCCGTTCCTCGACCGCCTTCATGGTCAACGTCGTTGGCCGATCCGCATTGTGGAAGAGATCGTTCTGCCGGCTGATGGCCTGGATGTGGGCATGCTTTGTCACCACCCAGAACGGATCGAAACCCTCTGGCCTTGCAATACCGAGGGGGTTGTTGGCGCGCAGCCAGCGATAGGTCTCATGGAGCCGATGATCGGCGTAGGCCGCGGGATCAACCAGCGTCGCGGCAATCTCGGCCGGGAGGTCGGTTTTGTCACTCGAGCTCAAGATCGCACCCTATGGTTCTGTTGGCGCGAGAATGTTCGAACGGACCGAGAGCGGCTTGCGTTTAGCAGCTAACGTAACGGCGCGAACAGGGCGAAACTGAGGACGCATTTCCGTCGTCCCGGCGAAGGCGAGGACGACGTCGGGCCCTCAGTGCAACCCGAACGCCACCGGGCGGAACGCCTGCAGCAGATGCTGGTCGAGCTTGCCGCCCATCTGCTCCATGATCGCAAAGGCCTTGGCGTGGGTGAACGGCAGCCGATAGGCGCGCTTCTCCACTAGAGCTGCGTGAACATCCACGATCGTGGTCAGGCGCACGATGTCGCTGATTTGATTGCCGCGCAGGCCCTCGGGATAGCCGCTGCCGTCGAGCAACTCGTGATGATGCAACACCACGTCCAGCATCTCCGGCGGAAAGCCGCCTTGGGCGGCGAGCGCGTCGTAGCCGAGCCGCGGGTGTTTGCGGATGACTTCTACTTCCTCGTCGCTGAGCTTGCCCGGCTTGTCCAGCACCGCGACCGGGACGAACGCCTTGCCGACATCGTGCAGCAGAGCGGCTCGCGCCAGGCGCCGCTGGTCGTCATCGCGCATCCCGAGATGCTGCGCGAACGCCACCGCGAAGCCGGTGACGAACAGGCAGTGGCGATAGCTGTCGGTGTGATGACGGCCAACGGTCGAGAGCCACTCGCGCAAGGAAGTTTGCCTGATGGCTTTGAGAATCTTGTTCTCGGCTTCCACGATGTCGGCGAATGTCAGCGGAACTCCGGCCGGAAGTTTTTGGAAGATCTTGACCATCACCGCATGCGCGGCCTCGATGCCGCGGTTGAGCGCCTTGCCGCTGGCGGTAGCGTCGAACCGGACGGTATCCGGAAAGGCAACGCTGATGCGATGCAGGATGCCCGCGGCGTCGAACGGGCGCGATATGGTGTCGGTGGCGCCCAGCGCCCAGGCCTGCATCGAGCCGTGATGCAGGGCGTCGGCCAGCACGAACAGCCGCGGCATCGAGCGGTAGGCTTCGCCGCGCAATTTGTTGCGGACCTTCTGCACGCTGTCGGACGATCGCAGGTTGATGTCGACCACGAGGCCGGAGAAATGATCGGCGGGTTCATCGGGGAGATCCGAGGTCGAGATGGTTTCGACCTCGCCTGCGGATTTCAGGATGTCGGCCAGTTCACGGCTCTGATCGCTGCGATCCGAGGCCAGCAACAGCCGGCGTTTGGATGGAGATGGGTTGGCGAGAGCGGTCATGGATCCCCTGCGGCTAACGGTAGTGTCCGGCTCCAAGGACTACCTGACAAGGAATTCCCTTGGGCTTAAGGGGTATCGTCAATGCTGCTATATTGTTGCGTGTAAAAATTGAACGAATGCGCGGGCCTCGCCCGCCCGGCTTCCGATTCGATCTGAGATTTCAAGGGTTAGGCCGCCTTGCGCCGAGCCCGAATGGATACGAAAGTCTTAATTGCAGGCGACCGCGCCAAACGGTGGAGAAAAAAATCTTGACCAATCTTTTTCGCGTTCGAACCGCTGTGCTGGATGTGGCCTACGAGGCGAGCGGGCCGGAGGACGCTGTTCCGGTGGTGCTGCTGCACGGATTTCCCTACGACCCGCGCGCATTCGATGACGTCGTTGCGCTCATCAATCAGGCCGGCTTGCGCGCCATCGCGCCTTACCTGCGCGGCTACGGCGCGACGCACTTTCTTTCAAAGGACACGCCGCGATCCGGCGAGCAGGCAGCACTTGGCCAGGACCTTCTGGAACTGCTCGATGCGCTCAAGATCGAGCGCGCGATCCTTGCTGGTTTTGATTGGGGCGGCCGCGCAGCGTGCATCGTTTCGGCGTTGTGGCCGGAGCGCGTGCTCGGGCTCGTCAGTTGCACCGGATATAACATCCAGGACCTCGCGGGGTCGCAGATGCCGGCTGAGCCGGCGCAGGAATTGCGGTTCTGGTATCAATATTACTTTCACACGACGCGGGGACGAAACGGCCTCACCGAAAACCGCGGCGAATTTTGCAAGCTGCTCTGGAAATTATGGTCGCCCGGCTGGGCGTTCGACGTCGCGACGTTCGAGCGGACCGCAATGTCGTTTGCAAACGTGGATTTTGTCGATGTCGTCATCCACTCCTACCGCCACCGCATGCAGAACGCTTCCGGCGATCCGCGTTACGCCGGCATCGAGGCGAGATTGGCGGCGCAGCCGAAAATCAACGTCCCGACCATCAATATTCACGGCGCCGTCGACGGGGTGAACCCGGTACAGAATTCCGAGGGGCACGCCAAGCATTTCGGTGCGCAATACCAGCGGCGCGTGTTCGATAAGGTCGGGCACAATCCGCCGCAGGAGGATCCGAAGGGTTTTGCGGAAGCGATTTTGGATCTTCATCGGATGGTGGGGAGCTAGTCTAGCTCTCCCGTCGTCCCGGCCAACGCCGGGATCCACAAGCACCGGCATTATTGATTGCGCGAAAGTCTGTAGCCCGGATGGAGCGCAGCGCAATCCGGGACTCCACACAGGCGGCGAAAATCCCGGATTTTGCTTCGCTCCATCCGGGCTACGACGTTCTCTTCCCATCATTGCGAGGAGCAACGCGACGAAGCATTCCAGCTTTCGCTCCGCAGATGAAAGGCTGGATTGCTTCGCTTCGCTCGCAATGACGGGGAAAGGGACGTGCGCTCCGGCGCCGAAAAAATCCGCCGGATGCCTCCGGCGGATTTTCGTTGTCGCGTAACGCGAGCGCTTACGCCTTCATCGCCCCCTTCACGGCTTCCGCTGTGATCGGCAGCGAGCGGATTCGGGCACCGACCGCGTTGAAGATCGCGTTGCCGAGCGCGGGCGCGATCACGGTCACCGCCGGCTCGCCGACGCCGGTGGCTTTTTCACCATTGGCGATGACGCTGACGGCGACTTCCGGCACCTGGCTCATTCGCAAGGGCGTGTAGGTGTCGAAGTTGGTCTGTTCGATACCGCCGTCCTTCAGCGTCGCCTTCTCGTACATCGCAAGCGACAATCCCCACAGCGCCGCGCCCTCGACCTGGGCGCGGATGTTGTCGGGATGAACTTGCGTGCCGACGTCGGTGGCAACCGTCAGTTTCTTGACCTTGACCTCGCCCGATGGTGAGACCGCGACATGGGCCACACAGGCGGTCCAGCTGGCGGTCGCCCGTTCCTGCGACGAGACGCAGGCAACGCCCATGCCTTCGCCCTTGGGCAGTTGCTTGGTGCCGTAACCGGACAGGCCCATCGCGGCGAGCAGGGTGTTGCGCAGGCGTTGCGCACCACCGGCATTGGCGCCCTTGCCGTCGAGCATGTCGATCCGATATTGCGCGGGGTCCTTGCCGACCGCATGCGCAATTTCGTCGACCATGCTTTCGACCGCCCAGAAGGTCCAGCCCGGTGCGACCGAGCGCAACTGGCCCGACGGGGTGGCGTTGTGCGCCATCTCGTTGCGGATGGCGCGGACGTTGTGATTGGGCACGGTGTAGAAGAAGTCCGCGCCATTCACGGTGAAAGCATCGAGCGGCCCTTTCTTGTCGACCGAGGGCGACAGGAAATCCGGGATGCCCCAGCGCTGGGTCGGCCACGCACTGACCACGTCATGATTGAGCGCGATCAGCTTGCCATCGCCGTCGAGCCCTGCCTTGACCTTCTGGAACGTCAGCGGCCGCGAAAAGTCCATGGTCATGTCGTTTTCGCGGCTGTAGATCACCTTGACCGGCTTGCCGACGGCTTTCGCCGCCTGCACCGCGGGCACCATCATGTCGGCGTCCAAACGGCGGCCAAAGCCTCCGCCCAGCCACATCTGATGCATCACGACGAATTTGGGATCGACCCCGGCAGCGCCTGCCGCGATCGCGCCGGAGCGCGTCGCGAACTGGTTGCCGGAATAGATGTGCCAGATATCGCCCTGAAGCTGCGCCGTGGCGTTCATCGGCTCCATCGGCGCGTGGATGTTGATGTTGGTGGTGTATTCCGCCTCCATCGTCTTCGCCGCGGTGCCGAACGCCGCCGCGGTATCGCCGTCCTTGACGAAAAATTGCCCGGAATCATCGAGCGCCTGCAGCCGCTTGGCTTCCGCAAACAGCGACTCGCTCGACAGTTTTGCATTGGGCCCGCCGTCGTAGCTGATCTTCAGCGCGTCGGCGGCCTTGCGGGCGTTGGCGTAGGTGTTGGCGACCGCCACCACCCACCCCGTCGTGGTCCCGGTCTTGTCGTCGAGCGTGACGGCCTTGATGAAGCCCGGCACCTTCTTCGCATCGCTGTCGTCGACCGATTTCACCGTCGCGCCGAAGCGCACCGGCGGAGTCACCACCTTGCCATACACCATGCCCGGCAGCATCACGTCGATGCCGTACTTTGCCGTGCCGTTGGTCTTGGAGGGGATGTCGAGCTGCGGAACCGACACGCCGATCATGGTGTATTGCTCCGCAGTCTTCAGCTTGATCGCCTTCAATTCGTCGGGCGTGTAGGTCTTTGTCGCCTTTCCGCTCTTGACCACTTCAGCAAAGGTCAGCGATTTTTTCGATTTTGGATGCGAGATTACGGAGTCACGCACAACGAGCTCGCTGGCCGGCACGCCCATCGAAGCGGCCGCTGCTTCCGTCAGCGCCATGCGACCCGCCGCACCGGCGCGACTCATGGCATCGAAGTTCATCATGGTGCTCCAGCTGCCGCCGGTAATTTGCGCGCCGAGCACGGGGTCGTTGAACTTCGGATCGTTGGAAGCAAGCTGGACCCGCATGTCCTTCCAGCTCGCGCCGAGCTCCTCGGAAATGATCTGCGCCATGGTGGAAGCAATATGCTGGCCCATGTCGGCCTTGCCGCAGGTCACCGTGACGATGC
>Ga0209526_10001033_pt1 | contig 18449 bp, 18 predicted proteins | sample JacPinW_OM2H0_M1_FD_188566 | JGI IMG/M metagenome (GOLD analysis project Ga0209526, IMG submission 188566) | Forest soil microbial communities from Algoma, Ontario, Canada - Jack Pine, Ontario site 1_JW_OM2H0_M1 (SPAdes) (version 2) | ecosystem: Environmental > Terrestrial > Soil > Boreal... | reverse complement strand
CGCAAAGCGCGTTGCCCACATGCCCACAGCGACAATAGTAGAAGCAGGTATCGGCTTCAAAGTTGGGCTAAAATTACCCACACGAGTTCACGATGAAGCTATACTTTGATCTGTACGCCGACCCCGACTGAGCCTCAACCAGGCAAGTCGCCATACTCATGGCGTATTGTGAAGGAGAAACGGTCTGGCGGGTGTTGGGGAGTGGAATGCTCGTATCGAAGGAAGGACCACTAAGCGCGAAAAGTTCGTCAAATTAGGCGAAAAAAGGACCCGCAACGCCATCAAAGCAATTTGGATCATCGGAAAGCTCGGCAACAAACATGCGTACGATTACGACGAAACAGACGAGACGTGCAGAAAATCGTCCGGGCGCTAAACAAGGAGATTGAGGGCCTGAAGGCCCGGATGAGCCAGACAGGCGCCAAAGATACGATCGAATTTGAACTGTAGGCTGGAGTGCCGAGTTCGTTGGGGGGTCAAATGCAACACAAGAAGCTGCTGCTTGAGCTGCTCGAATGCGAGTTCGAGGACGATGCCATCGTTGTGCTGCACAAGCACGGGCTGTTCGAAGAGAAGAACGGCAAGCGCTGGATTCCACTTGGAAAAATGCCGAACAACCAATCGGTTGTGCACGCTCAGCAATCATCGGCGGCAGCTGCGCTCGTTGAGAAGTTCACGAATGGTTTAGACGCAATCCTTCTCCGCCGGTGCAAGGCGGACGGAATTGACCCGCGTAGCGCCGCTGCGCCTGGGAATATGAGCAAAGCGGTGCAGCGGTGGTTCGGCGACCTCGGCGAGAAATCCACCTCCGAAATTCGCCAAGTCGCCGAAGAGAACTTGGTACTCTATGCGACCGGCTCAAAGGCGCGCCCGTGTCTCTCGTTTTACGACGCCGGAGAGGGCCAGCTCCCCCAAAGCTTCCCCTCAACGTCTGCTCGTTGATCTACGGCAGCGACGAGGGCTCTTACAAAGGAGCGGTGCGGTTCGTGCAAGGCCGGTTCAACATGGGCGGAACGGGCGTGCTGCCATTCTGCGGCGACGATCGGAAAATGCAGCTCATCGTGTCGCGCGTTCCGGCGGACGTGGTGAATTCGCCGCACGAGTGGGGGTTCACGATCTTCTGCTACTTCGCATCACGGCAGAGCCCATCGTGGAAATACCTCGTCGGTCCCGACGGCCACATCATGACCGCAGGCTCTGAGCCGCTGGGTTTGGTGCCAAAGATCGGTGCAAAATCGGGCGAGGTGTGTGCTCCGCGCGAGCGCAAGGTGCCACACGGCACTTTGATCAAGATGTACGACTACAAGGCACCCCGCTCGAACATCTGCGGCGAGCTCTTTAAGAAGCTCGAAGAATATCTGCTGAGGCCCATGATCCCGCTCCGCATAATCGAGTGCCGCCCCGAGTATAAAGCCAACGTGATGGGGGTCACTGTATGGGATCGGTTCTCCGCCTGGGCTGCGCGCGGCAAACTCGAAGAGGGCTTTGAGGAAGGGGCGAGCATTCAGATCAAGCTTTCGACGGGGGAGACGATCCCCGCCGAGGTACGAGTGTTCAAGGCCTACGCGAACAGCGATGAGGATGCCGAACATCCCCAGACGGGACTGCGGGCGCTCATCAATGGCCAATCGCACGCGAAGCGCGATACGCAATTCTTCAAAACGAAAGCGGTGGATAAAGAGCACATCGCCGGCAGTATGCTTGTGACGCTTGATTGCTCCGAGCTTGGGCAATCATCGCGAAACGCACTCTTCATGAGTAACCGTGAGACCTTCCGCGAAGATCCGCTCCTCCACGAGCTCTTTAAGAAACTGCAGAACCAGCTATGCAATCACGAGGGCCTAATTGCTCTCGACAAGCGGCGCTACCAGGAAAAGATCAAAAACGCGACGAGCGATGATGATGGGATAAACGCGCTCGAAGACCTGCTTTCCACGGATCCCGCACTGGCGGACTTGTTCGGCAGCATGGTGCAGGGAAAAGTTGCGGCAAAAACGATCGCTGCAGCCGTGGCTGGAATAAAGATTGAAGGTCCGGCTCCAAAGTTTAAAGGTCTCGACTTCCCGACGTTCTTCAAACAGGCGAACGGCTCTACGGAGGTGGACGTCAACCTCCCGCAAAACGACGAGGCACGGTGCTCATTCCTCACGGATGTGAAGAATAACTACTTCACGCGCGCGAAGCATAAGGGCAATTGCGAGTTAGTCGGCGACATTCAGCCGACCTTCCGACTCTTCAACGGACGGCTGACGTTCACCTTCGATGCCGAGAGGTACAGGAGACCGATCGGCTCCACGTTCAAAGCCGTCGCGACCATTTCGGATCCAGCGCACGGGCCGTGGAAGCTGACTATGAACGTGAAAGTTGTGGAGCCACGCGAGAAACGGGAACGCGAGAGGCCCGAACCAAAGCCTCCGATGACAGATGCGGCCCATAGCCGGCCCGACATTCTGGACGTTCACAGCGGCCCCGATGCACCTCCTATTACTGTCGAGAAGGTCCCTGCTACCGCGCGCTTGCAGCTTCAAGTCAACATTGACTCGCACTTGCTCACCGAAGCAAGGGGGATGCGTCCGCCAGAGGAAGCTGCGGCGGTCGACTTCGTATTCAAATACGGTCTGGCCTTGATCGCTATGGGCCTCCTCGACTCGGCGAAAAAAACTGCCGAATGGACAACCGACGAGGTCGGCGTGCGTGAGCGGATTTCAGCGTCTGCAACAGGCGTGGGGCGCGTTATCGTGCCGCTTTGTCTGACATTGCCAAAGAAGCTTCCGAAGGCTGCCTAGAATGAAATCCAGTTTGGAAGCCATCCAGAGGCTTTCTGAACGTGCTCAGGACAGGTTGATAAATGCCGCGCGCAACGGTGAGCCTGTGCGCGGCCTGACCCACGATTTTTATAAATATCCCGCGCGTTTCTCCCCCATTTTCGCTCGGGTGGCAATCGAGACGTTCACGAAGCCAGGGCAGCTGGTGTTTGACCCCCATGTCGGCGGCGGGACCACGCTTGTCGAAGCTCGCGCGCTGGGTCGCGAAGGTATTGGCGTTGATATCAGCCCGCTTGCAGAATTCGTTGCTCGTGTGAAATCGACCATACTGTCGGAGGCGGAACTAGATACACTCGCAGCCTGGGGTGCGCGGCTACCGGAAGTTGTGGGCATTCACCGCAAGTCGATACAGCTCAGCCGCTTTGCCGAGCTTGGATATTATAAGCATCTTGAACACCCCTCGCGCTGGCGGCTGCGGAAGGGAGTAGAACAAGCATTAGCCAGCGCCATTGGACTACGTAGCCGTCGCCTCGAAGCTTTCGGGAGATGCGTTGTATTACGGGCCGCCCAATTGGCCTTCGATGGCCGAAGCAGGCCAACCGGCATCGATGAATTCCGATGCTTCCTCGGTGTGACCGCAGCCCAGATGGTCGAAGGGGCGCGTGAGCTGCGCGCCGCCGCAAAAGCCATTGGCCGCCATCCGGTAAGAATCCTGCATCGAAGCGCAGCGGGAGTCGAGCATGATGCGCGACTGAAAAACATGCGTTTGCCCAATTTAGTGATCACGTCGCCGCCGTATCCCGGGGTTCACGTGCTCTATCATCGTTGGCAGGTTGACGGCCGCAAGGAAGCACCCTTGCCCTTCATGATTGCAAACAAGCTCGATGGCGCCGGGAGTAGCTACTACACGATGGGCGATCGCAAATACCCCGAGCTGAGGACGTATTTCGAGAACATCAAGGCCACGATGTCATCCGTTGCGGCGCTCGCAAACAACCGCACAGTTATAATGCAAATGGTCGCGTTCTCCGAGCCCGAATGGCAGCTCCCACGGTACCTCGAAACAATGGAGCAAGCAGGACTGAAAGAAGTGAAGTTGCCCGCATTGCGGAGGCAGGGCGACGGCCGACTTTGGCGCAGCGTGCCTGGTCGGCGCTGGTACAGCAATCAGCGCGGTAACACTCCTGCGTCGCAGGAAGTCGTGCTGATCCACCGGAAAGCAACCCTTGGTGAAGCACCGCGTGCAGCGATGATGGGATTCTGCCAATGACTAGGAAGAAAGATTTCATGGAAAGCGTGGTTGACGAGCATGGTGACGATTTTGTGATCCGTTTGTTTGCGGCCAATAAATCTTTGGCACAGGTTGATCGGGAATTGCGAAAAGCCGGTTATCACAAGGACTATCCTGGATCGAGCTATCGCCGTATCAACCGGTTAGTAAAAGAGGTCGGGGTCAGCGATCTGTTTAAGATCAGCAATGCAACATGATCTAACGGTGTGTGAATTGGTTCACGCCGTGCGGAAGGCCTGGGGAAAATTATCTGCCGCACCATAACTGGGCACAAAGCTCGACCCCTTTTTTATTCTGGGCGAAATGGGCGTTGAGGTTCATTGAAGTTAAGCCGCCGGAGGGGCTTGGCGGCTTGTGAGTGTGCTCCGCGCTGGTGGGGTATCGCGGCGTCATGCCGAGTGGAAAGCTGAGCCTTTGCGAACGACGTTTCGAAGATAGCTGGTGCTGAGGCAGTTGGTCGGCAATTTGGAGAGCGCAGTTTCAGAGATCACAAGGCCGTTATCCAATGGCAAGCGAGGCGATAACCCCAAAGGTGAGGATGTGCTTCAGGCTCTCAATGCTAGAGCATGGCGGGGATTTATAGCGCGCTGTCAAAAAGAGGGTTGTATTCGCGGAGTAAAGCGCTATACTTCCGGCCAGTTGTTTGCGAGTGGTTCGAAGTCCCAAACAACCTCTCTTAATCGGGTGTTGTACGAGCGTACCCGGTTGGATCGCCTTCTAAGCGGCGCGAGGTTACTGGTCGAACCATGACGCATCAGAATCCCAAACTGTATATCCGTTTTCTCGGCGTTTTCAGTATTCAAGCTGAAGGCCGCGTCGCAATTCGCGTCGCCATGATCCCTGTCATTGCGGCCTCGCTATCGATGGCGGCGCTTTGATTGTCGCTGTCGCGCGTGCAGGGCCTGAACTAGCGGAGGCGCTCACAAACCGAATCACATGGATGTTTACACGCTTTTGACCGGCAAAGTCCGTCGGGCCTTTAGCGCGATGCTCGAATTCCTTTCGTGAGGCTGCCTCGGCCTTGAGCTTCCCAATCTGTACGAGATTGTCGGGCGCCTGCTTGCCCATCAATGAAGGTTCTTCTCGGAACCAATGATAAAGATCTTGGGAGAACGGCTTATCTTGCCAACAACCGACCCTTTGTCCGACGCCTTGCGCTGCCAATCCTTCAGGGAGAGAAACAGCGGGTTCACTTTGCGTCGCAGTTTGCCCTCAGCGTGTTGTGCTGCAGTATAAAGATCGGAGTAGTTCAACTCGTCTCCAATCACCATGAGATCGATGTCGCTGTGGGCTGTATCGGTTTCCTTCGCAACAGATCCGTAGACGAAGGCGGTCTTGATCCTGTCGGCGTATGGTTCGAAGGACTTTTTGATTGGCTCGGTCAGGCCTTGTATAAGCCATCCGTCCGCGTTTTTTGCTGCTGACTAGTTCAGGGCAGAATGTTTTTGCATCGCAGGCGTCGCAAGTAGCCTTGTCGTCGGGATTGCCCTTACATACTGCAAACATGGACCGTCCGGCGACCTCGATCCCGCGGCATGCCTCTATTTTTTGTACAACCGCATCGAATTCGGACAAGGCCCTTTCCTGGCTAAGCGGCGTGACTGCGGTCACATGAATAGCGCGCTTGAGCTTTGTCTCATCAGGAATGTCGCTTGGCTGACGCCAATGTCTTTCGCACGGAATGTCTGTTGTGTCCTCCCGACTCTCACCGATCCACTCTAGAATATCGGAAGACGTTGGAAGAAGCTCATTCAAAAAGAGTAACACACCCGCAACTACAGTCGGCCCCTCCCGTTGTCTAGTCCGAAGATTGGCGTAGTTCTGGAGTTGCCACTCATAAGTGGCTAAATCGAGCCGACCATTTTGGCGTCGAGTGGACGGACGCCGCATGCCCTTATAATCAACGATGATCTCGAATTCCGTTGGGAGTCTTTGAATGGTACTGCGCACTGCCGCTACCAGCGGATTGCCTTCTGATCTGATCCTAGTTCGATGTGGGAGACGACATCGATAACCCCCACCAATTCATAACGATCTAGATTTCGATGCTTATGCCAGTCCTTTGGCATCTTTCCGAGATCAATCGGCCGCCATGGCTGATTCGGACACAAACGCCTCGCGGCTGATGGAAAGCATCGTCAAGGACGCCATAAGCCACTCGGCCACACACCTCCATAAGGCGGGGTCGATCCGAAAAGATTGGCCCCTTCTTATTGAAGGCGAATCAGTAGAGCGGACTTTCAGATGTTAATTCTGGTTGTGCAAGCGCACTTGCAGCGCGGTCTGTGGAAGCCTCTGGATAACCACGGTGATCCCAACGTTACTCGCGAGCTTATGCACAGCCCTTGACAATCAAACTGAGAACACTACCCAAGGCTCAATCGTTGTCTCCACCAATCTCGATCTCGATTCCAACGCCCAATTGAACCGCTCGCCGCGCCATGTGTTGTGCCGTCACGAGATCCTGGATCGGAACGCCAATCGACTTGTAGTACGTGATTTCTTCGTCCGAACGTCGTGGGGCGCGGGCGCCACTTACGAGTTCCGCGATTTCGGCGATGGTGTCGCGCGCAATGACGCCCTCTGCCACGGGAATCATGAAGTCGCCGGCGTGGTCGAGGCAGTCGGTTCGGCTGTCGATCACGAGATGGGAAGACCGGCGAATGGTGTCGCTGTCGACTTCACGTGTCGTGGGCTTGTACGCCCCGGCGGAGGCGACGAATGTCCCCGGCTTGAGCCATGCTCCAAATACGACCGGGTTTTCCGAGGTCGTGGCGGCGACCACAATGTCGGATGAGCGCACGGCAGCATCCACGGCATCGGTCAGATGGATCTCTCCGATCCTGCGGCCGCAATCGGCCCTCATGCGGCGCGCGAACTCTTCGCCGCGCGTGCGGCTGCGCGTGGCGACATGAACGATCTCGATATCGAACAGTTCGGCGAGCGCCTCGAGCTGGTTGCGTGCGACCCGCCCGGCCCCGATAATCGTGACGATCCGGCTGTTTTTCCGCGCGAGGTATCGCGCTGCAAGGCCCGTACCTGCACCCGTGCGCAAATCGGTGAGATAGCCCGCCTCCATTACGGTACGGGGATAACCAGTAGTGCCGTCAAACAGAGCAACGATGCCCGTCATGCGCGTCAAACCGCGCCTTTCGTTCTCATAGAAATCGGAGATCACCTTGATCCCATATCCGCCTGCGGCACGGAGGAAACTGGGATTGAAGATTGCCACACCTGGCGGGTTTTCTGAGGTCGCGAGACTTCGCAAGCCCTCCACCGAGTGTCCGCCGGCAAGCAAGGCAAATGCCTCGGCCTGGACGTCGATCGCGTCACGCATGCCGAGCAGCGCGCGGCAATCGGCTTCAGACAGGACACGCAGCTTCATCGCGGGATTCCTTTCCCGTCATTCACTGTGTTCACTTGACGACGAAAAGCTTCTGTTCGACATCGGTCAGGATTTCGTACCCACTGTCGGTGATGAGAACGGTTTCGCTGAGCCCAACCCCGTACTCGCGATACTCGAACACCGCTGGAAGGAAATGGAACACCATCCCCGGCTGCAGCACCCGCTTCTCACCGCCGCGCAGCATCATAGTTCGCGCTTCGCTCCAATCGGGCGGCAGCGCGATGCCGATGGAATAGCCTGCCTTGTGCCGGAACTGATCTCCATACCCGGCATCAGCGATCACTTTTCGCGCTGCATGGTCGACCGCTTCCGCAGGATTGCCAGGTCTCAATTGCGCGAACCCGGCATCAAGCGCACGTCGGCATAAATCCGTCAGATCATAGAACAATTTCGACGGCTCTCCGACATGACCGATGCGCAGGGTCGCTGCGTGGTAACGCTTGATGCTGGCGCCGATTTCGAAATACACCGCATCGCCCTGGCGAACCGGGTTCCCCTCGGCCATCGCATGCGCCATGGTGTGCCGCACCCCCGCATTGATCAGAGGAGGCAACCCCGGATACTCGCTGTGCTTGCGAAACAGACCTGCGTAAGCAGCTGCCATCAAATCGTCCTCGGTAATTCCGGCACGCAGCGCCGAGAGCGCCGACCGCATGCCTTCGGAAGCAGCCTGTCCGGCCCTGCGGCTATAGGCCTGCTCTGCCGGCGACTTGATCAGCCGCATGTTCTCGATCAGCAGCGACGTGTCGACCCACCGCGCCTTGGGAAGGCGCCCCTGCAGCTTTTCGAAATCGTCAATCGTGAGATACCAGGCGCTCTTGTCGATGCCGATGCTTCGGTTGTCCCACCCGCGTCCCTTGATCACGCGCACCGCGGCATCGAGATAATGTTCGGTATCCGGATAGAAGATCGTATCTGCCACCCAGCTGCTGCCCTGCACCGCCGATTTTTCAATGAAGCGCGTGAGATGAACCGGATTTCCCGATCGAGGCACGAACAGCGCCATGAAGGAATAGTACCCGATCGTGCGATAACCGGAGAGATAGTAGATGTTCTCGAGGTGATTGATCATCAGCACATCCAGATTCCGACGGGTCAATTCGGTCTGAACGTGCGCAACTCGTGCTTCGTATTCGGCGACCGCAAACGGCAAGTCGAGTGGCTGGGGGGACATCAAGTATCTCCTTGCGAATTCTTTTCGCGCCGCAGGGGGAGCCGCGCCCGGCGCTTTCAGTCCGAGCAACATGGCGACGCGAAGCCGAAACATGTGCGAACCGTATGATATGGGCCGAAAATCGCAAGCGCAGAAGAAGTGACATTGCGCACATCTGGAGGCGGAGCGCGATCGATCCTGGTTCGTATGGGCTTGTTGGAGGTCATGGCCCAAGGCCTCGCGCCGCAACCAGACTTGACCCGTTCCGGAAAAGCTGGTGTCGTTCGCAGAAGACGGCAAGAATATCGTGCCTTGTGACGACCCCGCTCGGTCGAGGAGAATCTACATGCATGTTGCACGTTTTGGCTTCGTTCTTGGCCTTATTGGCGCGGCCACCTTCGGTTTGCAGGCACACGCGCAGGACAAGGTCCTAAAGATCGGTGCGCCGCTGCCCCTTACGGGTGGGCTTGCGCCCGAGGGCCAGAAGCAGAAGGAAGGTTACGAGCTTTGGGCGGAGGAACTCGCGAAATCCGGCGGCATCAAAGCCGACGGGACGCGATACAAGGTACAATTCGTCTACTACGATTATGAATCGGCTACACCCAAGGCAGTGCAGTTGACCGAGAAGGCAATCACGGACGACAAAGTGAATTTCCTCTTCTCGCCGTTCGGCTCGGGCGCGACCAAAGCGACCAGCGGCCTTTCCGAACGCTACAAAATTCCGACGCTGACTTCGACTGCCTCGTCCGAATCTGTATACGATCAAGGGTTCAAGTATCTGTTCGGAATTTTGACCAGCAACGAGGTCGTCGGCCGGGCGCTTACGGCTTATTTTAAGGAAGTCGATCCACGGATCAAAACGCTGGCGATCTATAGCCGAAATGACCTGTTCCCGCTTGGGCTCGCAACCGCCGTCGAGGGAGCGGCCAAGAACAATGGTTACGACGTCATTTACTTCGCGAAATATCCAATCAACGCTACCGACCATTCGCCCGCGCTCACCGAACTGCGTGCCAAGCGTCCCGACTGGATATTTGTGTCCGGCTATACGGACGACCTAATCCGTATCCGCAAACAGATGGTCGAGTTGAAGGTCTCGGTACCGATCGTAACCATGCTTGCGGGGCCTGCCTATCCCGAGTTCGTCGACAGCCTCGGCGATGCCGCAAACGGGGTTACCAGCGTGACCTGGTGGTATCCCACCTTAGGCCTCAAGACATCGGACGTCTTCGGCGGCACTGTCCGATACGCGGAACTATTCGTGGCCAAGTACCACAAGGTTCCCGACTATGCGCAAGCTTCATCGAGCGCCAATGGTGTGGTTCTGCAAATGGCGATAGAACAGGCCGGGACGATCGATCCAGAAAAGGTGCGCGACGTGCTCGCCTCAACCGAATTCAAGACTTTCTACGGTCCAATTAAATTCGGTCCTACCGGTCAGAACATCGTAGCGAACAATCCGATCTTTCAGATCCAGAGCAAGAAAATCGTCCTGGTTGCACCCACGAATGCGAAGCAGGGGAACTTCGAACTGATCAAGTGAGCGTTTCCGGCTGTCGGTTAAAAATCATCCCGGCCGCGGGGCTGGTCATCGACCGGGCCGTGTGTCGCAGGCGGACGACTGAACGCGCGCGCGGCCGAATCTGGATTGTGGTTTGAACCGTCGCAGCGGACCTCCCTGGGCTGATGCTTTCTCTGATCCTGCAGAATCTCGTCAACGGGCTTCTTCTGGGTGGGCTTTACGTGTGTATCGCCATCGGATTCTCGCTCGTCTGGGGCGTGCTGAGCATCATCAACATGATGCACGGATCGATGATCGTGCTCGGCTCCTATCTGGCATATTACGCGTTCGTTTTCCTAGGCCTATCGCCATTCGTGGCGCCGCTGTTTGTCATGCCGCTGATGTTCGCCTTGGGTTACGGCCTTCAGAGCGGGATACTCAATCGAGTCGTCGGCAAGCCGATCCTGATGACTCTGACCTTGACGTTTGGTCTCGACCTGATCCTCAACAACTTGATGCTCGCCGGATTCACCGCGGACTTTCGGCAGGTCGTGTTCAAGTCGCCGTTCGACGCGCTGGAAATATTTCAGCTCATTATTCCGCAGGAGCGGCTCTATGCAACGATCCTTGCTCTGCTGTTGACTTTTCTTTTCTATCTGCTGCTCAACAAGTCGCGCATAGGCCGCGCGATCGTCGCCGTGCGCAGCGATCGCGATTCGGCGGTGCTAATGGGCATCAACGTCGCCAAGATATATGCGATTACCTTCGGGGTCGGCGCGGCATTTGCCGGCGCAGCTGGTGCGTTGATGAGCGTCATCCTTCCGATCTCGCCAGTTGAATCGGCTTCCTACCTCGGCAAGGCATTCGTTATCTGCGTTCTGGGCGGACTGGGTAATTTCATCGGCGTCGTGTTCGGAGGTTTTGCGCTCGGCCTGATCGAAAGCTTGGGCGTAATGGTCACGGGACCCGAGCATTCTGTCCTCATTGGGTTCGTGGTGCTGATGGCTGTGCTTGCGATCAAACCAACAGGAATTGCAGGCAAGCGAGGGTTCGAGTGACTGCTTTCTCGACAAGACAATCAGGTCACATGGGCTCGAGGAGCATTCCGTCGTGGGCGTTTTTGCTCGCCTTGATGACGATCGCCTGTTTGGCGGCGCTGCCATTCGCACTTGAGAACTACGCAATCCGGTTGGCGACCATGATGCTGATGTATGGTGTCCTGGCCTGGGGATGGAACATCATCGGCGGCTATTGCGGATATCCGTCGTTCGGCACCGCTGCCTTCTTTGGTCTTGGCGCCTACACTGGCGCCATTCTGCTGTCCCAAAAGCTCATCCCATTCTGGTTGTCGCCGGTACTCGGAGCGCTGGCCTGCATGCTTCTGGCGATCATCATCGGCTTGCCGATCCTGCGGCTGCGCGGGCACTATTTCGCGGTCGCGAGCCTCGGCATCGGCGAGGTGCTCCGGCATGTGGCAACAAGCTGGACCGATCTTACCCGCGGCGGAATGGGCATCAACCTGCCGCCGATGCTCGGCTCGCTCGCCGGCGAAGCCCGGCTATTCTATTACGCGATGCTGATCCTGGCGGTGGCATCATTCGGTGCCACAGTGCTGGTGGCGCGCAGCCGGCTCGGTGTCGGCCTGCGTTGCATTCGCCAGAACGAACAAGCAGCAAACATGATCGGTATTGATGCGACGCGCGCCAAGGTCACAGCCTTTGCGTTGTCGGCAACCATGCCGGGCGCCGCCGGCGCCATTTACGCATCCTGGATCGGATATATCGACCCTTCTGATGTCTTCGACATCTTGATTGCCATCAAGGCTCCGATCATGGTGCTGCTGGGAGGGGCAAGCACCATCTTGGGTCCACTCCTCGGAGCGGTCGCATATCTCGTTTTTGAGGAACTCGTATGGAGCAACCTGCTTCAGTTCCACAACGCCATGCTTGGGATCATCGTCGTGGTTCTGGTCCTGTTCATGCCCAACGGCGCCATTGATCTTTTGCGGCGACGCGCTCGTATGGAAGCCGCGAGATGACTGCGCTTCTTAGCTTGAACAACGTCTCGCGCGCGTTCGGCGGGCTGCGAGCGGTGAATGAGGTTACGCTCGACATCCAGCCGGGCACTATCCTCGGTTTGATCGGGCCGAACGGCGCCGGGAAAACGACGATCGTCAATCTCATCTCCGGCTCAATTAGACCGAGCGCCGGGGAAATCTGGTTCAAAGGCGTTCGCCTCGACGGACTCGCGCCGCATCAGGTGAGCCGGCGGGGGATCGCCCGCACCTTTCAGATCGTCCAGCCTTTTCCCGAGATGACCGCGCTGGAGAACGTCGCCGCCGCTGCCATGTATGCCGGAAATGCCGAGAGCATCGAAGCCGCATATGAGAGCGCCGAGCGGCAGCTCGAGCGCGTCGGTCTCGCGCAATGCTCCTCGTTTCCGGCCATTTCGCTCACGCTCGGCCAACGCAAGCGACTCGAATTCGCCAAGAGTCTGGCAATGAAGCCGGAGCTGCTGATGCTCGACGAAGTCAATGCCGGCCTGCATGGCAGCGAACTGACTGAAACGATGGGCCTCATTCGCGATCTTGCGAAGAGCGGGCTCACCATCATCATCATCGAGCACCTGATGAAGGTGGTGATCTCCCTCTGCCATGAGATCGCGGTGCTGCACCATGGGCAGCTCATTGCGCGCGGGCAATCCGAACAGATTGTCAATGATCCGCGGGTTATTCAAGCTTATCTCGGCCCTCGCTATTCACAGCGCACGGGAGCAATTGCAGGCTGATCCATTTATGTTGCGCCTTACCAAGGTCGCGGCGGGTTATGGACTCGTCCAGGTGCTGTGGGACATCTCCATGGAGATCGGCGATCGAGAAATCGTCTGCCTGATCGGTTCCAATGGAGTCGGCAAGACCACCCTATTGCGTACGATATCGGGGCTTGTTTCCGCATGGTCCGGCTCGATCGAGTTCAACGGCACGGATATACGCGCGCTTCCTAACTACGATATCGTCACTTTCGGCATTGCCCACATTCCCGAGGGCCGTCACCTGTTTCCCACAATGACCGTGCGCGACAACCTGCTGATAGGGGCGTACCGCCAGCACGACAGTTCCGCTATGCGCACCGATCTGGAGCGCGTATATGACCTGTTTCCAATTCTTGCCGAACGAAGCAGCCAGATCGCCAGCACCCTTTCGGGTGGCGAGCAGCAGATGTGCGCCATCGCCCGGGGGCTGATGAGCCGGCCGAAACTGCTGCTCATCGACGAGCTGTCTCTTGGCTTAGCCCCGCGCATCGTTGACGATCTAGCCGAGGTCTTGCGCGAAATCCGCACGCTCGGAATCTCTATTCTGCTCGTCGAGCAGGACGTGTCGATCGCGCTCGATCTCGCCGAGCGCGGTTTCCTGCTCGATACGGGACGTATTGCGCTCTCCGCGAGCTCGAAGGAGCTCGCCCAACATCCGACGGTTAAGCTTGCTTATATCGGCGCGTAAAACTACGACCAACACCCGCCGCAAGACCATCTTTTTTCGGAAGGCGCGAGACTAATGCGATGGACTTGCGGGTGTGCCTGCGGCCTCTTGCAAGATTTCAGTCTTGAGCCAGGCAACGAGCTCGTCGGCGACCTCCTGATCGACCGTGCCGGGAAAGCAGCCGCTAATACCAATGGCGCCGAGGCAGACACTTTTTGCATCAACCTTGATCACGATAGCGGCGCCGCCCTCGGCGAGGAACCAGTCGTTGCGGCCATTCAAGGCGGCAATCGTAGCTCCGTAGAGCGGGCGCTCCTTTTGCAGCCGCGCATACATTGCACCGGTCGAGTTGCGAAACGCGCTTGCGAGGCGTGCCTTGCCGACGGCGAAGTCAGGCGTGACCCACAGAGCGTCCGCATGGCGGATGACGCCGCGCAGCCGGCCCTCGCTGTCGACGACGGCGCAAGCGATCGAGAAGCCGCGCGATGCGCCCGCAGCAATGCCTCTTTGGATGATGTCGTTGACCAGCTGATGCGATATTTCCATGGCTGTCGCCCGTCGGTTAGATCGCGGGTAGTAGTCATCCAATAAGGTCGATGACCGTGCCGTCCGAGGTGCGGCGCTGATGCACCAGCAGCTCCAGCTTTTCGAGCGTGGGTTCGTCGCTCACCGCATAAAGCATGACCTCCTGCTTGGGATCGATGTTAATGTGCCTGTACCAAGTCCAGCTCGGGATGACGAACACGTCATTTTGCTCCCAGCTGATAGTGGCACCGTCCATCTGGGTGACGCCGCGACCCTGGATCGCACAGAACACGGTGCTTGCAGTTTTGCGCTGGAAATCGGGTTGCTCGCCCGGTCGGAAAAGATTGACCTCGTACGACAGGGTCGGCAGCACAGGGCCACCGGTCAGCGGGTTCACGTATTCAACCGCTATGCCGTTGCATGGATCGGCCGGAAACTCGCGCAACCGATCGAGCGCCGTGAGCGTATCCTTCCAGCGATAAACATACATTGGCGAGCCGTGACCCTGGCCACGGATGTGCGCGATAGACTTGGCCTTGATTCCGCCGGTGCCGTAGACCTTGGCCGAATAATCGGCCGGCTTATCGATGCTTTGGGCGGGCCGTTTGACAGGATTTTTCCCGGATGCCGCAGGCTCGAAATACTCGTAGTCCATTTTCCAGGAATTGTGCAGTAGTTCCACCACGGGCAAGTCGAGCACATCAATCCAGATGACCGGTTCCTTGCCGTCATTGCCGTGGTTGTGCCAGGTGCCGTTCGGCGTAATCACGAGATCGCCGCGCAGCATTCTGCATTTCTCGCCTTCCACAGTGGTGAATCCTCCATCCCCCGACAGCACGAATCGGCTCGCACTCGGCTGGTGGCGGTGAACTTCAGGCGCCTCGCCGGGATTGTACCACGAGTACCCGCCGTAGATCGTCGTCGTCATCCACGGTTTCGGCCGCAATCCCGGATTTACGAACAACAGCGTGCGCCGATAAGCTTCCTCGACAGGAACAGTTACCGCGGCACTTTCGAGCAGTGGGTACATGTCGCGCCACTTCCAACAAAACGGCACCGCGCGCGAGCGCGAAGCGGGATTCTCGATTACGTCGCGTTCAATCCAATACGGCACGAGACCGAGCTCTCCAGTGCGCTCGCTCAGCACGTCGCGGTCCGGCATCGAAAGCACGTCCAGATTCGCCATGATCGCCTCCAGTTTACTTTCCGAATCACACCCTGTAGCGTTCCGCTCCGTTCAAATGCCGGACCGGTGCGCTGCAACTTGGCCTAGTGCCAGGTTTTCCTTCCGGCTAGCCAATCTCCATTCCGTTCCGAGCCTACACGGTTCCAATCCTTGTTCAATCCCAATTCCCGTTCAACGATGTGTCAACGATGAAACTCGCCAGCTTTCGTGTCCGATCCTCTGGTGCCGTCTGTTTTGGTGCTGAGTGGCCTTTGCCTGGACCGCCTTCACTCATCGATCTCGTGAAGGCGTGGAGCCTCTATGCCGAGGAAAATTCCGGCAGTCAGCTATCGCACGATGAGTTGCAAGAGGATCTGCCATCGGACGCCATTCGTTTTATTGAGGGTGGAGCGGAACAGTTGGCCCGCGCTCGCTCCGCGCTGTATCATTGCGTGAGGCGGGCGGCGGATGCGCCCGGCCACCGAGCCCTTGTTGAGCGCGGCGTCCTCTATCCGGTGAGCGAGGTGGGATTCCTGCCTCCTGTGCCGCGGCCTGGCAAGGTCATCAGTCTCGGAGTTAACTACCCGACGCATCTTGCCGAGGCCGCTGCATTGCCGTCGGTGCAGCGGCTCAAGAGCGGCCCCGGGCTTCCGCGCGCTTTTTCAAAGCTTCCATCGGTGCTAATTGGGCATCGCGAGCCAGTCGTGTATCCGCGAATGACCAAGCAACTCGATTACGAGATCGAGCTGGCGCTGGTCATTGGAAAGCGCTGCAAGAATGTGCCGCGAAATATGGCCGCGGATGTGATCTACGGCTACACCATCTTCAATGACATTTCGATGCGGGACGTGCAGCAAGACGAAATGGCGATCGGTCTCCTGCTGCTGGGCAAGAATTTCGACACATCCGGGCCGATCGGTCCTTGGCTCGTGACGGCGGACGAGATTGCGAACCCGAACTCTCTTGATTTGACCTTGTCGGTCAACGGCGACGTCCGGCAACGCGACAACACTCGCAATATGCTCCGTGCCGTGCCCGAAATCATCGAATATTGGTCGCAGGTCACGCTCGAGGCAGGCGATGTCATCTCAACTGGCACCCCGGCGGGGGTCGGGATTTTCTCGAACCCGCCGGAAAAATTCCTGCTGCGCCCAGGAGATCGACTCGAAGCGACGATCACCGGGCTTGGAACGCTCGAAAACACCGTTGTCCCTCAACGCGACTGACTGTCGTCTAGATGACAGCCAACGGGCAAACCGGGCTGCCGGTGCCGCCGACAATCGGCAACGGCGTCGTGGCGAAAAGGAATTCGGCGGCACCGGTTGCACCCAGCGCCGCTAAAACCAAACCCTCGAGCAAGGGAATACCGAAATCGCGGATCAACCTTTGATGCACCGGAAAGACCTTCCCTGCGGCAAAGGGAATCACTTCTATGGCGAAGTTGTCAGCGCCTACGAGTGACACGCCCCGCTCCGCCAGCCACAGTGCGCCGCTTTCGTCAATGCCCGGCTCGGCGCCGAAATAAGCTTGCGGATCCCCCAGCATGGTCTCCACCCAGCCGGTGCGGATCAGAACGGCGTCGCCGGCGTCGATCGCAATGCCGGATGATGCGGCGACGGCCACGAGATCCGCTGCCGCAATCGTCGCGCCGGCGCCGAGCGGCGCGCCACGGTGACGGACGAAATCGAATAGTACCCCGCGTGTGACGATCGGTCCGAGCTTATCGACGCCGCAGCGCGTCGCCGCAGTAGCGCTGCGCGTACCGTCGCCCGGAAAGCCGTTGTACAGCTGGTCATCGTACCACGCGTGACACAACGCATCGATATGCGTGCCAACATGTACAGGCATGAACAGCGTGTCATCCGCCACCTGGTATCCACCGGGGCGCTCGGCGCCGGCGGCATAATCACCGCCGTCCTGATCCATCAGGTGTGCCACGCGGTGACGCTGCGCCGGAAGCGGCGTTCGCGGCGATAGCGGCTGCGCAAGACCGAAAACGCGCCCATCTCGCACCAGCCGCACCGCTCTTTTGACCGCAGCCGCGTCGGCCGAATTGAACGCCCCGCGTTCGTCCCCGACGCCCCATCGTCCCCATGCTTCCTTGGACATTGAATGCTCGCGCGCAAATCGGTTGGAATGCAGAACTTTGGCCGAGCGATGCTGCGATTGCAACGCCAGTCGAGGCTGCGCCGTCGCGTTGGCCGTTCAAATTGACGGAAGGCGCCAGGCCAAGCTGGCGCGATTAGTCGGTGCGCTGGCACCCCCGCGTCGAGCAACTCGCGCCCTGAGCTGTGACATCCGGTGCTTAGGTGGCTATTTTGGCGAAAAAAACTGCGGGTGCAACCCTGTTCTTTCGTCATCACGTGCCAGGCCTGCCGATGTGGCATATGTGATGCACCCTGCAAACCACAGTCAGAAACAATGACCAGACACTCACGCCTGTATAGCGCATGAAATTCGCATGTCTCCCGTCCTCGGTCATGTCTGGTAACAACTCCTGTCGGTCGCTATTCTTTCATTTTGCGCGTCAACCAAACCTCGGCGTGCCGACGCGAGCATGCCGTCGAATTCCTGTCGTGAGGCTGCCTCGGCCTTGAGCTTCCCAATCCGTACGAGATTATCGAGCTCCTGCTTGCCTATCAATGAAGGTCCTTCTCGGAACCAATGATAAAGATCTTGGGAGAACGGCTTATCTTGCCAACAACTGACCCTTTGTTCGACGCCTTGCGCTGCCAACCCTTCAGCGAGAGAAACAGCGGGTTCACTTTCCGTCGTAGTTTGCCCTCGGCACGTTGTGCCGCGGTATAAAGATCGGAGTAGTTCAACTCGTCTCCGATCACCATGAGATCGATGTCGCTGTGGGCTGTATCAGCTTCCTTCGCAAGAGATCCGTAGACGAAGGCGGCCTTGATCCTGTTGGCGTATGGCTCGAAGGATTTTTTGATCGGCTCGGTCAAGCCAACGGTCTTCTCAATGAGCAAATTGGGTATGTTTCAACTAATTTCCCGAGATCCACGGCATTGCGTCCTGTAGGGATGGAAAAATTCCGAAACACCCCGAGCGCGCTCGCAAAGATGAAGTGCATCGTTCGGGGTGGGCAAGGCGGTCAGCGCTATCGCCTGTGGGCTGTCGTCCCGGCCAAGCGAGCCCGGCTCAACCGGGCTC